>JAEEGL012481696.1_pt1 | contig 28042 bp, 16 predicted proteins | sample 9134231 | NCBI WGS metagenome assembly JAEEGL01 (sample SAMN16246548, study PRJNA631951) | gut metagenome | biome: gut microbiome; feature: rumen; material: fiber-attached | host: Bos | place: Iran: Karaj | collected 2018-10
AACATGAGCGCCGGCTCTATATTCCGAATGAAGAAATCAGGGATTGCTTCAAGTCGAAAATCATGGATTTCTATAAAAATGACAGCGTTATGAGGAATAACACCGGCAGTCTGATAAAAGGATTTTTCTCGGGGGACGCCGCTGCTGTTGAGGACAGCCTCAATGAGCTTCTGGCCAAATATGTGTCCATCAGAGACTTCTCCGTGAATGCTCCGAAGGAAAACTATTACCACGGCTTCATGAACGGATTACTGGCAAACGGCACGTCCCTCATTGAGGAGCAGAAATCCAATTTTGAGTCCGGAAACGGCTTTATCGATTTGATAATCAAGTCTCTGAAGAACAGAGGCGTTATCGTAATTCTGGAACTTAAACAGACTGCTGACGAAAATAAAGACAAGTTTCTGATTGCCGAGGATGCCATCGCTCAGATAATCAGCAAGAAATATGCCGACCCGTACCTCAAAAGAAACGACATTAAAGCAGTTCATTCCTACGGCATCTGTTTCTGCAAAAAGGAATGCACCGTTGCGGGGAAAAGGCTGAAATAAAATCTCAAGGCAGGGGCGGGGCTCTGCCGTATCATTCAGATAACATTGGTGTATTTTTGTCCTGCTGCATCCACGGGTATATCTTATTCTTGCTTCCCTGGGGTCTTCCGGGGCCTCTTTTTTCTTTTGGCTCATCGGTTTTGGGCTTGTTTTTGCTCCCTTTGGGCCGGCCCGGAGAGCGCTTTTCCGGAAGACTGATCTTTCCCTCGGCCAGGAGTCTTTCTCTTTCCAGGGTTTTCCGGTTTCTGCTGCCCTTAGGTCTCCCGCGGGTTTCCTGCTTTGGCGTTCCGGAATCAGTCTCGCCGGGGTTCGCGGTTTCGCTTCCGCTCTCTTGCTTCGGTCTCCCGGGCTCTCTTTTGATGAAGGCGCGGGGCGGCTTTTTTCTTACCGGATTTGTTTCTTCCGAACTGTCCGCGGCGGAAGCAAACCTGGCGGTCACCTCAGCCGCAATAACATCAAAATCCTCGGGAAGGATGTCAAAGCTTGCCAGTAAAAGCCTGGCCCGGGCGGTTTCGTTATGAATGGCAAGGTAATTCCCGTTTTGCTGCAGCATGATTTTGATGCCGGCAACTTCCCGCATGGCGGCGTTCATATCAAGGCCCAGCTTATGGCAGCGTCGCTCAATTTCATTTCTGATAATCCCTGACACAAAATAAGCCAGAAACCGGCTCATGGCCGCATCCGGGGAGGATGCTCCGGCAGAGCTTACTGCATGCTGAGGGCTCCCTCCAGGCTGAGGGCTCCCTCTCAGGCTGTATATTCTGTAGGTTTCCCCGGGGCCGAAGTCCTCTGAGGTTCCGATGACCGTGAAGCCTTGCCGGTCAATAACCTTTTGCAATACGTCATTGTCATAGTCCGCAGCAAATGCACCATCAGGGTTTTCCGTAATTCTGAAATATTTCCGGAGGGGTGCCGGGAGGAACAGGCTTTTCTCCGCGAGCTCCGGCGGCATCCATGTCCTTTTTGGCCTTAACAGCCTGGCGGATAAGGGAAGCTGCCGCGGCCGAGCCCTTTGTCAGATCATAAAAGAGGTGCAGAAAATCATCCGGGGAACTCTTCTCAAAAATCCGCCGCTTTTCCGCTATCCCAAAAATTCCCTCCCCGTTAACAAGATGATCCAGCCGGCCCCGGATTTCCCGCCCGTGCTTTTCCAGCATTGCGGCATAGCCATAAGAGTCAGGTCTGAGCATCATAACAAAGGGAAGATGCAAGCTTCTGAGATGATCCAGCATCTCCTGGGTGGCAAAGCCGGGATCGAGGATAATTCCCTTAACAATGATCCCGTGAACGTTCAAAAGCGCAATGATTCTATGTAAATCCCCGACATCTTCCGAGATCCCCTGATACGCAGAAAAAGCAATAGGGAGCCCGTTTTCCGCTGAGACCGCGCAGAGATAGTTTGCCCCGAAGCTCTGAGACTCACCGTCGTTATGAGATCCGTCTATGGCGATCCAGGCCTGAGAGACGTTTCTTTTCAGGCATTCATGAAGCCATTTTGACATGAAATCGGAACACTGTTCCGCGGTAATCCCCCGCCCGAACAGTTCTTCGTTCCCGGCTTCAGCCTCCTCCGCCTCATCTGCCCCCCGCTCCGTTTCTGAAAACCGCACCTCCGAACTCCGGCTGTCCGGGCATTCCGGAGACTCCGCAGAATAATCCCCGACCGCATCCATGGCATAATCCAGCAAAAGATTCGCCCCGGCGGCTCCGAACACCTCAAGAAGCCTTTCATATAAACCATTCTCATAGGAGATTCCCAGGATGAGGGCATACATGCCCGGACGGAGGACGCGCTTCAGGGGATCCGCGGTTCCGCCATAGTATTTTTCCCAGAGATCCGGGAAATAAAACCGGAAATTCTCATTGGGATACATGGTCTTTTCGGTGGCGGCCCTGCCGATATTCATGCGCTTCAAGTCCCGCATTCTGGCATTGCCGGCGGCGGGCAGGAACACAAAAACTCTCCCGTCATGCTTGTTGATATGGCCGTTCTCGGGAATGGGAATTTCCCGCTTTTCCCGGTAAATATGAGACATGCGCTCTCCGAAAATTACTCAAAACACCGTCCGGCCCTGCCCGGCATTACGGACGGATATAATAAAAATTATATCAGGCATATTTGACAATATCAAACCGCAGCACTGGCATTTGATTGTATTTTTCCGTAATAAATAAGAAAAGAGGCCCCGTTTTCTGACAAGGCCTCTTTCTGTGATTTGCAAACAATACCGCTGCGACAAACTATGCTGATAAGATCAGGGAAACGAAATTGCCGCCACAGGTTAATCTGTCAATTTGTCTCTTCGCTGTTCCGGTTCCCGCTATTTGGGAACAATATTATGCCGGAGCGCCAGGCGGGTGAGCTCCACATCGCCGTTAATGCCCAGCTTCTTGAACACCCGGTAACGGTAGGAATTCACGGTCTTGGGGCTGATGGCCAGCTTGTCGGCAATTTCGCTGACCTTGTGGCCCTGGGCGATCATGACGCTGATCTGAAACTCCCGCTCCGCCAGAATGCCGAAGGGGTTCATGTCCTCCCCCACCTCATGCTTGCCGTTCCCCGGAAAGCGTTCCAAGGCCATGCGCTGCGCAATGTCCGGCTCCAGATAGCGGCGGCCGGCATAAACCTCCTGAATGGCCTTCAGCATCTCCTCGGGAGCGGCGCCCTTGGTAAGATAGCCGGCGGCTCCGGCCTTCAGCACCTGGGCGGGGATGGGATCATCGGTATGCACCGTAAGCATGAGCACCTTGCCGTCGGGATTGTACCTGAGAATGCGCTTGGTGGCCTCCAGACCGCCGATTCCCGGCATGCTCACATCCATCAGAATCACATCCACCTGATGCTCCCGGCACCAGGTTACAGCTTCTTCTCCCGTGGTGGCCTCTCCGAGCACCCGAAGGCCCCGGAAATCTTCCAGTATTTTTCTGATACCGGCGCGAACCAGATCGTGATCGTCAACAAGGTATAAAGTAATCAATTTAAAACATCCTAAAAAACGGCTCCGGTAACAGCTTTGCTGATGCCGGCCGGCGGTATGTCTTAAGACGCGGCGGCAAATCAGGCGGCAGCTGTTATCACTGCCATTATGTTCCGGAATGGTTCATCCGTCAAACTTTCCCCGCAAATTTACCCTTCCCGGGGAAACTTAAATAACCGCCAGAAACGGTTCTTATCGGTTCAGCAACAAAAAGACCCTTCCTCAGGGAAGGCCTGCATGCATTATCAGCCCGCGGGTTCGTCAGGTTCCTTCTGCGCCGCCTTCCCGGCCTTGCCGGAAATGATGGCGTTAATCACGTCCCGATTGCCGTTAAGACGGGCTTCGGGGGCGTGAGTCTCGGGCACCGGAGCGAGGCCCAGAGCTTCCTTGGCCCGGATCTTCTTCAGGCATTCCGGACAGGTGCTGTACACCCGTTCGCCGAACATGGTGAGATCGCCGTCAGATACGGTATAGTTCCGGCTGCAGTTATGGCATTTCACAATGGCATTGATGCGATGGAACTTCACCCGGCAGTCATGACAGATCCGGCGGGATTCATCGGTGCCCACCATAAGATCCCGGTAGCTGACCATAAACTCGCGGTTGCAGCAGTCGCACACATGGAGCTTGCCCCGCTGGGTAAAGCAGTTATGGCAGAGACCGTCGGTAGCCACGGATTCGGTCTTGGTTACCGGGCACTGGCAGATCTTGCAGGCCACCATGTCGGAGGCATTGCCGATGTTCATGCGGGAAGGCTTGATCTCATAAGCCATGGGAGACAGCTTGTTCTGATCGAAGTCCTCCAGCCAGCGCTTCAGGAAGAAGAGCCAGCGGATGCAGTCAACCCGGAGCTCGCGGTTATGATAGCCGTAATTCAGGGTATCGATAAAGGCCTTCCGGATATACTCGGGGAAGAAGCTCCAGATATAAAGGCTGATATCCATGGGAGCCGTCATCTCGTCGTAGTAGTTGGTGGGGAAGCGGAAGGCGGAGTACTGGTTTTCAATAACGCCCTGCCGTCTGCTCTTCACATAGGGGCCGCGGCCCAGGAAGAAGATGCGGAACAGCACCTCGGCCACCACATAACGGTCGGAAAGCTCATCGGCGCAGGTGGGTTCCTCGTCATTCAGCTCCGGCGGAATAATGCCGCTGGGCATGGTGGTGTAGAGGTAATCCCCGATCTGGCAGCGCTCCATGTTCACAAAGGACACTTCGTCATCGCCGTCCACCACGATGGAGTTCATGTCCCCCTGACCGATAAAGATGTTCATCTTGTTCAGGGCTACCACCTTTTCCACCAGATTGATGGCCATCTTCACCAGATTCTTGCGGTTCAGGATGACAAAGGAGGAGGAATCCAGCGACTTGCAGAGGCTCTGCAGAGAGGAAGTGTTTTCCTTATTGAGGACACAGCCCACAATATCATTGGATTCGTTCTTGGCCAGAGTCAGCGGCCAGTCGATGCCCTTCATGGCGATGGGGGTTTCGATCATGGCCAGAAGCTTGGCGATCATGTTGGCATTGAGCACGCCGCTCCCGAAGATCCGGATCACGGTGTTTTCATCATTCTCGAAGATAGCCAGGCTCTGGCTCATTACCAGGGGCCGATCCAGAGTATGCTTGTGATTGTTGATGATCACCGTGCCGCCGAAGGTGGGAATGCTGATCATGCCCAGATCCACCGGAGGATTGTAGGGCTTTCCGGTATACGGGAACTCGTGGTTTTCCGCCACGGTGGTATGGGCTTCCACGGCCACATCCGGCTCCAGAGTGATCTGCTCGGAGCTTTCCTGAACGGCAACGTGAGGAGCCTGGGACTTGTTTTCGGCGCTCACGGCCAGCTCGGAATTGTCCGGAGCCTCCCGGGACACGTCAAGAGCCACATGCTCGCCGGAGGAAATGCTCTTCTGGGCCACCACCTCCACGGTATGGGACTCCACCGCCTGGGTAACGGTGGTGCGGATCTGCGGCTTGGGCTGGCTGGCAGCCTGATTGTTCAGAGCCTGCACCCGCTCCATAATGGCCTTGTCCACGGCAGCCAGATCCTGCATGCTGCGCTCTTCGTTGGTTACGGCGCGCACCACCTTCTGCCGCTGATCGCTTAAGAGACCGGCATTAAAGCCTGCCACGGAGCCGGTACGGCGGCCGGAGCCGGGCCGGGGCTTCTTGATCGTGCCTTCCTCGCTCCGGAAGAGACTGGCTCCCCCCAGATCACGCTTCACTTCTACCTCGGGACGGGTGCTGGCCTCAAAGCGTCTCAGCCGCTCCTGACGCTCGGGTGTCATGACAAAGTCTTCGAGATCGGCAGGCTCGGAGGGCTTGATCTGGGAAGGATCGAACACAAAATCCGAGGTCTGGCCGTCGAGATTGTACTCCTCGATGGCCTTGACCATGTTCATCTTGCGGAGCATTTCCTCATGCTCGGATTCCTGTCTCAGCTTTTCGGCTTCCTTGGCCTCGCCCTTGGCTACCTTGTTGATCTCCCGCTTCTTGGCGAACTTGGCATTTTCTTCTTCGTTTACCTTGAATACGGAAGGCTGCTCGGTCATCTGGAAGTTAGTGGGAGCATGCTTTTCCTTGGGCTTCTGCCATTCCAGCTTCTGCAGGCGTTCCTTCTCGATGATGTCCCGCTGCACGGCGCGATGCTTCTCAATGGCATCCATCTGATTCTGGTTCAGGGTGAAGCCGGTGGTGTTGCCGGCAAGCTCAATGTTGCGGCCGGTCTTCTCAACCTTCTGCCGCTCAGCCTGCTGCTCCTCGGGCTCGGGGATCCGCTCCACGGAATTAAGAGCCTCCCGGGAACGCCGCTTGTTTTCCAGCTCCTCGGTCTTCTTCTTGAACTTGTCCAGAAGATTGCGCTTCTTCTCTTCCTTGGCCTTCTTTTCAGCCTCGGCGCGCTGTTCCCGGAGCTCGGAGTTCTTCTTCATGAGATCGGCAAAGCGCTCTTCCTTATTAATCTTGGGAGCGTTGCGGGCTGCCTCCTCCCGGGCCAGACGCTCAGCCTCGGCGCGGTATCTCTCCCGTTCTCTGGCTTCCTCCTCGGTAATGGCCAGCTCGTCCGGGGTATTGTCCGCCACTCCGGTGAAAGCCACATCCGGTTTCCCGGTTTCAGTTTCCCGGCCCTCCGGCATCAGCGGATTTACGGTATTCTGCACCACGAGATCGGATTCCGGCACATCGGAGAAGCTGGTAGCCTGTTTCCGGAGCTCGGCGGAGCGGGCTTCTTCCTGCTCTCTCTGCTTCCTGAGCTCTGCCTCAAGCTGCTCCTGACGGGCCCGCTCTTCGGCTTCCCGTTGCAGTCTTTCCTGTTCTCTTCTCTTTTCCAGCCGGGCCTGCTGCTCCGGAGGCAGGGTGAAGCCCACTGTGCTGCCCTTAAGCTTGAGATTCTTGTGGCCGTAGGCGTTTTCGGTTTCCTCCTCCTGCTTCTTCTTCACGGGCTTGGGGATCTTGCGGCCCAGGAAGCTTTCCATGTTAAAGCCGCCGGGGGCAGCGGGCTTTTCCGGAGTCTGGGGAGCGGCCGGGGCGGCGCTGTCCTCTGCCGGAGTCTCCGGGGCTGAGGCCTCGGAGGCGGAAGTCTTTTCGGAGTGGGAAACAAAGGATCCGGAACCGGCCAGGGATTTCAGAAGATCATTCTTCCTCTTGAACTCCGGCTGCGGGGCGGTGACAGAGGCTCCGGCATTATTGTTATCCTGAGAGCCGTTCTTCTTCCCCATGAGGGAATTCAGAATGGCGGCCTTCCGGGCGGAACGGGGATCCTCATAAGGGGGCTCCGCCGGAGCTTCAGGCTCGGTAATCTGAGTTTCCGGAATGCCTGCCGCGGCGGGTTCCTCGTCGGATCCGAAATTAAGGAAATCCTCCTGAGGCTCGGAAGATGCGGAATCAGGTTCCGAAACTGGTTCTGAAACAGGCTCCGGGGCCGGCTCGGACACCGACTGCTCCGGCTTCCCGCGGCCGAACAGGGTGTTTATGAGCTCTTCCTTTCTGGCATTGCGGATCTCCTCCGCCTGAGAATCAGAAGGAGAGACGGGCTGAGTCTCGGGAATCTCGGGCTCTGACACTGTTTCCGGGGCGGCAAAGGAGGTTTCCGGAGCGCTCGCTGCCGGTTCCTGCCGGGAGTCTGAAGTATCCTCTGCGGCACCGGAAACAGGTTCCTCCGGAGACAGCAAGGGAACTTCGGGATTAAGTATACCGCCGGAAACCGGAGCGGCGTCCAAAGTGGGAGCCTCGGGGTTCTGAATGCCGCCGGTTACCGGGGCAGCGTCCAAAGTGGGCGCTTCGGGGTTCTGAATGCCGCCGGTTACCGGGCCGGCGTCCAGAGTGGGAGCCTCGGGGTTCAGGATGCCGCCGGTTACCGAACCGGCATTAAGGGAAGTAGCCTCGGGATTCAGCATGCCGCCTCCCAGAGAAGGAGCATTGGGGTTCTGAATCATGCCGGGAGGATTTAAGGAATCTTCCGGAGCGGCCAGAATGCCAGGTCTCTCAGCGGAAACCGTCTCCCGGGGCACAATCATCCCGCCGGAAACTTCTGCTCCGGTCTCTGAACGGGTCTCCAGAGCAGGATCCGGGGGAGCCAGAGGCTTAATAATGCGGCCGGAAGGACGGCTGGCGTTCTCCGCCCGCTTCTGCTCCAGCTCTTCCTGACGCTTCCGGCCCTCCTGAGAAAGATCCTCATGCTCCACGCCTTCCAGGACAATCTCCTCGCCCTCATGCACCGGAGTGGCCTCCAGAGGATTCAAAGACACAAAGGACTCCGGAGCTTCGGAGGCGGCGGCGGCGCGGGGCTCACCGGAAAACATCAGGGGATCGGGCATGGACTCCGCGGCGGCGGGGAAATCATCCCGGGCCACAGCGGCAACGCTGGTCTCGGAGACTTCGCCGATCCTCTCAAAATCCTTCTTGATCTCCCGGGGCTCCGGAGCCGGAGCCGGGTTCGGCGGCAGCTGCTCTCCAAGATGAGCCACTTCCTTAAAGCCCTCTGAGAATACCGTTACGGGCTTCTTTTCCTGTTCCTCCCCGAAGAGCGAAACCGTGCGGGACTGGTTCTTCTGAATGCTCCGGGTCTTGTCAAAAAGCCCGGAAACCGGATCAAACGGCCGGCGGCCCTTCTGCCGGGGAATGCTGGGAATAATGGCGTCCATCTGCCCGGAAAGGCCCTTGTCGGGATCAATGGTGCCCATGTCCACATGAGGAGCCGCCAGTCCGGGATTAACCACCTCGGGAGCGTCGGGAATATCGATTTGCACGCTGTCCACGGTTCTCTTCATGGGAGAAACCACGGTGCCGTCATCAGGCTCCCGGGGCCGGGGATTCAGTTTGCTGCCGTTTCTTTCAAATGCTGCCAGAAGGCCCTTCGGATCCTCCTGTGCAGAAGCGCTTTTTTCCTTTTCAGCAATTTTTTCATACTTATCGAAGCTATCCTCTTTGACCTGACTGGCCAGGTTTTCAAAAAGCGCCAGAATGTCCCGGCGCCACGGGCAAGCGAAATCAGCGGAAACCGCGCCGTTCACGTAGGTGACCGGAAGCACGATCCGTCCCGAGAGATCCTTGTCGTTAAAGTTGTAGAAATTGCCGGCCCGGGCGGGGCTGTAGGTCAGCACGGCGATATTTCCCTGGGTGCGCAGCTTCTGAATGGCTCGGGCGTCATCCTTGAACTTAAGCTCATCCCGGGTCTCGGCCATGTTTTCATGATTGAAGTGGCCGTAAACGCGATGCACCGCCCTGCTGATCTCCCCTTCTTTTCTGGCCTCTTCCAGCTGCCGGTTGAGAACATACAGGGTAAAGGCATGCTGATTGAGCACCATGGGAGCAGTGATATCCTCCAGAAAATAGGAGGTCCACTCGAACTTCAGGGAGGAGATGTCCAGAATAATATGCTTGACGGTGGCGGCCTGCATGGGAGCATTGCCCAGGGGGATGCTCTTCTTGGGACGGATGCCGGTAAAGTCCTGCATGTCCGCGCTTTCGGCAATGGTTTTAATGTAAAGAGTGGTCAGCTCCGAAAACCGCGGCATCCCGAATACCGCATCGGCCTGCGCCCGATCCTGAGTGATCAGGAGCACGTTATCCTTTTCCAGAAGCTCTGACACCGCTGTTTCGATATCCTCGGCATCCAGGCGTTCCAGACGTCCCGAGGTTTCCAGGCGCTGCATGCAGGTATGAAGCTTGCTCGCGTCCGACAGCGTCTTCTGGGCAGCTGCTACATAGTCAGTATTGACAATCACTTTTCTGTTATAACGCCTTAAATACTGCGAAGAGTCTCCCAGAAAGCGCTGCAGTTCATCCGGACGCTCAAAGCACTCGTGGTCGATGTATATGATGAAATCACGTACAAGAGCCGCAAGGTGCATGCTTCCGGTATCCATATTGCTGGTCATACTATAATTCCCTGTAACAACTGAAATTCAGGCGCCCGTCCTCCTCCGCGAATTTCGGGCACAAGGCGGGCGGCAGACAATGCCCGCTTATCCTGCTATTTTGCCAAAGACTTGAAAAAAGTTTTTTATAACAGATCACTATATTCACATTTTTCCGCCGGAAAATGCCGTTTTTTGGGGATCAGCGGGGGCTTCAGGAGACCGGAGGGCCCGGATCTGCCCTCCGGAACGCCGGTTTGAGGTTCGCGCCCGCCGATTATGCTCCGCAAAACCTATAAAAGAAACGCCAGGGCCATGCAGTCCAGGCCCAGAAGACAGATAAGGAGGCTTCCCATGCCGGCCCAGAGATACCAGACGCCGGCTCTTTCCGGAGGGGACAGGCCCCGGCTCGCCCTTTTCAGGACGCCCTTAATCGTAAAAAACCTGAGGGACAGCCAGACGGCGGCTAAAAGAGAAACATTCAGGGACAGGAGCAGGAGGGGGAAGCTCCAGAAGCGGTAAATCAGAAAAACGGCCAGTCCGGAAGCGAGAGCCCCCAGAAGCCCGGCCCCGAAGCAGCGCCGCAGCATGCGGCGTGTGCGGGGAAAGTCCCCTGCTGAAAAAAGCCCCCGGGCTCCGAAGGAAATCACCACAGCCGCAAAAGCGAACGCCAGGAACACCATAAAGGGAGCGGCCACCATGGTTTCCGCCCAGAAAACCGCCTTGTCCCCGTATTCGCTGATCAGGGAAAGATACTGCCCCTGAAGCTGGTTCAGAGCGCCGGAATTGAAATCCATGCCCAGAGCCAGGCTGAGAAGCGGCCCCACGAGCTTATTCACCAGCATCACCAAAGCGGCATGGAGCACCGAGCCCGCATTAATCACCGCAAAAACCAGCGCTGTCAGAAGTCCCGCCGGGATGGCGAGGATCATCAGAAGCTGGGCGGTCATAAGCCGGTGCAGGAAGCGGGCCTTCCGCATGCGGGGATCCTCCGGCGCCCGGGGAACGGCCGCCGGCCCCGCCGGCAGAAGCTCCCGGCCGCACATGGGACAGTAGCGCATAAAGGGAAGAGCCGGAGCGCCGCAGACCTGGCAGGGAATCACCCCGGATTTGTCTGCGTTGCGGTAGGCTTCAAGATAAAAGCTTTTACGGAGATCCGGGGTTCCGGAGGGGGACGGAGACACCGAGGGAACGGGATCCTGCGGGAGATCCGGAACCTTAAGGAATCCGGGCTCCTCCCGGGGCGCAATCACGGGACAATCCGCAAAATCCTCATCTCGGATCTCATCTGTCATGAGAGGCTTCTCCTCAGGCGTCATGAGCGGGCTCTCCTCACTGGGCACTGTCACGGGAGTCCTCTCCGGCCGCAGATCCTTCATTGTCAGGTTCCGGAACCGGGGCCTTTTTTGCCGCCTGAGCCGCGGCGGTCTTTTCATTGATGGCGCGCACCCCGGCGATAATGTAATCGATCATGGACCAGATGGTCAGCACCACCGCCACCAGAAGCATGGTCAGCCCCAGATACACCATCTCCATGTTATGACGCCAGATGAGACCGGAAATGGCGATCATCTGAATGGAGGTCTTCCATTTTCCGATCCAGCTTACCGCCACCCGGGCCCGGCTGCCGATTTCCGCCATCCATTCCCGGAGGGCGCTGATGACGATTTCCCGGGACACCACCACAATGGCGCAGAGGGTGACAATGACGCTGATATAGGGAAAGTAATTGGCTTCGTATTTGCTGTAGTGGCTGACCATGAGGATCAGGGCCACGCAGACCATGATCTTGTCCGCCACGGGATCCAGAAAGGCTCCGAAGCGGGAACAGACCTGCCATTTCCGGGCCAGATAGCCGTCCAGAAGATCGGTGAGGCAGGCGATGATAAAGATCACGGCTGCCGCCAGATTGCTTAAATCAAAGGGAAGGTAATAGAAGAGAACGTAAAAGGGAATAAGAATAACCCTGAACAAGGTCAGAGCATTGGGGATCTTTTCCATAAAAGGGGTAGCCTTTTTAGGCGCCTGTGTATTCTGCATTCTCGTATGCCCGTTATGCTTAGCCCGTTCTCTCCGCCGGGGACAGCGGCTGCCGGACTCACTCTTTGCCCTATGTCCGGAATTATACACCAACAGAAAGGGCTTTCACAAAAATCCCGGCAAAATCCGGCATCCCGGATGGCGCCGGGACAGCCTGCTACTTCTTAAAGGCATGCACCGTAACAGAGGCATTCTGAAGCACCGGGAGAGCCAGCGGACACTCGGAATAGACATTCACGGCAAAGCTGTCCCCGGGGGTGAAGTTCTCCCCCCGGAAGGCATTGGTGAGGCTTCTCCAGGAGGTTCCCGGGTTTTTGCCCTCAAAAACCGCATAAAGGGGCTTCAGCACGCTCAGAGTATGCTCCGGGGAGCGGATCTCCACCTGAATGAGGGCGAGCGCCCGGAAGCTCCTGGCGTCAGAGTAGCTGTGATAATCAAAGGAAATATCTTTGCAGTCCAGAGTATTGGCATAATCCTGATCGGGATCAAAGACGGTATTCCCCATGTCCAGAACGACGTTTTCCACCTCATAGTTGTCCTTTGAGGTGATCACTCCCTCTCCGGAGAATCCGGAAAACGTGCATCTGTAGGCGCTGGCAAATCTGCTGTCGGGCTTGGCAGCCGGCGCGCAGTACATGATCCCGGAACGGAACTCCCGGGGATCGTCCTCCCGGCGGACGCAGGCGGGATCCGAGGAGCAGTTGCGGGCAATGGCCGCGGCTCCGGTCACATCCGCTAAACCAAAGCCGTATTTGGCGCTGAAGCGCCAGCCGGCGGCATTGGTTATCCACCCCTGATTCACCGTGAGGCCCCGGGAGGTTACGGGTTCATCCTCCGCCATGGCCGGAAACACCGTATCGTTCCTGGCGCTGGCTGCGAGAGCATATCTGGCCTGCCAGATACTGAGCCCGGGATTTGCCGAAAACACTGCCGCCGCGGCGCCGGAAACCTGAGGAGCCGCCGCCGAGGTGCCGGAAAACGTGTTGGTGTAACGGTAGCAGGGAATAGCGTAAAAGGGATTTCTGCCCTTTATAAGGGAGGCATAAACATACTCGGGATCCGGATTTCCGGCGCAGGAGCTCTGCCAGTACGCGGTTATGAGATGCGGATGCCCGACCTCCCCGGAGGGGGCGGAAATAAACAGATTAGCCCCCGGAGAGGAATAGGAGGCATGCACCCCCAAAGCGTTCACGGCTCCCGTTACCACCGTGGCCGGATGCACATTCTCCTCGTCCATTCCGGAAAAGTCGCAGGAAACTCCGATGCTCTGGCAGTCGCTGTACTCCTCGATGCCGTCGAAGCCGTTTCCGGCGGACTTCACCAGGAGCACCCCGGCATCCTGAAGATTATCAAGAGACATTCTGAGGGCGGAGTTTCCTTCAAACACCGGGACGGTCACCCCGAAGCTGGCATTGGCCACCCGCACGTCCGGAGCATCGCTGAAGGCATCCATAAAGAGCGAGGTCAGCATGGAGCTATTCATAAAATAGCCTTCATAGGATCTGAGCCCGGCGTCGTAGGCCACCCCGCGGCTCCCCTCGGCATTGGCGGGAGCTGCGGCAATGAGCGCGGCCACCTTGGTGCCGTGGCTGTAATCATAGGGAATTCCCACATCGGCATCTCCTCTGACATTAGGCCGGAGATCGGGATGGGTGTCATCCACATGGGTGTCAATCACCGCCACGGTGACGCCCCGTCCGGTATCCCCGTTAAGCCAGGCTCCCCAGGGATTCGTATCCACCCCGGAGGCGATGTCAGCGTCGTCATAATCATTGATAAGATGCCAGGAATATTCCAGCAGCGGATCAGAAAACAGCGCCACCGGGCGGGTATGAATCCGGCAGTCCGCATCGTACCAGGCAATGGCATCGAAAGACGGCGGCATATTGCCCGGGGAGCCCAGATACTCCGGCTTCAGGGTATAGACATACACATTGTCCTCCCCCAGGGTTACCTCGCCGTAGCGTCCGCCGTAGGCGATCTTCCGGGCAAAGGGGAGGCGCGCCTGAGTGCTGAGCCCGGTGAGAGCGTCAATGCCCAGCACCACCCGGTTGCCCCGGAGATCATCAATGATCTCCCCCTCTTCGGAGCATTCCAAAGAGAGATCCGCCCCGCTGTTGTCATCGATGATTTCAATATAGTCATCATCATCATAATTGTCGTCATTGCTGTGCTTTTTGCCGCCGCCGCCCCCGCAGGCCGCAAGGGAACAGGAGATTATTACGGCAAACACCGCCAGGGAAAGCCGCCCCGGTGAAAAACTGAACTGCATGATACTTCCTCGCCATCATCCCGGAACCCCGAGACGCAAAAAACATGATTAAAAACGCCGGAACCGGAGCCCGGCATAAGAAATCCCCCGCCCTGAGGGAAGGGGATCCTGACTTGGGACTATTTCTCAAACGCCCGCACGGTAACAGAGCCTCCCGCCAGAGGATTTATCAGGGGACACGTGGAGTAGAGGTACACGGTAAAGGTGTCTCCCGGATGGAAGTCCTCCCCCATAAAGGCATTGGAGAGAAGTCTTTGCGGGGTGCCGTCCTTGCTCCCGAAATAGTTGGCATAAAGGGGCTTCAGAATATTCCGGGTGCCGGAGGGAGATTCCGCATCCACCTGCACCTCGGCCAGGGCCTTCCGGTTGTTCAGACTGGAGGTCTGCGCCGCAAAGGTGGCTCCGGAGCAGTATTCCGCCACGGAAACCGCCGAATCCTGATTCTGCTGAAAATCTGTGCTCCCCATGCTGACAGTGATGTTCTCAATGTCATAGGTACCGGAGTAATTGGCTCCGTCCGCAGAAAAGTTTCTGAAAACGCATTTAAGACCGGTGCTCAGCATCACCCCGCCGGAAATGTCCTCGCACACCGGATCGCCCTCTGAGACAAACTCCACGGGGTCGTTCCCGCGGATCCGGCAGCGGACGTCGCTCCCGCAGTCAGCCCCCTTGGCCACTGCCGCGGAGGCATCGGCCAGGCCGAAGCCGTAGCGGTTATTATAGGAAAACCCCGCCGCGTTATCCACCCAGCCGCTGTAGACGTAAACCCCCTGATACCGGGCGATGGTTTCGGGAGCCGCGGTCTTCCGGGCAGTGCTGGCCAGAGCGTAGCGGGTCTGCCAGACAGTAAGATCCGGATTTTTGGAAAGAACCAAAGCCGCCGCTCCCGAGATCACGGGAGTGGCCGAGGAGGTGCCGGCAAACTTGTTCTGATAGTCGCAGCTCCTGTTAATGAGGATGCCGTCAGCTGCATAGGTGCCGTTCAGGAAGGGATGGCTCTCGGAAGACCGGGCGGCTCCCACGGCGCAGGAGGACATGTCCGTGGTCAGAAGAGCCAAAGGAGATCCCTGAGTGACATCGCCGCCGGGAGCGGAAACCAGAAGATTGGAGCCTTCATCGGAGTAGGAGGCATGAGAGCCGTCCGCGCCCACCGCTCCCACCACAATGCTGGCGGGATGGATATCCTCCTCCTCGTTCATGGGAAGATGACAGCTGATACCATAGGAAGCGCAGCGGGAAACCCCGTGGTTATTGGCGAAATAGTTGCTGGAGGCCTTGACAAAAACCACCCCGTTGTCGGCAAAGTCATCAAGGAGCTGTCTTCGGGCAGCCGCCGACTGGAAGTACGGCTCCGAAACGCCCCAGCTGTTATTCACCACCCGGATATCGGAATCCCGGAGGATTTCCTCATAGGCATCCTTCATGATGCTGCTCAGCCCTGCCACATAGCCGATGGCTCCTCTGAGCCTGGCATTGTAGGCCACCCCCCGGACGCCCTCCTGATTGCCGGCCGCTGCCGCAATCACGCCGGACACGGCCGTGCCGTGTCCCGCGGTGGCGTTGGCGGCATATCTGATGGTGCCCTTATCAGAAAGATTATCCCGGAGATCCAGATGCTTTTCGTCGATGTCGTCATCGATAACCGCCACGGTGACGCCCCGGCCGCTGGTTCCGGCAGCCCAGGCCTCCCGGACATTGATGTCCACGCCCCGGGAAGCGGTAACCCCGGTGTCCAGGAAGGCGTCCTGAGAGCCGGTGCTCCGGAGATGCCACTGCTGCGGGGTCAGGGGATCCGTGTACAGGAGCACCCTTCGGGAGTGCAAAAGGCAGTCCTTGTCGTAATAGGTGATCTCGTCTGCGATCTCGCTGAAATCATCGGTGAATCTGACGTCATCAAAGGTGTAGACATAATTGTTGTCCGCCCCCAGAGTGACAAAACCGTAGCTGCCGCCGTCCCGGATCTTCTTCACAAAGGGCAGGCGGACACTGGAGGGGCCGATGAGAATATCAACTCCGGTAACCGTCCGGCCGTATTCCGCGGTATCATCCACGTCCACCGAGCTCCCGGCGCAGGCAAGGGAAGTGTCGGCGCCGCTCTCATCCTCCGGTTCCGGATCCGGCTGGGGATCGGGCTGGGGCTGCGGCTCCGGATCGGGATCCGGAACCGGATCGCCGCCGCCTCCGCCGCCCCCGCCGCCGCAGGCAGCGAGAGAGCCCGAAAGAAGAATCAAAAGAAGAGCGCGGGAAATTCTGGAAATGTTCATAATGGCCCCCTTGTTCGCTGCCTGCCGCTACTGCACCTCTGCGCCGACATTGTAATCAATGTCGGGGCTCCACTCCTTGATGCCGGGAGCGGAGCTCAGCATCCTGGCAGTCTCCTGCCACATGGCAAAATCCGCCACGGTGATGCGGTAGCCCTTCCGGGACATTCTCTCGGCGCGATCCTGAAGTCCGGCAGGGAGACAGCTTTCCGTGGTACGGCATCTCACATAAATGACGTTTTTAAGGACGCCGCCGAAGACGCTCTTTTCGGCCCGGACAAAGGCAATGCCCCCGGCGGGCTCCGGAGCGGGATTATCCGCCTGATACGCCGCGCTGCTGTTCCCCCAGAAGCCCAGAGCGCCGTCAGGAAGCTCGGATCCGGCCGCTGCAGGAGCGAAGCTGTAGCCGGTCCATACCTGAAAATCCGCCCCGCCGATGGTAAGCTTCTGATCCCCCGGATCCGCGGCCGCGCTCATTGCGAATACCGATAAAGCAGCCAATGAGCCGCAGACAAAAGATGTGCCAAGCTTCATGTTAATTACCTCTGAGAGATGGTGCGATCACCGTGAAATTCCGCCTGTCCCCGGCTTCCGCCCGGAACCTGAAAATTATTTTTTACTGCCGCCGCTTTTTGCTGTCGTAAAGCCGCATCTCGGATCCCGGAGCCGCATCGGCGGTGCGGGATACCATGCTGACAGTCTCCGGCTCCGGTTCCTCTCCGGTGCAGCCGTGAACCTTAAGAAATTCCCCGAGCTCCTGCTTCGCAATGCTTCGTTCCTCCGGGGACAGCTTTGCCAGGAGACTCTCCCCCTTACGGGACGAGGAACCGCAGGTCTCGGCCGCGGCATACCACTGATAAGCCTCCCGGAACATGCCGCCGTCCTCGTAGAGTCTGGCCATGTTCTCCATGGCCCGGTAGTACTTTTTGCCGGCGGCCCGGGCATAGAACTGCATGGCAGCCTGCACGTTGGACCTGCTTCCGCCGTCCTCCTTGGGGATCTTGCCCTCGTAGGACATGTTGCCCAGAGTGTTAAACGCCTCGGGCATGCCCCGGGAGGCCGCTTTCGCAAAATAGCCGTACGCCCGGGAATAATCCGGCTCCGGGGCATTGAGATAGTGCTCGCCCAGGCGGTAGCAGGCCCGGTTCTCGTTCACCCGGCAGGCATCATTCAGGAGACTCAGGGCGGCGTCCTCGTCCCGGGAGACGCCCATTTTGCCGGTTTCCTTCAGGGTGGCCAGATAGATGGCGGCCTCGCTGAAGCAGCGAACGGCCAGCTCGTCCTTCAGGTTATAGCGGTTGTTGCCGCTCCCCACCGCCGTATAGAGATAGGCTACTGCCTTTTTGCTGTTCTTCTGAATGGAGCCCATGCCGTCCCGGTACACCTCGTAGAGGAGACAGGGAGCTACCCGGGAGCCCTGCCAGGTGGCCTTTTCCAGGATCTTCACCCCTTTCTCGGGATCGCTCTGGCCGTACTTCCCGCTGATAAGAAGAGCCCCCAGACGTTCCGAGGCCTTGTAGTCACCGGCCCGGGAAGCCCGGTCAAGATAATCGTAGCCCAGCCGGCGGTTTTCCTCCCGGGTCTCCCGGGATTCCTCCTCGCTGCCGGAAAAGCTGATGCGTCCCTGCACCAGGTATTCCCCCAGATCCCGGGCCGCATCGATCTGTCCCTTAAGAGCCGCTTCCCGGAGGAGAATGGCCGCCTTCCGGAAATACTCCGGGGTATGGTAGCGGTGGAGATAGTACTTAGCCAGGTAGTACATGCCGTTTCTGTTCTCCCCGTCCACGGAGCGGATAAGCCACTTCAGGCCCTCCTCCTCATCGATGGCGATATCGCTGCCGATAAAGCCGGTGAGGTAGTCCAGCCCCATGAGGTTCTCGGCATTGTGAGCGCCGTTTTCGGCATTGACGCGGATCCACTTCCGGAACTTCTGCCGGGTTTCGGGGGTGTTGCTATCCTGATACTGCTCCCGGGAGATGGTGAGCATCATGTCCGCCGCCAGCTGATTGCCCTTCTCAGCCGCCAAGGTGAAATACTTTTCCGCCAGGGCCGGATCCCGGACCGCGTCCTGAAAGCGGTAGATCATGCCGAGAGCATGGGCCGCCTCGGCATCGCCGCCCTCCGCCGCCGGCTTCAGAAGCTCAATGGCCCGGCGGTAATCCTTTTCCGTGGGATCCTTCTTCGATACCAGATACATGGCCAGCTGCTGCCGGGCTGCCATATTGCCGCCCCGGAGGAGCTCCTCCAGCACCGGAAGAGCCTCCTCCGGCCGGTTTTTAGCGAGAGCCAGAGCAGAAAACTCCAGCATGACGGCGGGATCCTTATGCGCCAGATCCTGCCGGTAATAATCAAGAGCCAGATCCTCGTTCTGCGGCACCCCGGAGGATCCTGCGGCATAGGAACGCGCAAGCTTGGCGAGAGCCTGATGATCTCCGGCGGCGGCCAGCTCCTTCATGAGCTTCAGGCCCTTCTCCTGACTGGAGTCCGGAATCATCTTGTCCATATGGATCAGAGCTTCGATATAACGGGATGCCGGGTTTTTCTGATCCTTTCCGCAGTACTTAAGGGCATCGCCGTAATTCCCGGCCTGATAGCGGGACTGACACAGCGAGGCATTGCTGTCACAGCCTTCCAGGGCCAGAGCCGCGCTGACTGCCAGAAGAGAAAGATAAACTGCTGACTTCATAGTTCTTTCTGTTTTCCCATGCTGTCTTCAATGAATCCGATTTCATGGTCAATATATTGGCGCTATAGCCAAACCTGCAGCAAAATTTATGCCGCTTTGCCGGAGAGTCTCCCGGGGGGGCAGCAAAGCGCCCGGCCGGGAATATTTTCATGAGTGTAATTATATTGCATCAGAGGCCGGAGACCGCATTTTAAATGGGAATTTTAGGGGATCCGGTCACGCATTCCGGCTGTCCGGCATGACCGGAAATAACCCCGCCCGCCCCGCCGGAGCTCCGGGACAGTATTACAGACGGGGATAAAAACGGACAGGAATAAAGCAATACCGGAATAAATCAGACGGGGTAACCCCGCTGCTTCAGGATATGACGCAGCTTCGCGATTTGCTCAATTATCAGGGAGCAGCACTTAAAGAATCTGATGACGATAAGGAGATTCAGAAGGCCGAATGCCACAGAGCAAAGGGAAAGCGCAAACCGGAATGCCAGATTTCCTAAGGACAGCGTAAGCTCCGCGTCCTCTCCGGGATTGCCGCCAACGCTGATAAAAAAGGCCATCAGGCTGCCGAACCCGAACACCAGCAAAAGCACCCAGAGAATCACCACCCCCCAGAGCCAGGCAATAATTTTATTGACGTTTCTGACCTTTTCCGCAAAGCCCTTTCTGCCGGCTTCCCTGAAGGCCTGAGAAACTCTGTTAACCAGATTCCGGGAATTGGCCATGATGTAGAAATGATAAATGGGGGCAACGATCTGCACCAGAGGAATGCAGTAGAGGATAAGACACGTGATGATCTCCTTCTTCCGGCCCTTCATAAGCTCGTCCAGATCGTAAAACTCCTGAAGCATGCCCCGGATCTCCCCCAGCTCCTCCGGAGTAAGCGGCGGAAGTTCGGAACCAGCACCGGCCGAGCCGGCGTTCCGGGAGGCGCCGCAGTTCTGACAGAAGTTATCCTGGGAGGTCAGCTCTTTTCCGCACCGGATGCAGAACCGGTTCACTCTGGTTCGGCAGACAGGACAGGCATCATAGCCTTCCGGGATATCGCTGCCACACTGCGCGCATTTCATAAGAGCCTCCTTTTACTTCTCGCTTTTACTGCCTTTGCGTTTCTGGCATCTTTTACGTTTATTGCGTTATGATAGCAGAAAACATCCCCGAAAAATCAGAATCCGGTACCGGAAATCACCGAAAACGCCTGGCAGCCTGACGGCCATCATTCGCCGGCACTGAAATCATGAGCTTAGTCCTCTATTCCTGAATAGCGGCGCACCCTTTGTGATGGCCAAGCTGACAGGCCTTCTCAAAATAATTGCGTGATCCAGCCGGATCCTTGCTCACCCCGAGTCCGTATCTGTAGAGATTGCCCAGGCCGGTACAGCCGCTGCCATTATCCAATTGGCAGCCCTTCTGGTAGTATTCCCGGGCTTTGTCATAATCACTGCTGCCGCCCTGCCCCTGCTGAAAAAGCCAGCCCAGACCGGAGCACCCCATACCGTCATTCAGATTGCAGGAAGTCTCATAAAACTCCCGGGCCCGGCTGTAATCCGCTTCGGGGATTCCAATGCTGTACTGATAGTGCCAGCCGGCCTTCGTGCAGCCCTTAGCGATATCGCCCTGGCAGGCCTTTTCAAAATACTCCAGAGCCAGCGCTTTTTCATTCTGCTGTTCCAAAACAAAACCGCGGCTGAGATATTGTTCCGGTGCCGGTTCAATAATCTCCGGCGTGTCAGGGCTGCTTCCCGCAGATAATAATTTCCAGAAAACACCGGCAATTGCAAACACTATGGCTGCTAATGCGCACCAAAAAACACCCGGGTACCAATTCAGCAAAAATTCTGCATAATTTGCCGCCCGTCGTAATACATCAATGATCCAGGACCTTAAGTCGGTAATAAAATGGCCGAATCCCCGCGCAAACTCTGCCAGCCCCTGTAATATGCCGGGGCCGCGGTTTTCTTCAGCATCAGACCCCTGGGACTCCGATTCTCCGGAACCGGTTTTTCTGATGTCAGCTCTGGCCTTCAGCGCTTCTTCAATATAGAACCTGGCATTCGGATCCGGAATAAAATCTCTGACAAAGAGCAGTTCTTCCCGGGCGGAAAAGATGTAGTTCTGATACTCCTTCGGATTTCGCTTCAGCATCCGCCTCATTTTTTCTCTGAAATCATCCGGGTTTTGGAATACGATATTACCGGCCCTGAAGCTGCGCTCCTGAGAAAAAGACCAGCCCAGAAGACAAGCCAGATCTGTTTCTGAAAATGATCGGCGTTGCATGTGTTCTTTTATCCGGGTCAGAATCTCTTCATACGTCTTGTTTTCAACGATTTGCCGGGCGTAATAATCCAGAAGAAATTCAGAGCGCAAAAGCGAAACAGCATGACGCATCAGCCGGGAACCATTAGCCTGATTTACTGCCTTCAGAAGAGCCTTTGCCAGATCCTCCATGCTCTGATACGCCCTTCCGCCGGCATAAAGCTCATTTACTGAGGGATCCAGGTGGTACATAAGAGAGCAGAAGACGCCGTATTCCCGCCCCGGAGATTGTTCCATCTCCTTTTCTTTCAGGCGGACAATAGCCGCCTTGCCTTTGTCGTAAAGACCGTAATGACGGGAAATGAAACCCCGTCCGAGATCCTTAATCCCTTCCTCCGGGTGCTCCAGCATGGCTCTTAAAAGCTTGATCTCGGCAGTGTAGGTTTTACCGTTAAACTTATAGGGCGGGAATGGCGATGATGCGGATCCGGCACCGGAAGAAGTTCCTTCCCCTGGCACCGGCACGTCTTCGCCGTTAAGCCACCTTCTGACTTCGTCATAGCCCCAGCGCCTGTTGGGGTTATCAGGCTCGTGCCGGCTGGAAATATCCTTGTAGGTAAGTCCCAGCACCAGATCCTGAAGTTCCCCGGGAAAATTCTCCGGAAAGCTGATTTTGTTCACCGTCGCCAGCCGTGCCAAATCCTCGGGAGAAAGTCCGGGATTCTGAAAGGGAGTATGACCGGTAAAGAGTTCAAATACCGTGATTCCGAGGGCATAGTAGTCGGTTTCTCTGAGAAAAAGCCCCTGTCTGACTTCAGGCGCTGCATAACCGGGCGTCATGCCAGGCTGAGTCAGCACTATGGAGTTCTTTCCCGCATACGAGCTGATGCCAAAATCGATAACCACAATCCTCCGGCCGTCATCATCAGGAATAAGATTGGCCGGCTTAAGATCCTTGTGAATAATGCCCGCAGCGTGAATCACCCGAAGAGCCTCGTTTACCGAGGGGATGATCCGTGTTTTAAGATCCCGGAGGGGGAAGTGTTTTCCGGCCGCCAGTTCATCAGCCAGACTGCGCTTCTGATACCGGGGCATGATCACATACTGGTGGCCCTGGTGAACGCCTGCCGCATAAACCGGAGGCACATAGGGACTTTTCATCTCCCGGAGCTTTTCCAGAACGGAATCCTTGATGGCTGCAGTTCTGCGGTAGTATTTGAGAATAAGCCTTTCCCCGGAACTGCTGGTGCATTCGTAGATATCAGCTTCACCGGAACTGATGGCCAGTCTCTGACCAGCTACAAAGCTGTTTTCCAGCAATGCTCCCGTGATATCAGGAACAGCTTCGGCATTATCAGCATTATTTTCGGAATTCTCCGCCCATACTGCATTGCGGTTTGTTTTAGTCTTCTTAGCCCGTCGTCCGGAACTGCTGTTAATTTTAGTTTCCACATCACGCCTCACGCTTGCAAAAGTACAAAGCGCCTGCAGTCATATAAAGTAATCGGCTGTGTAAAAAAAGCAGGCGGAATCATCATTGTTACGTCGGAAAGGCTACTGGTAAAGTTAATCCGGGGAATACTCAGCCACCCCGCAATCACCTAAGCCAGTCTGCCCTTGCCTAAAAACTGACCGGGGATACCTCAGAACGCATCATAAGTTTAACTGAAGTCACTTATTCAGTTTTTTATGGGCATCGCACCCCATCTGAAAACCGTAATCACAGGAAAGACCGTAGTTTTCTTTGGCCTTGACGAGATCCCGTCTGGCGCCGGCTGCCTTTTCATACATATGAGCCAGGCTGTAGCAGCCAATGGCGCTTTTCAGCTGACAGGCTTTATCGTAAAGCTCCTTTGCCCGGGAATTATCCTGAACGCCGCCCCGGCCGTCTTCATAAAGACTGCCCAGATTACTGCAGCCATTGGCTTCGCCGTAATTACAGGCTTTCTCAAAATACTGCGCCGCTTCCTGAAAACTCTGCTGATACCCGCCGGCCCCTTCTTCAACAAGAAGCCCCAGCTTGTTGCACCCGGCACCTTTTTTGAATTCGCAGGCACGGCCGTAAAACATTCCGGCCCGGGATAAATCACCTTTGTTTCCGTACCAAGAGCCCTTGGTCAGGCACTCGTTGCCGATTTGGCAATCTTGAGGAGCATTATTTTCGCTTACATCGGAATCCGAATTCCCTGTACACATGTACAGCGTCGTAGCCAGGACAATGAAGACAGTAACAACAATCCCCAGCTCGACAAGGGTAAAACCTCTGTTATTTTGAGGGCGCATAACAGCCTCCTGAATATAAAAAATGATTTATCCCCTGAAAGCAGAGAAAAAGACAGGTACTCCAGCCGGGGAAATTTCCTGCGGTCTCCTGACGTTACTTGAGGTTCTTGCGGTAGAAATCCGCAATCCTGTCAAAGGGGATCTTCTCCAGGTTATCGTACAGATCCACATGATTGGCATCCTTGATAATCAGGAGCTCCTTGTTGTCTCCTTTGAGCTTCCTGAACGCATCCTCACCGAAATAGCGGCTGTGGGCCTTTTCGCCGTGAATAACGAGAACCGGGGTTCTGATTTCATCGGCATACTGCAAAATCGGCATGTTAATCAGGGAAAGTGCCGAGGTCATGTTCCAGTGGCCGTTGGAATTTATCGAACGTTCATGAAAACCCCGTTTGGTCTTGTAGTAGCCCCAGTAATCCTTGATAAACTGCGGCTCATTGCCGGACAGCTTCTCCGGGAGGCCGGGAGCCGGTTTAAAGGTTCCGGCGGCATAGTCCAGGGTTCTCTGCTTATTGAGAGCTTCCTTCATTTCATATCTGGCATCAGCGTCTGCCGCATCGTTATAGCCCCTGGCCGAAACCCGGGTCATGTCATACATGGTGACAGCCACGGTGGCCTTGATTCTGGTATCCATGGCCGCGGCGTTAATGGCAAAGCCGCCAAAACCGCAGATCCCCAGAATGCCGGTGGCCGCGGGATTTACGCCGGGGTTATTGCTAAGGTAGTCTATGGCTGCTGAAAAGTCTTCGGTATTGATATCCGGACTGGCCACGTTTCTGGGAACGCCCTGACTCTCTCCGGTAAATGACGGGTCAAAAGCGAGAGCGATGAAGCCGCGTTCGGCCAGGGTCTGAGCATAAAGGCCGCTGGACTGCTCCTTAACCGCGCCGAAGGGGCCGGAAACCGCAATTGCCGGGAGCTTGCCCTGATGCTCCTTCGGGAGGTAAAGATCCCCGGCAAGGGTAATCCCGTAACGATTGGTAAATGAAATTTTCTGAACATCCACCTTGTCGGATTTCGGAAAAGTCTTATCCCATTCCTCTGCCATAACTGCGTTTACCCCCAATAATGCCACACAGGCTGTCAAAAGCCCGGAAAAAAGTTTGCGAACACCGGTGAGATGCCGGGTATTATGTCCTTTCACATAACCAGTCATATTTGCCTCCGCATTAAAAAACCGCCCGATTATTTAAGCCTGGCATATTCCTCATCCGTAACCGGCTCCAGCCATTCATTGGAAGTTTCCTCTCCTTCTACCTCCACGGCAAGATGGGAGAACCACGAATCCGGTGCAGCGCCGTGCCAGTGCTTTACATTTGCCGGAATGTTGATGACGTCGCCGGGCTTCATCTCCACGGGATCCTTGCCCTGCTCCTGATAATAGCCCCGGCCGCCCACAGCGATTAAGATCTGGCCGCCGCCCTTTTTGGCATGATGAATATGCCAGTTATTACGGCACTTCGGCTCAAAGGTCACATTGAATATTTTCACCTGACTGGCTGAAACCGGGGCCAGGTAGCTCTGACCGATGAAATACTTTGCATAAGCCGTGTTCGGTTCGCCCACGGGGAACATAATGGTTCTGGCGTAGTTCTCCTTTTCAGAAGCCGGAGATGCTGCGGCGGCATTATCGCGCCATACCTCCTTTGCCAGGTTAAAAACAGCCCACGCTTTGGGCCAGCCCGCATAGAAGGCATTATGGGTGATAACTGCGGCAATCTCCTCTCTGGTTACTCCGGCCTTTCTGGCATTCTCCAGATGATACTTCATGGAAGAATCCGTAATTCCCAGGGACATCAGGGAAGTTACGGTGATAATGGTTCTGGTCTTAAGGGAAATATCCTTATTGTTCCAGTTCTCCCCGAAAAGCACGTCATCGTTGTAGTGAGCAAAATCAGGGGCAAAGGAACCCAAATTATCCCTGCCGGCTGTCTGAGTGATTTTCTTTTCTTCCTTCATGTTTCCGTTATCCTTCATAGCATCTTCCGCATAGCAGGCTCCGACAGCGGATAAAACGCCAAAAGTCAGCGCTGCGGTAAGTTTGTTCATATTGGGGTGTTTCATAATTGTAACTCCTGTTCAAAGGGCCGTGTTCTATGGTGTAATGAGGTTACCCGTTAAACTGTTTGTGTCTGAGGCTTTGCGGCAGTTACCCGCAGTACACACAATCGGAGCCGGCAAAGACCATGGCATAGGGCTTGACCAGTCTTCCCCGGAACTCCAGGGCTGAACTGTATTTAAGAACCTGATCCCGGGCCTCGTTTACCAGACTCTGGATCCTCGCTTCCGTGGCTTCGTTCTTTGCAGCGTATTTAAGCTCAATAAGATAAATGCACTCGTTATCCTTGCCTTCATTCACTGTAATCACTAAATCCGCATATTTCTCCCCGTCTCCCACCACTCTGAGAGACTTCTGCATTTCAGCAAATACCTCATTCATGGAATCCAATTTGGTGTAAAGCGTCAGATTAATGGCCGTCTCGCTCATGTGCGTCAGTATCTGGTTGGTAAAAATTCCGCTCAGGAACTCAGTGCAGGATGCGGCAAAGGAACTGATGTCATCCCTGACCTCCTGCAATGCCGATATATCCAGAGTCGCATCAGTAAACCCCCTGCTGGGTTTTAATCTGATTTCGGCAGCGCATCTGGCAAAGACTTTTGACATAAAAAGATTCGGAATCTTAAGAGCAAGCCTTCCGGTATGGGGAAGTTTTTTATCAATAGTAAGGTACCCAAAGTAATAAAGCAGGGACAAAAGCTGCATGCGGTTATATCTGGCATCCTTGTTCAGATTGATGTTTTCAGCAAGTTTCTTAAGTAAAAATCTGTCTCCGCTCAGACAGGTATCGATAACTCCCCGGCAAGGCTCATTTCGTCAAGATAGTACAGACACATAGCTGCATTCAGCACCATGCGTTCCGCCTCCGGACTGAAGCGGTAACCGCCGTACGCAGTTTTCATGCGGGCTATAATTTCATCCGCGCTGACTCCCATCTGTTTGATATCCAGAAGCTCAGGTATCAGTTTAGCGAGTTCCGTTTCGGTAAAACCGGCATATTCGTTAAAACAGGCGTCATCCGAGACATTAAGCGCAATATTGAATCCCGAAGTCAGTGAATCAAGAGAGACTGATGACGCTCCGGTGATAAAGATTTTGCCAATGGAGTTTACGGTGTCTGCTTTTAAGACGGCATAGAAATCCCGGATGAATCCAACGGCGCCGCTGACAGCCTGAAACTGCTCCGCCCCCTGAAAAATCCTCCTTTCGGCAAAAGTGTCATATTCGTCAATCATCACGTAAAGAGATTTTTTGGCGGGATACAGCATGTAAGCCCTGAGGAATGAGCTGATAAAGCAGGAGGGAGTTATCTTGTCAGCTTCTGTCGGATTGAAAACAAAATCAGGATATCGACTCCTGAAATCAGTTATTCCTCTTTTGATGGCAACTATAAAGCTGTCAATTAGCGTCTCACTGTCGTCTCCGGATACTCCAGAAAAGTCAAAGTCGATTACGTGATAAGTATTGCGGCTTGCCAGATTCTCCTTATAGATATCCCTTCCGGAAAAGAGTTCCTCATATCGGTCTCTGTATGACAGGTCATAGAAACATTTCAGCATCTGGACAAAGGCGCTTTTGCCGAAGAGCCGCGGCCGAAGGAGAATCGAGTATCTGGGAGCGCTGGCATCATCCAGCTCTTTAATGAACGCGCTTTTATCGACAAACGCCCGGCAAGGCTCACGTAATTTCTCATAAGAAACCGCGCCGTAAGGATTGCCCAACAGTTCAGCAGCGCCTTCGCTCATAATTAATCCCAAAACCTTTCTTCTCTTCCGAAAATCAGCAGACAGCAACGCCGGCAATGTCAAAAACTATATTGCCCGGAAAATTAACACCGTATCCTGATTCCCTGCCATCTTCTGATGTGGTCTTACAATTAGCTTCTTAAAATAATCTTAATTTCCAATTATATTCTTAAGAATCTCCCCGGATTTCGTATATTTTCAATTAAATTCCTTAAAATCATCAAAATTACAATTAAGTGTTAAACATATCACAAAAACTACAATTAAAACACTGAAGTTAGTGATAATTTACAATTAGGATCTTAAAATAGACTTAGAACTGTCAGAAGAAGGAGTGGCTATGGGAAAACGAAACACTGGCTGGAGTCCGTCTGTTGCGAAAAGAAGGCTGAACGAAGGCCGCGGCAAAGGCGACGGGGTAAATTATAAACCATGGCTGACGATTCATGATGTTGCTTCCAAAGGATGCTGTGTCAGAGTGCTGGGAAGAACAGTTCCGCGTATTTTTCAGCTGCTGTCCTACCTGGAGATGTGCTTTTTTTATCAGCTTGATCACGATCCT
>JAEEGL013166186.1_pt1 | contig 28042 bp, 26 predicted proteins | sample 9134231 | NCBI WGS metagenome assembly JAEEGL01 (sample SAMN16246548, study PRJNA631951) | gut metagenome | biome: gut microbiome; feature: rumen; material: fiber-attached | host: Bos | place: Iran: Karaj | collected 2018-10
CGACCCGAATATCGATCCGGTTTTAGCGGATTTCAGCGTAAAAATCGCACCGGGCAGAAGTGTCGGCATCGTGGGGGATTCCGGCAGCGGAAAAAGCACGGCCGCAAAAATCATGGCCTCTTTGATTACGCCCTGGGACGGAGAAGTATTATATGATAACCGTCCCCGCGACGGAATTTCGAAAGATGATTTTACCGATGCGGTTTCGGTTGTCAGTCAGCATGAATCGTTTTTCTCGGGAACCATATACGATAATCTGTCGTTATGGAATCCGGACGCAGACCGAGAAAGGGTGGTACAGGCCGTCAATGACAGCGGGGCCGCGGAGTTTATTAAGAATCTTCCGGGAGGCTTGCAATATCGCCTGACCGAGGGAGGAAGCAATCTTTCGGGAGGGCAGCGGCAGCAGCTGTCCATTGCCAGGGCGCTTTTAAACAATCCGAAGATTTTGATTCTGGATGAGGCAACGAGCGCCATGGATCCGCTTATCGAGGAGAAGACCATAAAGCAGATTGAAAAATACGGATGCACCGTGATTATGGTGGCGCACCGTCTGTCGACGGTACGAAACTGTGATCTGATTCTTGTGATGAGAAAGGGCCGGATTAAAGAAGCGGGAAATCACGAAAAACTGATGGCCGCAAAAGGCCTTTATTACAGCATGCAGAAATAGGAGCCACGAAATTGTACGAAGAAACAGCGTTATACCGTGCAATTGAATATCTCGGGAAAAAACGCGGAATTAAAGTCTGCGATTTTTCCGCGCTGAAAGAAATGGGGTTTGAGAATCCTTCGATTGAAGACATCGCCCGCATTTCCGGTTTCAGCTGCCGGGAAGTCATGTTAAATCCGGACTGGCCGAAGCGCAAATACGAACCGGTTCTGCTTTTCTTCGGAGAGGAGGAAACACCGGCGGTCGTTGATACGGATGTTTTTGGACGGGCGCGGATGTATGACGGGGCAAAGAATACGACACGAATCCTTCACGGTGCGGAGAGGGAAAATCTTCCGAAAACGGGTTATGTGGCCGGCAAGTCTTTAGGATTCGGAGAAGTAAAGGGTAAGGATATCCTGAAATTTGCCTTAAAAGAGATCTCCCCTGTTGATGTTTTTATGCTGATTCTGGCGATGCTTTTTGCAACCCTGGTATCGCTTTCCGTAACGCATCTGTCCCAGATGATTTATTCTACCATTATACCGACCGGCAACATTGCCGAGATCTACGGGGTGGGAGGGATTTTTCTCTCGGCCCTCGTTGCGGGAATTCTGTTTTCGCTGATGCAGAATCTGACGCAGTACCGGATCACCAGCAAAATTCATTATAATCTTCAGGCAGCGGTATATGACCGCGCGTTCCGCCTTCCCGAGAATTTTTACCGTGATAAGGACAGCGGTGAGCAGGCATTCCGAATCGACAATCTGTCCGCCACGTATGTGATGATTATTCAGAATGCGATTACGATACTTCTGCAGACGGCATTTTCGCTTTTCTACTGTGTAAGGATGCTTCGCATCAGCGTGGAATTATCCTTAATCGGATTTGCCGTAACGTTAATCGGAATCATCATTTCCGTTATCGCATCCGCGCTTCTTCGGAAAATCAGCAGGAGAAGGGCGCTGATGACGGGAAAAATGAGGGCCTATCTGTATCAGGTTATAAGCGGAATTACGACCGTTCGTGTTTCGGGTTCGGAGAAGAACGCAACGGAAAAATACATGGAGCAAAGATCGGCCATTGCCGCCGCCGATTACCGCATGGCCAGACTGAAACAACTTCAGGTGGCGGGTTCGGCTTTGATCAATATTCTCGGAATGACATTGATGTATTCATTATTAGGCGGAGGAACTCTTCAGCTGCAGGGCGGCAGTTTTGTCGGATTTTTGTCTGCGAATACGTATCTTGCCACGTCGATGACCACGGTCAGTTCGGCGGTGGTTTTAATCGTCACCATGCTGCCGATGATTAAGGATTCTTCGGAAATTTTACGATGTCTTCCGGAGAGAAACGATACGGGAAAGGTGCTTACCGATTTTCATGGGGAAATCACGTTAAAGGATGTGTCTTTTTCCTATCCGGAAAGCGAGAGGCAGGTATTAAAGGATATTTCCCTGCATATTGCACCCGGGGAATATGTTGGTATCGTGGGAAAATCCGGCTGCGGCAAATCCACATTAATGCGTCTTCTCTTAGGTTTTGATAAGCCGACGGGCGGAAAAATTCTTTACGATAACGTGGATATGGATGAGTTGAATTTACCGGAACTGCGACGGAGAATCGGAGCGGTGTTGCAGGACGGATGTTTATTCTCCGGAAGCATTTATAAAAATATCCGTATCGCATCGCCGAATGCCTCGGATGAGGACATTGCAAATGCCGTGGAAACGGCGGCTTTTGCGGATGATATTAAGGAAATGCCCATGGGACTTCAGACGTTTGTATCGGAGGAGGCGCAGACGCTTTCGGGAGGACAGAAGCAGAAACTTTTGATTGCCAGGGCGATTGTCGGAAAGCCGGGAATTCTTTTAATGGACGAGGCAACCAGTGCGCTTGATAACCTTTCGCAGGAAAAAGTGTCGGACAATTTAAAAAATTTAACCGTAACGAGAATTGTTGTGGCTCACAGGCTGTCAACGGTGAAAAAATGTGATAGAATACTGTTATTGGACGAAGGCGGAATTGCGGAAGAAGGAACCTACGAAGAGCTGATGGAGAAGAAGGGGAAGTTCTACGAAATGGCCGTAAAGCAGGTTGTGTAGGCCGTGATTTTTGTATCCGTCCGTAAATGTGTGAAAGGAGAATTTTTGAATGAAGTGGTCGAGGTATGGCATTCTGTTTAAGTCCAAAAGAAACGGTTACATGATGTTCAACACGTTAACCAAAGCGTTTCTTACGGTCGAGGACAAGGATGTCCCCTTAATTGAAGCAATTAGAGAGAATCCGGAAACGGCGGACTATTCCTCAAATCCGATGATGTATCTGGAACTTCGGAGCCTCGGATTTATTGTAGACGACAAGTCCGATGAGGACTATTATAATATTACGAAGATGAAAGCGCTCACCCGTCTTTTCGGAGACAGCAGTTTATCGCTTACGATTGCCGTAACGACCGGGTGTAATTTTGACTGCAGTTACTGCTTTGAGGCGGACCATACCGGCAAACCCATGTCGGATGAAGTGGAAGACAAGGTCATTGCTTTTATCAAAAGCTACCGTATGAGAAAAATGAACATTGTCTGGTACGGCGGCGAACCGCTTCTTGCATTTGACCGGATGTTAAGCATCAATAAAAGACTTCAGGATATGGGAAAAATCTATACCGCGAGTCTGATTACAAACGGGTACCTTTTGACGGACGAAAAAATAGCCAGATTAAACGATCTGAAAGTAACATATCTGCAGATTACGTTGGACGGTACAAAAGAAACGCATGATGCGAGAAGATACCTCCGCGGCGGCGGACCGACCTATGATACGATTATCGAAAACGTACATAAGGTAATGTGTTCCCCGTATAAGGGAGCGGTTCATATCCGTGTAAACGTGGATGGCAGAAACGACAACGAGTTCGCGTATATTTACAACTATATGCGGAAGAAATATCCCAAATCCTTCGGAAAAAGAATTACGGTTTATCCGGGATTTGTCAAAGGAGATGAACATCCGGATCACAGCTGTTTCTTCGAACCGGTTCAGCAGGGTGAATTCATCCGCCGGATGATGGAGAATTACCAGATTGCGCCCCTGCCTCTTTTTCCGAAAGAGAGACTGCATTTCGGATGCGTGCTGACCAGAAGGAATTCCTATGTGGTCGGTCCGAAAGGAGAACTTTACAAGTGCTGGGACGATGTCTGCTCCAAGGATAAAATCATCGGCTATGTGGATAAACTCGATGACTGGAACATGGGACTTTTGGCAGAAGGAATGGTCGGAGCCAGTTACTTAGACGATCCGGTCTGCAAAGAATGCATGTATTTCCCGATTTGTAACGGAGGCTGTCACAGAATAAGACAGCAGAATCTTCACAGGGAAGAGAAGCACTGCTCCTGCTCGTATTTTAAAGACAATCTGGAAGATCTGCTGGAACTGTATTATGAATTCAAACAGCGAAAAGCGGCCGCGGCGAAAGCAGCAGCGGAGAAGAAGGAGAATACGGGGAATTAAGAGACCGCGGGAAACACATAAGAACCGAGGGATAAAAATTACCGGAAGAATTTAAGAGAAAACAGAAAAAGAAAGTTAATTAAGAGCGAACAATAAAGTTTGTTTGGAAGGGGGAAGAAAATATGGAAAAATGGACACAGGAAGAACTCGAGGAACTCTATGCGAAGATTACCGAGAAAGTAAAAAAGGATCGCGAGTTCCGGAAGGAATTAAAGGCAAAACCGAAGGAAGTTATTGAAAAACTGGCCGGAAGGGAATTGCCGGAAGGATTCAATGTACAGCTAATCGAGAAGAGAGGAAATGCCGAGAAGGAGTTCGGCGTTCCCGATTTTTCCGGAAGCGAAATGGACTTAAGCGAGCTAAAGAAAGTATCCGGCGGCGCGGGAGAAGAAGACTTTTCAGGTTCCGGCGACTGTCCGGAAGACGTACCGATGCTCGGAATTTCGATTCTTGCGATTATCTCCGCGTGTGCGGCGGCTATTTCCATTGTATCCTGCGGAGCGGATGTCTGTGCTGCTGCGGGATGTCCTGTGGATGAAGGATGCGGAGCACACGGATGCGGAGCAGATGGTTGCGGGGCTCAGGGATTATGTGCGGCGGACGGATGCGGAGCAGCCGGCTGTGGAGAAGACGCCATTTGTGCGGCGGACGGATGTGCGGCAGAAGGCTGCGGAGCCGACTCCATCTGTGCCGGAGAAGTCTGCGGTGGCGAGGCCTGTGCGGAAGACTCCATTTGTGCGGGTGATGTCTGCGGCGGTTTTGCCTGCGGTTCGGACTTTATCTGTACCGGCGATGTCTGTGGCGGAGATGCCTGTGCGGCACACGGAATCTGTGCGGGTGATGTTTGCGGCGGTGCGGCATGCGGAGCGGATGTCGGATGCGGCGGAAATGTCTGCGGAGCCGATACCTGTGCCATGGATGCGGACTGTGCCGGACATGCGTGCGGCGGTGATGCCTGCCTTGGCTTCTTAGCCTGCGAAGGTGCGGCCTGCGGCGGAGATGTCTGCGGTGCATACGGAACCTGTGAAGGAGAAGCGTGCGGCGGTGCAACCTGCGGATACTACACCGGATGTGAAACGGAAGCCTGTGCGGGTGATGCCTGCGGTGCATTTGCCGGTTGTGAAGGTGAGACCTGTACTGCAGAGGCCTGCGGCTACTTAACAGAGGAAGGTGAAGAATAAAATAGTGTAAGGGTGCCTGTCACTTTTGGTGCAAAAGTGACAGGCACCTTTTTTGGAAGGGGGATTATATGAAAGAAAACACCACAGCGGGAGATGTCTGCAATGTGAGCACAGAACCGAAACCGGCAAGTTCATTTACAAAATCGGCGAATGAAAAGTGGTATGAAAAACTGGATTTCGAGGATACGAGCGAACGGGAGAATGCCGGAAAAGGTCTGATTGATGCGCCGGAAGAACTGGAGATTGTTACGCCGGACGGGCGCGTGGTATGGAGTCAGAAGGCCTATGGATTTTTGGATGAACTGCAAACGGCACCGGCTTCGGTAAACCCGAGTCTTTGGGAAAATGTCCGGAACAATCATAAATACGGACTGTTTAAGGTGACGGACGGAATTTATCAGGTTCGCGGATATGATATGGCGAATATTACCTTTATTGAGGGAGACACCGGCTGGATTATTTTCGATACTTCGATGACAACCGAGTGCGCGAAAGCGGCAAGGGATCTGGTGGAGAAAAACCTCGGGGAAAAACCCGTCAGGGCGGTTTTGATTTCCCATTCCCATATTGATCATTTCGGCGGCGTCCGGGTATTTGTAAGCGATGAAGAACTTGCGGATGCGTCGCTTCCGATTGATGAGCAGATTGCAAGCGGAAAAATCCCCGTCATTGTGCCGGAAGGATATACCGCCTTTGCGGTATCCGAGAACTTAAATGCCGGAACGGCAATGAGCCGGCGTGCACAGTATCAGTACGGTGTACTTCTCCCGAAGAATCCGTATGGCGCCATGTCCATCGGTATCGGAATGGGACAGTCCAAAGGCAGTGTTTCCTTTATCCGTCCGACGTATGAGATAAAACAGACCGGTGAGACCATCACCGTTGACGGCGTGGAGATCGAATTCCAGATTACGCCGGGAACGGAAGCACCAGCCGAAATGAATGCCTATTTCCCGGGAAGACGTGCTCTCTGGATGGCGGAAAACTGTACCTGTTCTCTCCATAATCTTTATACCCTGCGCGGTGCTGAAGTAAGAGACGGAAATGCCTGGGCGGAATATATCATGGAAGCTGTCGCTTTATATGCGGATAAGACGGATGTCGTATTCCAGTCCCACAACTGGCCTCACTGGGGGACACAGGTTATTAAGGACTACATGATTAATACGGCGGCCGTTTATAAGTTCATTCACGATGAAACGCTTTCGATGATCAATCAGGGTTATACATCCACGGAAATCGCGACGAAAATAAGACTGCCGAAGTCGCTTGAAAAGAACTGGTATACCCGTCAGTATTACGGCACCCTGATTCACGATTCCAAAGCGGTTTATCAGAAATATATGGGCTGGTATGATGCCAATCCGATTAACTTAAACAAACTGACTCCGGAAGAAAGCGGAAAGAAATGGGTGGAATACATATCCTTAGGAGGTATGAAGGAAGCCCTGAAAAAAGCGCACGAAGAGTATGAAGAAGGCAATTATCAGTGGGTTGCGGAATTTACCAACATGATTGTTTTTGCCGATCCTTCGAATACCGAAGCCAGACTTCTTTGTGCGGATGCGCTTGAACAGCTCGGTTATCAGGCAGAGTCCGGAACCTGGCGTAACTGCTATTTAACGGCGGCGCTTGAATTAAGAGAAGGAAATCAGACAAAGAAACTGACCGGCACTTCCAAATTCGGTGCGGATCTGATGCGAAACTTAACGCCCGCGATGGCTTTTGATTACATGGGAATTCTGCTTGATAAGCATGCGGTGGAGAATGAGAATTTCACCATCGAATTTCATATGATTGATACCGGAGAATTATACACGGTTTATTTAAGATACGGAGCACTTCTTTATGCGAAAGGATCGTCCGGTACGGACGCGGATGTCGTTGTGACATCTCCGGAGAAAAACGTACTGCTTCTTCTTGCGGGAGCAAAAGATGCTTTCCTTAAGAATGCTAAAGTGGAAGGCGATACAGGGAAATTCAATATTTTTGCCGATCATTTAACCTTATTTGCAGGTGGCTCCAAAGGTGACTTTAATATAATCGAGCCGTAAATTGAAGGGTGCCTGTCACTTTTGGTACAAAAGTGACAGGCACCCGGACGCACCCTGAATCTACGAAACAATTGTTTCGCACATCAGATGCTTGGCAATTCAATTGCCGAGTAGTTCACTCCCTTCATAAACATATTCTGCGCACGGAAAAATCGTTGCGGTCTTGTCTTCGTATTCCACGAAATAGAATTCATCCCCCGGTTTTGCATTTTTCATATAGTCGGACATACGTGATTCATCTTCGGACACGGCGTTATAATTCTGTACATCATCCGGCTCGAAGAAGAAACCGGTTATTCCCTGTTCCCCGTTTACGTTCTTTTGTACTTCTTTCAGATTCCGTTTGCGGATAGTCCATGTTGTGCCCGGGAAATGCGGAGCAATCAGTTCGTCAAGATATTCGTCCGTCAGAATAATGCGTCCGTCTTCGTTTAACTTTCGTCCGGCCGGGTCCACCGTTTCCTCCACGGCAGCCTGTCTGGAAGGAAGAATCTGATTTAACAGTGATTCATCCTGATTGGTGAGCCAGATAAAAGCACTTCCTAAAGCAATGGCAAAAACCGCACCGGCGATAAAGAAGATGAGCCTCGATTTCTCAAAATTCCAGACCAGTTCGTCCGGTTTGTCGGGATTGATCCGGATGGTTGTTTTTAATCCTACAAAGGGAATTTTGGAGGTGTTATCGTAAATGGCATCGAAGGCAACAAAGTGTTCCCCGCCGTAATCGTATTCAAAAACGGGACAGCGCAGGGTTTGCATTCTTCCGCGGGAGTTGTTGCTTCCGGAAATGCTGTGCCCGATGCAGGTTGCTTCAACCGGCAGACAGCATTTTTTCGGAAGAAGGATAAAGAAATAGACACCCATGAAAATCAGGACGAAACCGAAACCGACGAAGAGGCCGCACATGGCCATGATGAGACTGTAAATGAAACTTTTGGTTATAAGAAAACAGATTCCGAATATGATAATCCACAAAACAAGCAGAACAAGGACTCCGATGCCGACTCCTTTTCCGTAGGGTGAAGGGGGCTTTTTTACACCGTTTTGGTAAGCATCCCTTCTTCTGGTCATTTCGGATTTCATGATGTCAAATACATTTGAAAGTCCGATATCGTTGGAACTGTCGTAGAAAAACTGGTCATTGTAATTCGGATCGTATCGCATATTTTTGCCCTTCCCGTTACCTAAATGAAAATTGCAGTACCGATGAATCACCGGACAACGAAAAAATATGGCAGGGAATCGTGGTCCGGGGTTAAAAAGAAAAGTAAAGTGACTACCTGAAATAAAGTATAGCACGTTGCGGGCAATTGAAAAATATACGTAACCGTGATATAAAGAATTTATCTTATCAAAAATTGCAGGAATAGGATTACGTAAAAAGGGGAGAGGGGTTATGCCACATTCATCGGGCGGAGGTTCACACGGAGGCGGTTCCCACAGAGGATCGCATCATCGAAGCAGCAGTCACAGAAGCAGCGGGAGTCGCAGCAGAGGCCCCGTAACACGTTCAAGTTCAACTCCTTTTGAAGGTGCAACTACATATATGTATTACCGGAATAAACGTCCGGTATTTGTTTATGCGAATTATGATATCCGCAAAACGGCAAAGAAGGCGTGGACAACAAGAATCCTTTTGCTGATTTTTGTAGTATGCCCGCTTATTTTAATTTCGGCGGGAATGCTGTTTCGGCTCGGCCATTTTCCGAAACCGCTTAACTTAAATTACGATTCCCGCATTTATGTAGATGACAAGGTCGGTGTCGTAAAAGATCCGGGCCGCTTATTGGCTTCCCTGCAGGCATTTCAGAATAAGACCGGAATTACCCCGGTGGTTGTAATTTATCCGAACGAGGTATGGCAGGGAAACTACAGGTCACTGGAAAAATATGCGTATGAAGATTATATCAACCGGTTTGATGATGAGAAACACTGGCTGATTGTCTATACAACCGGTACGAAAGAAGACGGCTTTGAAGACTGGTACTGGGAAGGCATGCAGGGCGATGACACGGACCCAATTCTGGACGGGAAGCAGACGGATTCTTTCACGAAAAATCTTCACAGTCTTTTCCTGGATAAACAGTACAGCGTGGACGAAGCTATTGCGAAAGCCTTTGAAGACCTGACACCGCATGTCATGGATAAATATCTGTCCATGCCGGGAAGTGCCTGTCTGTTGGTCTTTGATTTTATTTTTCTCGGAATCATGGTGTTTGCCATGGACTTTCATCCTATTCGAGAGAAAAATTACAGCAGGGCAGAAGTCTGCGACCCGAACTTCGTGGATCAGGAAGCATGCGAATACTGCGGAGGCATTTATGTTGTCGGCATGCATGTGACCTGCCCGCACTGCGGAGCACCGGTGAAACCGCATGATTACACGACGGATGAATACGGAAATGTCACGCATATTCTAAATTAACGTGAATTAAATCCGGTTCTTCTTGACATTGAGTGATTTTTGGAATAGAATAGTCAATGCGTTGAAAAACGGATGTGCGCTTAGCTCAGCTGGATAGAGCGTTTGGCTACGGACCAAAAGGTCGGGGGTTCGAATCCTCTAGCGCACGTGGTTTGATTGGTCGGAAACCCTTGATTTTACTGGGTTTCCGATTTTCATTTACAAGGAAAAAGGTGTGTATCTATGTGTACCTTTCTTAAAACCCTTGTAAATATTGGTTTTAAAGCGAATCCAGTATCTTTTGGTCTTCTTCATTAAGTTCTGTCTCTTTAATATATTTAAGAGTCATTTTTAAGTCTGAATGACCAGCCAATACTTGAATTTTCTTTAAAGGCATTCCTTTTTGGTAAAGTTCTGTTATATACGTTCTTCTGATATCATGGGGCGATTTAATCTCATCCATCCCAGCTTCTCTACAGTACCTTGCCAATCTGGGAGTAATACTTCTGGTAGTAATGTAAGTATATCTCCCTTTGTATTTTCGCTGAAATATAAAATCATTGGAACCAATACCAATTCCATTTGCTTTATTTAGTCGTTGAACCTCTTTCAGAAGCTCTAGCGCTTTTGAACTTAAAGGGAGCCTTCGATTACTATTTTTTGTTTTGACATATTCTACTACGTCATAGCCGTTCGCTTTTCCGTCTTTGTAAGCCACAACCTGCATCCGTTGGATATGTAGGCATTTTCCAGTTTTGATGTTTTCAATGTCGCACCATTTAAGCCCACAAAGTTCTCCATCACGAATTCCGGTTAAGAATAGCAGTTTTACTGCGAGTGGAATAGCGTCTTTTTGTTCATCTGAATCTTTCGATGCCAAATCACATATTATCTCTTTTTCTTCTGGTGAAAACACAGTGTCTTGCTCCTGATGATATGTAGGAGCAGTAAACCTTTTAGAGCTCGGATTAAAGCTCTTAAATGGATTAAACGATGTGTACTCCATCTCTATAGCATATTGAAACATGCGATTTAGTAAAGCTTTGATATTGATCCAGTATTTATACTTCATCTCCGGATTCACTTTTAGACAATGCTCGAGAAAGATTTTGGCGTCGCTGACCCGTAAATCTACTAACGGTTTGTCTTCAATTGAAGATCCTTGAACATACATATCATAAAGCAAACGGTAACGATAAAGTGTACCATCCGTTTTTTCAGCCTTCACGCAGTCCATAAATCCTTCAAATATTGAAGACATGGTTGGGATTTGTTCCGCATAATAAGTGATTATTGCTTCCTCAACCTTTTTTTTAAATAAGCTTTGTACTGTTTTTCCTTCAATTCTCGTATAATATCGCCCATTGTTTAATTGTTTAATAGCTGGTTTGTGGTTTTTTAAAATCTCCTTTCGATTCATATTGTCCTCCTTAATTAGCAAGGAATCATACTCTTCTTTGGAGATTATACCACGATTCAGCTCTTCATTATAATGTTCTAAAGCGGAAGGAGTAATAATAATCCTTCGGCGACTGAGAATCAATATAATTCTGTTTATCATTGAAATGAACCTCCTTAAATTTTGTTAAAAAGTGCCAGGAGATTCGTTCCCGTGATGATTTTGATCCGTAGTTAAACTCTCTATCTTCTTGATATTCACTTTTCAAGGTTCAAAGTAAATCTAATAAGATTTACTACATACACAATACCAAATGGTTTGAAGTAAGTAAAGCAAGTTAGATTTACTTGCAAAAATTTCGTGACTTTTACCAAGAGAAGATAAGGTATTTTTGTGTAATAGTCACAAAAAGTAAATCATATATGATTTATTGATTTAAAAGGTGATATTATAATAAAAGAAAACAATAAAGGAGCATACCTAAATATGACTCTAGGAAATACAATTGTAAGACTAAGAGAACAGAGGGGCTTAAGAGCCATAGATATAGCTGAAATGCTTGGAGTATCTAAACAACACTATTATCAGTTTGAACATGATAAAAGAAAGCCCAATGATGAACAACTACAAAAAATTGCTGATTTTTTAGATTATCCTATAGAATCATTTGAAGATTCTGAATACAACCATTTTAAAACTATGCATCAACTCTTTAATATTTTCCGACACTATCCAGGGGAGATAATTGATGCTGATTCAATTAGAGAAAGAGTAAAAGATGATTCTTTTGATGATGGGGTGTACATTAAGTTTAATGTATTGTCCGCTTTAATGTACGATTGGCAAATGAAGTTCAATCAGATGAAATCTGGAGAAATATCGGAAGAAGATTTTAATGATTGGATGGATAGCTACCGAGGCTGTCGAGATATAGAGGTAGAGAAGCTGGCAGAGGAACATGACAAACAGATGGAATTGTTGGATGATCCCAAGTATATTAAGCAAAAAAGAAAAGAACAAAAGAATATAAGAATATAAGTTGAAACAGAAAAGGACTGATAATGAACAGTCCTTTTTGTATGTTTGATTCCCAATTGAAGCTGATTTATTTGTTATCTTTAATTTTTTTCAAGTATTCTTTTTGAGTTCTTAAGTAATCATTAAACAAATCTGCCATACTTTGATTATTCATTGACTCCATGTAAGTAGCATAATGCAGGGCTAAACAATCATGAATAGCCCGATGCCCGGAAATATCTTCCAGTGTAGGAGGCTTGGCTGTAAAATAAAACACCATCGATAATTCATTTCCTTCAAATGCCCGGAATACTTCTCCAACAGTGATTTCACTTAAATCCCTTGTTAATGACAGTCCGCCAGTCGGACCCATTTTGCTTTCGATGATCCCTGCGTCTTTTAATATCTTCATTACCTGTCGGATGATGGTAGAGTCTGCACCGGTATGTTTTTCTAGAAATACACTGTTTATTTTTTCATCTGTTTTTTTATACAGTTCAATCAATAAAATGATCTGGTAGGCCAGCGGAAGCCGGATTCCTATTTTCATTTATATTTCCCTTTCCCTCAGTCCCGTTAAATATAGGAATTTCCGTATTTTTTATTTTAATTTCATATTAAATAAAAGAAATAAAAGAAATTGTTGCAATTCTAAAATAAGTGTGATAAAATTCATCACATAATGCAAGTGTTATACTGCTTGTCACACTTGATTATAATTATTTCTTTTAAATCTTTCAAGAACAAATGAAAAGAATTTTAGAACTTCTGAAAAAGAAAGGAATCAGAGGCTTTATTAAGTGCACCCTAAAATCGGAAAGTGAGGAAAAAGACAATGGAAGAGAAGATTTTAAATTCAGGAAGATCTTATGTATATGAAAGACAGCACGGTGGGATATTCCATATGGATGTATCCGACAGACTGTTACAGGACCGCATTATAACGCTGAACGGACCAGTTGATACTTATTCCGCAGAGAACATCGTAAATGCGATGCTGTATTTAGAAGGAAAAGATCCGGAGAAGGAAATTAAGTTTTACATCAACAGTCCAGGCGGAAGCGTAACGGACGGAATGGCAATCTACGATACGATGCAGTATATCTCTTGCCCGGTAGTTACCATCGCCGTAGGACTTGCGGCATCCATGGGAGCTTTCCTGTTGGCCGGCGGCGAAAGAGGAAAGAGATATGCACTTCCTCATGCGGAGATTTTAATCCATCAGCCACTTGGAGGGGCATCCGGCCAGGCAACCGAAATTGATATCGCAGCAAGACATATCTTAAAGACCAGAGAAATTTTAAATGAAATCTTGGCAGAACGCTGCGGGCAGTCGTTGGAGGAAGTGGAAAAGAACACGGAACGTGACCGCTGGATGTCAGCAAAAGAAGCCCTGGAATTTGGCATTATTGATGAAATCGTAGCGAAACCCGAAAGGAGAACCAAGTCATGATTATGAAAACGTATGATGAATTAACCGAAGAGGAATTGAAATTAGTAGGAGATGAATTCCAGATCTCGACGGAGGAATTAACCCGAAGAAAGATTAAGAAGTGGCTTAAAGAGCATTCTTATCTTGCCTTCCGAAACGAAATCCGTAAGTCTGTCATCGGACAGACTGCATTGGATGATGTGATGATATGTATTTATCTATATTTGGAAAAAATTGCGAACGGACTCTCGAAAGCAGAGACCATTCTGTTAACATCACCTTCTGGATGTGGAAAAACCGAAACCTACCGTGCTGTAAGGGAATACCTGCGGAAAGAATTGCCGTTCCTGCCGTGCTACCTCTTTGATGTATCATCCCTTGCGGAAACGTCCTATCGTGGAGCGCATATCGCTCAATTAATGGAAGGTCTCTTTGAAGGAAAAGAAACGAACGGAATCGGAATCGTCTGGTTAGACGAGTTTGACAAAAAAGTTATTCCCTCGTTTGAATCGGGAGGTTCGAACTCCAATGCGGCAGTTCAGCGTGAAATGTTAACGGTATTGGAAGGACGGGATGTAAATAAGTATAGTCGCTCCGAAGAGATACTGGCTACGGTAAATACCAATAATACTCTCTTTATCGCGCTTGGATCCTTCAATCATGTTCGGGAGGAAAGAACGGAAGAATCCAAAGAGATGGGCTTTGGGGCATCCGGGGAAGCGGTAGAACATTACGATTCCATTACAAGGCAGGATTTAATTGATGGTGGTGGAATCTATGAACTTATCGGTCGTATAACAACCATATTTAATTATGTTCCGTTGGATGAAAAATCTGTCCGTAAGATTATTGAACTCATCCGGAACGATGAAGAAAACGAATTCAATATATTCGTGGAATTAAAAGAAAGTACGGTAAAAAAACTGTTGGAATCCGCTAACACCAAGTATGGTTGCCGCCTAATCCGTTCAACCATGCATGAGAGATTGCTTTCGCAGTACAAGGTAATCCTTGAAAAGCGTCTGAATAGGAATAATGTCCAAATAGTCCTAGATGAAGCAGGGGATCGCGTGGAAAAGATCGCTTAAACAGAAAGGGAAACGGCAATGGCAAAATTTAAAGTAAGAGACATTCAGAATGAAGAAATGTATGGTCGGATGTGCGAAGTTAAGTACATCCAGACTTATACGATGGACCAGCTAATTGATTGGCTTCATGATTTAGAAGAAATAGATTTCGACATCATCTGGTGCAAACCGCATCGGGTCATAATGCAGCATAAACGAAACAGAAGTGATATCGTCCTGATTGATGTGAAAGCCACTATCAACCCGAAGGACAATCGGATTATGAGATATTTTCAACCGATGATTCTGATGTTTTGAAAAATAGTACCAAAAGTACCGTCAAACTCAAAGTACCAAAAGTCAGTACCAAAACAAATATAACACAAAGAAAAACGCCGAAATTGCCGAGTATTAAAGGAAACGTTCGTTAGTTCTGGGAATTTACAAGACCAAAAAGGACCCATAGAATAGTACCAAATGAGATACGGATATTGTCGAATAAGCACGAAAAAACAGAATATCTCGAGACAGATCCGCAATATCAAATCTGCGTATCCGGATGCACTGATTCTGACGGAAGAATATACAGGAACAAAAACAAATCGTCCGGAGTGGGTCAAACTGGTTAAGCAGATTCGAAGCGGGGATACGATCATTTTTGATTCCGTCTCCAGAATGAGTCGTAATGCGGAAGAAGGGTTCCAAATGTATGAGAAGCTCTATTCCGACGGGATTACTTTGGTCTTTTTGAAGGAACCGCAGATTAATACAGAGACCTATAAGAATGCCATGAAGGGATCCATCGAAATGACCGGAACCATAGCGGACTACATTCTGGAAGGTGTGAACAAATATCTGTTGGCTTTGGCGAAAGAGCAAATCCGTTTAGCATTTGAACAATCAGAAAAGGAGGTGGAGGACTTACACATGCGAACAAAAGAAGGAATTGAAACGGCAAGGCTTAACGGAAAACAGATTGGTCTTCCGAAGGGTACGAAACTTACCACGAAGAAGAGCATCGAAGCAAAGAAAATCATCCGGCAGCATTCAAAAACATTCGGCGGAACACTAACGGATACGGAGTGCCGGAAATTATGCGGGATATCCCGTAACTCGTACTATAAGTATAAGACGGAACTGAAAAATGAAAAACAGACATCGTAAGAATATGAGAGGAGATTATGACAATGGGATTTTGTTCAAAGTGCGGATATCATTTTGAGGATGGTGCAGAATTCTGTCCAAAGTGTGGAAGCAAAGTTGAAGGAAATGTTGTACATGGTGGTAGTTTTGTAGATGGTGATGCTATGATGGACCGGATGCATACGATTAATGAATATACAAAAATCCGGGATTACTTTTTGGTAAAGGCAGACCGGTATGAAGAATTGGCGGAAGCGGAATTTGTATTGGCGAATTCCAATATCAAATATTCCAAGGGTCGTGTAATCTGGGGGGCTATCCTTTTAGGGTTGGGAGTGATTGGATTGATAGCGGCTATAGCAGAGCCAAGAATAGGTGCATTCATTATATGCGCTGTTTTGTTTGCTTTTGGTGGAATTATGTTTTCAAGTTATTTCAAAAAAACAAATGCAGTAAAACGAATGGTTGAGGAAAATACAAAAATCCGTGATGAAGCTACAAAGGAATTAATGCAGTACTACATGGCATACGGTATTTGCCCGATAGGTTTTGAATTTACATATCCGGACAAAATCGAAGCAATCGGTAACGTTTTAAAAGAAGGAAGTGCTTATACTTTTAAGGAGGCTATCCAGATTGTGAAAGAGGATGAGCACCGCAAAAACCTTGAAAAAATCGAGCTGATCCGGGCTGCTGCAACACAAAATGTTGCTGATGAAATCCGCCGACTATAATAAAAAAAGGAATGCTATTTTAAGATTAAACTCTCGGTTTGTTTTAATATTTTTACAAAAAGCTTAAAATATAACTTGTCAGAGTAAAGACAGAAAAATTCATCCGCACTGAAAATGTGGAATTGAAGATTATTGTTTCGAATGAGAGGAAAGCGCCATGTTTGGATTTGGAAAGAAGAAAAAAGCAGAAAAGCAGGAAGAACCAAAGAAAGAAGAAATCCAGGAGATGAACTTTGACGGCATCATGAAAGAATTTGAAGATAATAATGCCAGCATTTTAAAAGAAATTGATGATCTAATGGCGGAGTGCGATCGTCGTTTAGCGGAAGAGAAAGCGAAGAAGAATGAGGATTAAAACGTTATATCCTATGTTTCAAAAGTGGTCCGAAAAGGGCTTTATATATATCATTTATGATACTCATTTTAACGATCCGCTGAGCTTTAAGATAAATCCGAATTGGCCGCCGGCAGAAGAAATTGTTGCAAACTAAGAAATAAAGAAACACGAAATTCTGCAAAAAAAAGGGAACAGCTATGCCAAAACTTGAGAAATACTATTTTGGAAAATTGAATAAAGCAGTATGCCGGACCACCGGAAAAGAGCACGAAGATTGGCGAGATGGTCATGTAGGATGCGTTGGCATTATCTGTATTTACGAGTCGTTAAAAAAACATCCTGGAGAGAAATTTATATACTTTTTCCATGATTATGATCCGAGCTGGCCCGATATACGGTATCTGCGGACAACTTACGGAGAAATAACGGAAACCGAAAAGGATATTCAGATTAAGACTACAAACAGCGAGTATACCTTTTTAATCGGCGACTACGATCTGACAGACGAAGATAAGGTAATGCTCATGGTGAATATTGGATTGAAATATGACGAAATCCCATATACGATTCAAATCAATCCGCATACAGGCGGATTAAGAGTTCTGGGAAAAAAGTAGAGAGCGTTGAAGAATATAATAGTCGTACTATCTTCAAAGGAGAGTATCGAATGAACCTAAATGAATTAACAACCATTCTCCGTAATGCAGATGATATCGAAGATATTGATAAATACAGAGACGAAATCCTTGATTTGATACCCAAGGCAAAGATTATGATGGATTTCGACCAACAGAATCGAGCTCATCAATACGATCTCTGGGAGCATAGTCTTCATGTTGTGACTGGACTTCCGAAAGATATCGACGATAACATGGTTTATCTTGCAGCGCTTTTACATGATATCGGAAAACCGGACTGTCAGATTTATGATGAAAAAGACGGAAAAGTAAATATGCATTATTATGGACATCCCGTAAAAAGTATGGAAATCACAAGGGATGATATTATACCCGGATTGATAACCAAAGGTGAAACACTTACGGAAGACGAACAAAGAAGACTTTTGTATTACGTGGAATATCACGATGACCGTGTAAGCCTTCGGATAAAACATTTACGGCGGCATTTAAACTTAGGTGCAAGTCTGAAAGAATTCCAAAACCTGATGAAACTGCAGGTGGCGGATGCAAAGGCACATATTATGATTCCGATTATTGCAGAGCGGATTGAGATATGCAATCAGTTGTCAGGAGAATATGGTCAGAAACTGTATCAGGAGATACTGGAGGGAAAATAAAATATGAGTTTATACTGCGCAGAAGTTGGTGTATATGAAATAAAAAAGGAATATCGAGACGATTTGCAGCATTTTTTAAAGAAGCAGTACGATGAAGTTACTACTCCAGAATTTACAGAGCTTGTACGGGAACACAAATACACATTGTATAATCGACAAAATGAAGCTCGCTATCCTTGGTGCTGGAATCATAACAATTATGTAGAAAAATGGAAAGGGAAATATAATACATCTCTACAGGAAGGAATTTTTACTTTTGGAATGTATATAAACACGCAAAACAGTCTTGATTACTATTGTTGGATTGATTTTAAGGAATTACTTGAAGAAATTGGGAAAGAGATTGAACGTGACAGTTGGATGGAATCTTAATTTGGATAAGAAAACAAGGATAGAAAGTTAATATGGGAGATCGTTCACAACACTATATTAAATATCATGGAAACAGGCTGTTTGCTCAAATGGATAAGTATGCCGATGGCCCGGATTTGGTAAAACTAATGCTTGTAGATATCGAAATGGCAATAGATGCTTTAAGAGATGGGGAAGATATTTCCTGTGTCGGAGGGGAGAATATACTTGACCGTTTCTTCTGGATGGTCGAAACCGGGCAAAAGAAACTATCCGATTATTCATCCTTATGGAATTGGGGAAATCAGTGTGGAAAGTATTTTGTTGAACTTCAACCCGATGGTTCCATAATATACTGCTTTACTAATTCGGAGGAGTCTTTTCCACCCGGAAAACAGGAAGCGTTGGATTGGAAGGGATACATCGCATGGAGCAGGACTACCTATGATTCAAATCCGCGCTGGGAGGAGGATTCGCACTATGATTTTGATGTGATACAAGAAGAGATTAGCGCCTATCGGGTCATGACTACAGAAGAGTTACATGGATTTCTGGAGTTCCCTTACGATATGGAAAGGATGTATGAGGATTATTTAATAAGAACAAAGAACTCCAAATAAAATATCTGGATGCCATTATGGCGGAGGGCTTGAAAAAGCAGAGTCGTCAGTTTGTTCATTTGTCGGAGTATGAAGAACAGGCGGTCGCCGTCGGAAGAAGACATGGAAAGCTGGTACTTCTTATGGTAAATGCCGGAGAAATGTATGAAAAAGGATTCATTTTTTACAAATCCGTTAGCGGTGTCTGGTTAACAGATCATGTGCCGGCAGAGTATCTGGTAAGAGAGGAATGAGATGAAAATGTATCAAATACAATTGTATGACTGGAACTGTTCCCCGATATGTGACGGCGTTATCCGCTTCTTTGTAGATGACTTGGAAGAGTTTGAAAAGAACTGGATTCCATACATGAAAAGTGACAGTGAAACCGTAGAAAGATATAGGAAAAGCAAGGCCGGGGAAATGGTTACGGACTACTATTCGGATGAGCCTGCGTTAAATATTGTGCAGAAGAAGAATATTGAGATTATCGAGGAGAAGTCCTATACAGAGGCTGATGTTACGAAAACGGTAGCGAATGTGTATGGATTTACAAGTGATTATCATATGGATCAGATTACCTATCGTATCCAATATGTCCGTAACGTCGAAGATGGAGAACTTCTTAAACTTTGCCAATATAAAATCAAGGGAATGTGCCGGGACAGGAAGGAGTCACATTGGTTTGGAGACTGTGAAACATATAAAAAAATGGGATTTAAAGCCTGTAAGCACCTGGCAGATGAAGAATACCTTCCGGGATATCATTTTGTGGAAGATGGAAAGCGGGTTGCACAATATTGGCCAAGATATGAAAATGTGGAAGTTTACGGAAATCCCTTCATCAATTTAAGCAGTACCGATGCCTTTTATTCAGAGTATTTGGAAAAATACGGAGCATTTTATTCGGATCATGTGGAAGATTTCAAGAATGTAACTGCGGAATTGTTTGTTTGGCATATTTTAAAGGTTTTTGAAAACGAAAAGGAACTTAAAGATAATATCAAAAACTATCAGCTGGATGAATGGGAAACACAAAAGCTTCTGATGGATTTTCCCGGAGAAGCAGGGTAAGTTAAGGGAGTGATTCATAAATGCGTATTGTATTTTTGGATATTGACGGGGTTTTAAACCATGCATGTACAAAGGAACGTTTTCAAAGTTACATCGGCATTGATGAAGGAAATCTCCATATTTTTGCCGAGTTTTTGAAAATTGTCCGTATGGAAGAGGAAACGGAAGTGGTGCTTACTTCCTCCTGGAGAGAAGATAAAAACCGGGAAGGGGAAAGTGTTTCGAACGGTTATTTCTATATCTGTGAACGGCTTCAGTCTGTCGGGATTGATTTATATGACGTTACTCCTGTTTTATCTGATAATGGCTTTTATTCCCACCGTGGTGCAGAAATTGCAAAATGGCTGGAAGACCACAAGGATTTGCAAATCACCGGCTATGTTATTCTGGATGATGAACATGGCGCAGAATTTAAAGAATACGGTCTTTCCAAGCGGTGGATCAGGACTTCGTGGGATAGCGCTAAGGGCGGATTCCAGCAAAAGCACGTGTCCAAAGCTTTGGAAATGATTGAAAAGCCTTATTCCGTGCCAGAAAAGAAGGCTTGATTATGATTTGGCTGACAATTGTTTTATTTGGGCAATGAATAAGCAGCTATATTAGAAGAAAAGAGGGACTAATTATGTATAATGGAAAAATCAGTAAAGAAAAAGAAGAACGAATCAAAGTGTTTGAGGATACAAAGGCAATGGTGAAAACGGTGGAGCCGTTAAAGGAATCATTAAGGAAGTCCGTAGGTGGACAGATTTTGATTACGGAAAACGAAAATGTTGAAGCAAAAATGCCGGAGCTTTCCCGGAATAAGAGCCGATATTCGGAGAAGGCAAACGTGGTTGTTTCGCAGAAGCGTACTTTTGAAGCGGCCAAAACGTATACCGGGAAGAAAGTAAGCGTCCTGAATTTTGCATCTGCATCCAATCCGGGTGGCGGAGTCGAAAGAGGAGCAGGAGCTCAGGAGGAGTGTTTATGCCGTATTTCGACTTTATACTTTTGTCTGAATACACCCGAGATGTGGGAAGGATTCTATACACCGCACCGTGCAGAACATAATCCGCTTCATAACGACGATATTATTTATACACCGAATGTTACCGTGTTTAAGACGGATACGGCAATACCGGAACGAATGGAAGAGAAGGAGTGGTACGATGTGGATGTGATTACCTGCGCCGCACCGAACTTAAGGCAGCTTCCGTCCAATCAGTACAATCCCGGAGACGGGAAGCATCCGGTAAAAATTTTGGATTCTGAATTATATAAGCTTCATTTGAAAAGATTCAAAAGGATTCTTGATGTGGCCGTTGCCTCCAAAGCAGAGGTAATTATTCTCGGAGCCTTTGGGTGTGGGGCATTTCAAAATGACCCGAAGGTGGTAGCGAAGGCGGCAAAGGATGTCATTGAAGAGTACAAGAACAGCTTTGAAACCATCGAATTTGCTATTTATTGCAGAGATTACGAGGATAAAAACTATAAAAGCTTTCAGAACATATTGGAGAAATAGTACGGATGTGCCATGAGAACCTTTCTGATTTATAAGAAAAATCCGTAAAGGAGGCAAAGTAGAATATGAACAGAAGCATTCGATATACCTTTATTCCACAGGCAATTGCTTTATTTTTAACGGAGCCGAATCTTATGTTGCAAAAAACGAGAAGACCGGATAAGGTATGGAAAATATATCTGAAGCCGGAATATCGTAATTCAATCATACAAAAAATGAATGCAAATAAAAAAATGAATATATTAACGCCAATACTTCGTGCAATTCTTTCGGTTTTCAGTGCAGTTTATGCGCCATTTATTATTTTGGTTGATTTGATTATGTTTGCTAACTCTGTCGTTATTCGTAAAAAAAATAGTAATAAAAAACTATAACATATCATTTTTCTTTTTTGCAAAAAAACGCATTTTTGCAATGTTTCGAAAAATAACTCGCTATGCTTTGGTATAACTGGCTAAGGGATGGTGATTTTTCATCTTTCCAGAGTGTGAAGTTACTTCACAATATGCGTGATTTAAAAATGAAGGTCTCCCTCTAAATTATCGTTGCAGATGATGTAAAATATGTGTTAAACTGTTGAAAAGGAAGATGCCCAATTAGGTGCGCTCTCTCCATCTAAAGGTGGATGCATACGTGCGAGGGAACTTCCTTTTTAGAGAACTCCGGGAATGTACGCTCTCTCCGCGATGTGGATGCACCCGTATAGGTGAGTGCTCTTTTTTATACTCTTTCAAAGACAACAAAGGACTGGCATTATGAACTGTCGGTGGTAATTAAGAGCAGGTGAAGAGCCTGCTCTTTTTATGCTTAATTATAACCTTTGAAATGAGGGCGTTTTATAGGACAGCATTTTGGGCATACTGGGTGTATGATAAGAAAAGCATAAGAAAAAAGCAAGAAAAAAGCAAAAAGGGGTATTTGAATGAAAAAACTGAGATTCTGGATTTGGAAATCATTTCATCGGAATATCGTCCGGTGCAGGCATTTTTGCGGGTGTTGTGCATATTATGAAGCTTGTAAATATGATATGGAGCATTGACGAGAATCCATGGAATTAACAGATTAAGATGCAGAATACGAATACATCATTAATTTTTGGCGATTGCAAAGAAAAAGGCTTAAATAAAACGCTTCTTTTGGTATAATAAGTACGTGGGTTTGCGGCGGGATACTTGCAAAGCCTATATGGGAAGAAAAAAGAGGGGCTACAGATATGAGCAAAGTACAGTCAGAATACGAAGTTGAAATAAAATTTATCGAGCGTCTTGAAAGCATCGGATATGAATATGTTGATTTAAAGAATTACGATGATTTGCAGCGTAATTTTCGTAATCAGCTTGCGAAGTTCAACGCATCGAAACTGATTGAGCAAAAAGGCGTCGCGGAACTGTCTGATTCCGAGTTTAACCGCATTATGATTTATGTGGAGAATAAAAGTGTTTATGAGTCTGCGAAAATCTTACGGGATAAATATGTTCTTGCTCTAGATAATGGTAAGACAGTATATATTGAATTCTTTTCTTTCGATACAGACCGTAACATATATCAGGTTGCTCATCAGATTACGATGGATAAAGACCATAAGGATGATGTTTCTTATAAGAATCGTTATGATGTCACAGTTCTTATGAATGGACTTCCGGTTGTACAGATAGAATTAAAACGTCCCGGAGTAGAAATAAACGAGGCGATTAATCAGATCAACCGGTACCGTAGGTTTTCATTTAAGGGGCTTTTCCGATATCTGCAGATATTTGTTGTATCCAATTCCGTTCAGACGAAGTATTTCTGTAATGAAAATGAAATGGATAACGGACAGTATAATCCGATTTTAAAAAGTCTTGTATTTTTCTGGACAGATGAAAATAATACCCGAATTAACACTTTAGATGAATTTACAAGTGAGTTTTTCCGTAAAGCCAGTATAACGGAAATGCTCGATAAGTTTATGGTTATTAAGAGTACGGAACCCATTCTTATGGTAATGCGACCATATCAGATTTATGCTGTTAAGGCTGCAAAGAAAAGAATTCTTGAAGCAAACCAGAACGGTTATGTATTCGCCTGCACCGGTTCGGGTAAGACTCTTACATCCTTTAAGCTGGCACAGCTTCTTCGAGATGAGCCGAGAATTGATAAAGTTGTTTTCTTAATTGACCGTAAGGATTTGGATGACCAGACGGTTGATGAATATAATTCTTTCGAAAAGGATTGTGTTGATAATTCAGATAGTACTTATGTATTGGTAAAACAATTGCAGGATACCAGTCGTAAACTGATTGTTACAACAATTCAGAAAATGGCCAATGCAGTTAAATCATCAAGATATGAAGCATTGATGGATTCCTATAAGGATAAAAAGGTCGTTTTCATCATTGACGAATGTCATCGTTCCCAGTTCGGTAAAATGCATGGAGATATCGAAAGACATTTTGAAAAGGCAAATTATATCGGCTTTACCGGAACACCGATTTTTGAGGCAAATAAAGGGGCTGACGGAAGAACCACGGCAGATGTATTTAATGCTGGGAACATGGACTCCTGTCTTCACAAATATATGATTAAAGACGCCATTGCCGACGGAAATGTTCTTCGTTTTTCGGTGGAATATCAGCGCACCATTTTTGCTCATCAAATTGCTATGAAAGGAATTGATCCGGAACAATTGGATGATCCGGAATACTGCAAGCGTCATAATATAGACATTGACGATTTATATCATTCCGACGAAAGAATCAAAAAAGTTGCTGCGCATATTTTTGAACATCATGAACAGCATGTGCATCCGCAGGGCAAGGATATTTATACAGCTCTATTTGCAGTAGATTCTATTAAGACGTTGGGACAGTATTATGATGCTTTCAAAGAGCTGAATGAAAAGCGTGATGTGAATAGTAGATATAAGGTTGCAGCGATTTTCAGCTACGGAACTAATGAAGATTTCGATGAGAAGGGGGATGAGCATTCTGCAGAACTCTTGCAGCGTTGCATGAAGGATTATAATGAAACCTTCGGAACCGCATACGACTTGGATAAGTTTGATGCATATCGTAAGGATATTGCAAAGAGAATGAAGCAAAAAGATTTGCCACAGGTAGATATTCTTCTCGTTGTAAATATGATGCTGACCGGTTTTGATGCAAAACCGTTAAATACGCTTTATTTGGACAAGAACCTGATCTGGCATTCGTTAGTTCAGGCGTATAGCCGTACTAACCGTGTGGATAAGAAAACAAAGATGTTCGGGCAGATTGTTTCTTATAGAAACATAAAGAAATGGCAGGATGATGCGCTTCGCTTGTTTTCCGGTAACGGAGATCCGAATGAATATCTGTTGGAAAATTACGAGTTTTACGTGAATAAATGGGTAAATCAGGTTCCTGTATTAAAGAAAGTGGTTCCTACTGTCGAAGAAGCGGGACATTTGCAAAACGAAGATGAAATCCGCATGTTTATTATTGCATTTAGAACTTTGGTAAGAACGTTAGCAACATTAAAAACCTTTAGTAAGTTTGATTGGAACGATTTAGCTGTTGTCCTTGATGAAGAGGGATATGAAGGTTACAAATCGTGGTATTTGTACTATAAGGAATTGAATCCACCACCAGGAGGCGGAACAAGCGTACCTGTTGATGTGGATTTTGATATTGAGTTGGTAAGAACAGACAGAATCAATGTTGTATATATTCTAAATCTTTTAAAAGCAACTCATTCAAAGAATCAGACGCAGGAAAGCCGAATGGCAGATTTGGATTTAATTCTTCGTGAAATAGAAAGATCTGATAATGAATCTCTTCGTGCAAAGAAAGATGTTATGGTAGCTTTTATTAAGACCAGATTCTACGATTTGCCGGAGGATGCGGATATTCAGGCAGCATATGAAGAATTTGAAAAAGAGATGGAAAAAGCGGAGTTAGAAAGCTTTGCATATGATAACCAGATTGATTACACCGTAATAAATGATATTATGACTGATTATATTTTTAATGGTGGTATTTCGGAAGAATCTATACGTCAGCGTTTAAAAGAGTACCATTTAGGTCTATTAAAGATTACAAAACTTACCACTGATATAAAATCATTCATTGTAAGGACATATGATAAATTTAGAGCGGAGGGTGAATAAAAATGGCAATTGATACCAATAAAGCACAACAGCAGGCAGCTGATTTATCTGCGCAACTTTGGTCTATAGCAAATGACTTAAGAGGCGGAATGGATGCGAATGAGTTTCGTAATTATATTCTGGGAACTATTTTCTACCGTTATCTGTCAGAAAGAACCGAAATGTATATGCAGGAAATCCTGCAGGAAGATAATCTTTCTTACGAGGAAGCCTTTGCAAACAGTGATTTTAAACCTATTGTGGAACAGTGGAGTTTGGAACATCTTGGCTATATTATTCGTCCGGAAAATCTGTTCCGCGAATTGAACCGTAAAATAATCCGTCCGGAAAATGATGCGGATAAATTCTCTATTGAAGATTATGAAAGAGCAGTCGGAGAATTAACCGGTTCTACGCTCGGTCATGAATCGGAAGCTGCTTTCTCCGGCTTGTTTGATGATATGCGCTTACAGGATACGAGGCTTGGAGATACGGTTTCGGAAAGAACGGATAAAATCGGCAAGGTTATTGCGAAAATCGGCGAGATTGATATGAACCTGCAGGATCATGAATTTGATGTACTTGGTACTGCGTATATGATTCTTATCGGGTTATTCCAAAGCGGTGCAGGAAAGAAGGGTGGAGAATTTTTTACACCGGTTGGACCGAGCACTCTTTGTGCTACGCTTGCAACGGTCGGTTTGGATGAAGCAAGAACAGTCGGAGACTGTACGTGCGGCTCCGGCTCAATGTTATTGGATGTCAGAAAACATTTGACAACCGGTCGTGTCGGTCATTTTTATGGACAGGAAAACAATCCGACAACATACAACCTTGCAAGAATGAATATGCTGATGCATGGTGTAGATTATCAGAATTTTGATATATATAAGGGTGATACCATAAAGAATGATATGTATGGGGATGGTTTGAAATTGACCGTTCAGGTATGTAATCCGCCATATTCTCTTAAATATGATGCTAACCCGGCACTGCTCGATGATCCGAGATACAGTGGAGTCGGAAAACTTGCTCCGAAGAGCCATGCGGATTTTGCGTTTGTTCAGCATATGGTTTACCACATGGATGAAGCAGACGGAAGAGTAGCCGTTTTATTACCGCATGGTGTGTTATTCCGTGGCGGAGTAGAAGAAGATATCCGTAAGTATTTAATACAGGATCTGAATCGCTTGGATGCCATTATTGGTCTTCCTGCAAATCTGTTCCATGGTACCAGTATCCCCGTTTGTATTTTGGTATTAAAGAGTAAGCGAAACGGAAACAGTAATAACATACTTTTTATTGATGCCAGCAAGGATTTCATTAAGGGAAAAAACCAAAATGAATTATCCGATGAGCATATCGCAAAGATTGTGAATGCCTATAAAGAGCGAAAAGATATTGATAAATTTGCTCATGTGGCAACCATGGATGAGATTAAGGAAAATGATTTCAATCTGAACATTCCTCGCTATGTGGATACTGCGGAAAAGGAAGAAGAAATAAATCTGGATGAGGTTATGGATAATATCAAACAGACAGACAGTGAAATCGAGAAAGTATCAGCAGAATTAAAGGAATCCTTTGACCTTTTAGGTCTTAAATTCCCGTTTTAATGGAGGGCGTTTCAATGGATGATAATAACAGAAATGTACCCAAATTAAGATTCCCCGGCTTTACTGATGCTTGGGAACAGCGTAAGTTGGGAGATATGGTTTCGTTTTCTAAAGGATCAGGGTATTCCAAGGGTGATTTGAAAGAATATGGAACGCCTATAATACTGTATGGAAGACTCTATACAAAATATGAGACCATCATATCTGAAGTAGATACTTTTGTTGATGAGAAAAAAGGGTCTGTTTACAGTAAAGGGGGAGAGGTAATTGTGCCTGCTTCAGGCGAAACCGCTGAAGATATTTCAATAGCTTCAGTCGTTGAAAAATCAGGGGTTTTGCTTGGTGGAGACCTGAATATCATCACACCTCCGACGGATATGGATTCTGCATTTTTGGCAATCAGTATTTCTAATGGAAAACCACACAATGATATGGCAAAAATGGCTCAAGGAAAATCTGTTGTCCACCTTCATAATTCCGACTTGGAAAAGATAGATTTACCATATCCAAGCTACGACGAACAGAGAAGAATAAGTGGGTTCTTTTCTGATCTCGACAACCTTATCACC
>JAEEGL015532247.1_pt1 | contig 28042 bp, 22 predicted proteins | sample 9134231 | NCBI WGS metagenome assembly JAEEGL01 (sample SAMN16246548, study PRJNA631951) | gut metagenome | biome: gut microbiome; feature: rumen; material: fiber-attached | host: Bos | place: Iran: Karaj | collected 2018-10
ACCTCCTGTTCTCTGCCAGAATTCCACATTGAATTTCTGGTTATCCGCAACCTGGTAATAAATTGCAGGAAGACCTATTGCCGCACACTCCGTGAGCATTGTGCCCGCCGCAGCTACAGCGAGGTCTGAGCGGCGCATAAGGGCTGCCATGTCTGTGACTTTCTCGTGGATCACAACGCTTTCATGCTGGTCTGCAAAAGAGCGGATCTCTTCTATGTTGTTTACAAGACTACCGACGACGGCGTGGATGGTTATGGCTTTTGGTACTCCAGTTAATTCCTGTCTGTATGAATCATTGGATACTCCAAGAAGTCCTTGCTGGTGAAAATCATTGGATACTCCAAGCAGTTCCTGCCGATTCAATTCATTGGATACTCCAAGCAATCCCTGGCGATACAATTCCTTGGATACTCCAAGCAGCATCCCATGCATATCGGCACCGCCTGCGGTCAGAAGTATATTTAGACTCTGTTTGTCTTCTCTTATATCGCTCTGTTGGATATTAGTGCCAGAAAAATCAGTATCTTGTAATTTATTATCGCTTCTTTCCTTATTGGATTGCTCTCTGTAAAACTGTTCTCTAAGAGGTGCATACATAAGGCCCAAAAGCATACGGACAGGCCTCACAGAATTATTGAAAGTGTCTTTGTAAAGGTCATCATATCCGATCTGTTCGAAATATCCGCTGTAATTGATAATAAGATCAACGGGATAGGCTTCTTTTCCAAGGTCATCCATATATGCAATTTTGCAAACCGTCATGAGTTCAGTGAAGTACTTCGTAGTGACCTTGTAAGAGTCAACCAGCAAAACTTTTATATCCCTGGTAGTCAGTTCCTTCTTTAAAACAGGAAGCTCACTTTCAAGGTTCTGCCAATCAGATTCAAGAATAACTATTTCTATCCCTTCTATGTTTCCGGTAAAATCTCTCACAAGTGCTGCTGACTCCTCATCAGCAACAAAGAAAGTCACCTGCTGTCCCTTTTTTAATATTTCTTTAGCAATTGTTATACATCGCATAACATGGCCACTTGCAATTATTTTATTAGCATCAGCGCGAATTCCTATAGTAGGCATGAATGATATGAAGTCTCCTTCAAAGCGATGAGTTTTGGAAAGATTGTCTTGATATTAATTATAGAATTCATAATCATCGCTTTCAACTAAAAGGTGATTGTGTAATGTGGTATTCCTTGTTCTCTGAAGCTAAATTTTAGCTGTTGATTATTCGTTGTTTATTGTGTAAAGCCACCACCATAAGTATGTCGCTGTCGGTCGCCCCGGCGCGCCGGCCCAACGCCCCATGGGACCCGCCGCTCGCGCCAAACGGGGCTCATAAAGAAAATCACTTAAGGAAGAAAGACTTGATCTTCATGGCAGATTGTAATGTTAAAGACTCTGTTGATAATCCTATTTTTGCAAAAAAGAACAGAGATTATTGTTTATGCAATATATATTATTATCTTTCTATTGCTCTTCTTAGCATAAATATTCAGATATTTATATGTTTATTACCTTAATTGAAAGAAAATATCTCGTCTAATTGTGCACAGCCAATTATGATTCACCCTCTTTTACACTGTTACAAACTTCATTTTTCTTATTTTGAACAGTGATAGACAAATTCTCCCCATCAAAAACCGGGTTTTCGAGGATAAATATGTTCTTTATTTAGATAAATTGAACACTGTATATGGTAAAAACAAAAAACATCAATAAGTTTGGTACATTTCTTTGCCAAACCGAAATATATTTGATATGAGATAAGTTCGAGAGCCGGCTCACAATAGCCTATACCTGCAATTATTGTTTGCGGTATAATTGAAACAGATGATTTCGACGAAAGGAGACCTAATATGTTTTGTTCAGAATGCGGAAAAGAACTACGAGCAAACGCAGCGTTTTGCGCTTATTGCGGACATCCTGTCAATAACGATAAAGATGCTACTCCAAACAATTTGAATACTCAGACTCAGCAGCCTGTGCAGATATCATCAAACGGTATTCCTATTATTAATGCATCAGCTGATATGGTATACAGATACGGGCATAGCAGTGCAGCCTCTCAGGCTACACCTTCACAGTCAGCAGGTGAAGTATATTACATGACCAAAACCATGACCCAGGCTGCCAATCTGGCGGTTTTGCGGGCGACAGAGTGGCGCAGGGCATATGAGGGAGAAGAGGATTATGAAGCCAGTCAGTTTTATCCTGACTGCAATATTAAAAAACTCCTCAAGATTGCAGAAAAAGAAGATGCTTCCAATGCCAAGCGCAGCACGAAGGTAACCTATATCGTCTCGCCTGAAGGAGCCATCGGAGAAATAGTTGACGAGGACTATGGCACAACTCCTGAATGTGATATCTATTGGCAGTTATACACAAAAGAAAAAGTTCTCAAGTATCTACCGAAGTGGCAGCGGGATATCAACATCCGGCAATCATAAAAAGCATCGCAGAGCATATTAAAACTCCCGGACATAAAAATGTGCCGGGAGTTTTAATCTGAGATCAGCTTATGAACAGCGCTATGATAATCCTGAATCCGGGCTGCACACTATGATTTATGATACTTTTCCCGTTTCATAATATAAAGGCATAAGAAAATACTCATTTTTTTATGGTACTCTCCTGCTTTTGTTGAAAAACAGCATAAACTCTATACAAATATTTATGACCATTTGACCCGCATTCAGGAAAGTGACATAAAAAATATCTCAGATTCTTATGGCATTATTTTAATTCCAACAGAATTTGACATAAATAACAAGATGCGCTTTTATCACCCCCAGCAGCTAAAACGAAAACCGCGCCCCAAAGACAGAACTGCTACCTCTTATCGTAGTCGATAAATTCCAGCAGTATCACCGCAATTACAATGTACACAATGGTCCAGCCTATCAGCCACAGCCAGCAGGTAAAGACATTGTTGTCATCAAACTCGTATGCAGGATTCTGGTTCTGCTGTCCTGACTGCATCAGGAATTCTTCTTTCATATCGTTTTCTTCCATATACTGGAATATCTGCAGAACCGGCTTTTGTCCCTCGATTTCTATATTTTTCATCTTAAGTCCGCTGTTCCAGATGCTGACCATGGGCAGGGAGTTGTAATCACCCTGGGTGCAGAGTGCTGTCAGGCCCCATCTTGTGGCGGTGAGGTAGGTGAAGGGCTCCGCCTCCTTGGGAAGCGAGAAGAATCCTCCGTTGGAAAAGAGAAGCTCAACGATAAGAAGAAACGGCATCACAGTCATAGCTGCGGTTGTGGTCTTGGAAACAGCAGATACCAGCAGTGCCAGCATATCCGCGCTGTAAGTTATAAGAAAGATCGTAATGCCAAAGTCCACAAGCGGCCATGGTGTTATCAGGCTCTTGGAGATGAGAGTCACCTTCATCAAATTGCACACCACTATCAGGATCACTGCCTGCAGTATGCACAGGATCGCCTGATATATCATATGTGAAGCCATATAGGAGGTGATGTGCAGGCCGGATCTGTGCTCACGCTTTACTATAGCCCTCTCTCTGCATATGCTCTGAATGGAGTTGAAAAAACCATTCCAGATACAGACGCAGGCAAGCGCAAAGCAGCCCATCTGGGTCCCTTCCATCGTCTTGTATAGTCTGCTGCCAACTGCATAGCATACCAGTCCCGCTATGATGGCTGACATGGGTAGCACCTTCCAGTCATTCTGAAAAAAGAACATCCTGAAAAGCTTTCCCAGGTATATAAAGGTCTGTGGTATCCTGCCCTTATGTCTTTTCTGTCTGATAGCCATAACGTATCACCCCACCTTTTCCTTCATGTAGTCAGTATATTTCTCAATGAATTCTTCTGCTCTTCCTTCTCCGCCCTCTTCCTTCTGGTTGATGGAAAGAAGGATCTCCTCCATGGAGTTCTTGCCAAAGAATTTGTAGGCCTCCTGGATCGGGCCGTACCAGGCAAGTCTGCCGGTCCTTTTTGAGTCCTTCGCAAGAACAATGACATCATCAAAAAGATCAATTACTCTGTCCGGAGTATGGGTTATTACTATGACTATCTTACCCTCATCGGCGATGTCCCTGAGCTTTTCAAAAAGTCCCCTGGCCACAACACCATCCAGACCGGAATCAGGTTCGTCAAGGATAAAGAGCGTGGGATCGGAAATAAATTCCATGGCGATAGAGAGTCTCTTTCTCTGGCCTCCCGAAAGCTTTTCCACCAGATTGTTTTTTACGGCAGAAAGTCCGAACTGTTCCAGAACTTCATTTACCCTCTTTATCCTCTTGAAGAAATTAACAGAAGACGGGAGTCGCAGGGTAGCAGCATCAGAAAGCGTAAGCATGACGGTGTCGTCTCCGCGCACCAGATCCTGTTGTGGCACAAAGCCTATATCATACATCATATCCTCGTAGTCTTCATAGACATCCTGATCGCCGAGAATTATCTTGGCATCTGCCTTTTCATATCCAGTCACAGCATTCACGAAAGTGGTCTTTCCTGCTCCGGACCCGCCCAGGAGCAGCACCATATGTCCCTTTGGTATGTTCATATGAACATCCTTAAGAAGTACTTTTCTCATGAAGAACTCAGTTGCTGTCCTCTTATTGATGTTTATGGTCAGGTTGTCTGAAGCGGAATCAAGGTCAGTACCCAGTTCCCTGGCACCCTCAGCATCAGAGAAATCCATAACCTTCTTTGCAGGCACAAAGTCTTTACCAAATCCCCAGATAATAGCTACCAGCCACTCGAGAAAAACAAAGCCTAAGATCCACAGCTTTCTCCTCTTAAAAACCTTGGTCATGCCATAATAGATCCTGAGCTGATACACTATCCTTGCCATGGTCAGCGCTGTGAAGGGTATCAAAAGTAATGTATATATTTTCCCATCAAGATTCACTAAATTCATGGCGACCTGAAAGACGATCGACAAAAGCGAAATGATCGTGTATTCACGACCATCCAGTTCCCTGTCTGCACAAAGTCCCAAATGATAATCTCTTGCGAAGGGAACAACAGACCAGACCCCCTTGACGCCGCACTTTTCAAATACCTTCCAGTATCCGATGGATGTCAGAATAAGATACAAAATGTTAAATAAAAGTCCGACCCATCTACCACTTAAGAGCAATTCCATAATATATCCTCCAATTTATATGTCATGATAACAGTTCCCAGCTAAGGGGCGTCCCCTTTTCAATATCTGCTGCAGCCGTCATTCCAAGTACTTCTTCATAATGTTTTGTATGCATGCCGTTACCCGGTCTTATGGATCTGACATTTTCCGTCGTTATCTTCTCGCCCTTCTTAATGTCTTTTACCACAAAGAGAGATCTGGACAGCTTCCTCTCTGCAACCTGCTTGTCGGTGAGGGCATAGTCGTAAGATCCAAGCGCCTCTTCCATTATGCGGACGTTCCTGACCATCTCCGCAAACTCGCCGGGCTCCATGGAAAAAGCATCATCTACGCCGCCGGCGCTTCTGTCCAGGGTCAGGTGCTTCTCGATCATGCTCACTCCAAAAGGAATGCTGCCGGTGGGTATCACGCTGCCCGGAGTGTGATCCGAAAGCCCCACGAGACATTTATACTTATCAGAAAGACCTTTTATCATCCTGAGGTTCACCAGGTTGTAAGGAGTCGGATAAGCGCTGACACATTTTAATAGGATCACGTCTGTATTGCCCTCTTCTGTGCAGGTCTTCAGGGCCAGATCAATGTCCTCCTCATATGCTATACCTGTGGCAAAGATTATAGGCTTATGGAGCTTCGCTATCTTTCTGATAAGAGGAATGTCGTTGATCTCAAAACTGGCGATCTTGTATGCCGGGACATTTAGATTTTCCAGATAGTCAACTGCTGTGGGATCGAAGGGAGATGAGAAGCACTCCATTCCCAGCTTATTGGCTTCCCTGATCAGCCCCTCATGCCACTCCCAGGGGGTGTATGCCTCCTCGTATAGATTGTGCAGAGTCCGTCCGGCCCAGAGCCCGTCTCCGGGAGTCATGAACCAGGGCTTGTCGCAGTCTATGGTGATGGTGTCGGCAGTGTAGGTCTGCAGCTTTACCGCATCTGCCCCCGCCTGCGCCGCAGCGTGGATTATATCAACCGCCCTGTTGTAATCTCCGTTGTGATTGCCGGAGAGCTCAGCCACAATAAAGCAGGGCTCACCCTCTCCAACTTTTCTGTCTCCTATCGTTATTGTCTTACTGAACATTTCTTTCTCCCTAAAAAATGGATTTTCTTTGCCTTTATTCCGTAATTATATCATATAAGTGACCATAACGACGTAGTATACGCGTCTCCAAATGTCTTATTTCCATTTTACAACTCAGGACATTTGGATTATGATAGCACCAAGATAGTTTTCAACTTTTAAACGTTGACTTAATTGTCTTTTGGAGGAAACTGAAATGTGTATGAAAAAAATTGTCCAAGTGGCACTGGCGCTTGCCATGACCATAAGTCTCACAGCCTGCGGCGCTGCATCAGATTCCGATTCTGCAAAGAACGCAGTTCCTTCGGAAGATGTCATCAAAATTGGTGTTTTTGAGCCATCAACCGGCAACTCCTCATCAGGTGGCAAAAAGGAAACCCTAGGGATACAGTACGCCAACCAGGAAACTCCCACGATCACTCTGGGCGACAAAACCTACAGAATTGAGCTGGTAACGGCTGACAACGGCTCTTCGGAAGACAAGGCTCCCGTAGCAGCTTCTGAGCTGGTGAAAAAAGATGTATCTCTTGTCCTTGGCTCCTACGGCTCAGCCGTATCAATAGCAGGCGGCCCCAAGTTCCAGGAGGCGGGTCTTGCAGCCATCGGTGTAACATGTACCAATCCCGACGTGACCAAAGACAACGACTACTACTTCAGGGTCTGCTTTTTGGACAGCTTCCAGGGTGACGTCATTGCCAACTTCGCCATAGACAAGTTCTCAGCAAAGAAGGCATACTGTCTCGGAGAAGACGGGAACGAGTATGACCAGGGGCTTATAACTTTCTTCAAAGATGTTTTTGAGAAAAACGGCGGACAGGTCATCTCTGATTCCTTCCCATCCAAATGCTCTGACTTTACTGCCTATCTGAAAAAGGCCAGATCCGAAGGCGCAGATGTAATCTTCATACCCGTGTCCACAACATATGCTGCTCAGATCATGAAGCAGGCTGCTTTTCTGCAGTTGGAGATTCCTTTTCTCGGTTCGGATACCCTTGACGACAACACGGTTCTTGATGCAACCAGGAACACCAGCCTTCAGCTCTACGTAACTGCCTTCTATCAGGAGGGGAGTTCAGGGACCTTTGATATCGGGATAAGGGACTATCTAAAAAACACGCCGGGTGCTCTTACAGCAAACGGCGGAAACGACACGATATCAGCCGCCACGGCACTGGGCTATGACGCATACCATGTAGCCCTTGAAGCCATCCGGATTGCCGGATCGGGCGACCGCGATGCCATCAAGGCAGCTCTGCCCAAAGTTAAATATGACGGCATTTCAGGACACATTGCGTTTAACAGCATTGGCGATGCGGTTCGTGACACAGCCTATATCAAAAATGCAAATACCGCCACCGGATCATGGGCTTTTGAAAAGATACAGAAAGGTTCCAAAAGATAAGCCCTGACAGAGAGATATGAAAAAAGAAAAAGAAGCTGAGGAGCACTTTGACGTGTTTCCTCAGCTTTATTTTTTCTGTATCAGTGTTTAGCCTCTTCGCAAATGAGATTTATGCAGTTGTCGATACCCAGTGACGAGCTTCTTACGCACAGGTCATAGTACTGGGCATTTCCGAATTCTGTACCCGTGTAATATTTGCAGTATTTCTTTCTCGCCTTATCAACTGAGTGGAGATGTTCAAGGACCTTCTCCGGAGTATAATCAGGCATCTTCGTCTGCATTCTCTGGTGCCTGAAGCGTTCTGACGCCGAAATGAACACGTGGAGTGTCCTGTCAAACTCCTGCAGTATGATATTGGCATTTCTTCCGACGATGACAACATTGCCCTTCTCGGCGACTTTTTTTATTGCCTCCCTCTGGGCGTTATACAGCCTCTCATCCAGGGGCTTGTTATAAAAATCAAACAGACTCTGCCCGAAGCCGAATTCCCTGGGCACCCGCTCGTCATAATGCCTTATCTCTTCCGGCGAGAGTGTGCCGCTCTCCATGGCGGCATGAAGGATCATGTCCTTGTCGCAGTAGTAAAACCCAAGTCTGTCTGCAACGGCCTGTCCTATTGTACTTCCGCCTGCTCCGAACTGTCTGCTGATAGTAATTATGCTTTTCATGAAATCACCTTAAAGAACCTTATTAAGGAAATCTATGGTTCTCTCTTCCTTTGGATTAAGTAGCACTTCCTTGGGAGTGCCCTCTTCGACGATGTAGCCACCGTCCATGAAGATGACCCTGTCTGCCACCTCTCTGGCAAATCCCATCTCGTGGGTGACGATCACCATGGTCATTCCCTCTGATGCCAGATCCTTCATTACCTGAAGAACCTCTCCTACCATCTCCGGGTCCAGGGCCGATGTAGGCTCGTCAAAGAGCATTATGTCAGGCTGCATGCACAGTGCCCTGGCAATGGCCACACGCTGCTTCTGACCGCCGGAAAGCTGTGAAGGGAAGCTCTCTGCCTTCTCCTCAAGGCCAACCTTTTTAAGCATATTCTGAGCTCTTTTAACTGCTTCTTCTTTGGAGCACTTCTTAAGCTGAACAGGAGCCAGAGTCAGGTTATCCATAATGTTCAGGTTGTTGAAAAGATTGAAGTGCTGGAATACCATGCCGATGTTCTCACGGACATGGTTAATGTTGACCTGCTTATCGGTTATGTCTGTGCCGTCTATTATAACGGTGCCGGAGGTCACCTTCTCAAGCTTGTTCAGGCAGCGAAGGAAGGTGGATTTACCGGAGCCCGACGGCCCGATCACGCATACTACCTCACCCTTGGTGATCTCAGTGGAAATGTCCTTAAGCACCTCGAGACTTCCAAAGCTCTTTTTCAGGTTCTGAACTTTTATCTTTATTTCGCCTTTATCTGCCAACGCTGAGCCTCCTCTCAACCACCTTTGCACTGCGGGAAAGGATGGTGATCACGATCAGATACATAACTCCGACTATTGCCCATGTCTGGAAAGACATGAAGGTGTTGGCCTGCACATTTTTTGCTGTGTTGACCAGCTCCGGGAAACCGATTACCGACAAAATGGATGTATCCTTCAGAGTGATAATGAACTGATTGATGAAGGTGGGGATCATGGTCCTGATGGCCTGTGGAAGGACGACCTTTCTCATAGCCATTCCGTATGTAAGTCCCAGTGACCTGGCTGCCTCCATCTGACCGATATCAACTGACTGTATTCCGGCCCTTACGATCTCAGCCATGTAGGCTCCGCAATTGAGAGCCAGACAGATGGTACCTGCCTGAAGCGCCGTAAGCCCCACCGAGAAGCCTCCGATTATATTGTTAAAGAAATAAGGCACTCCGAAGTATACAAAGAATGCCAGAACGATCATGGGAACGCCGCGGATAACGTCAACAAATATCTGGGAGATGACGTTGCAGACGCGGTTCTTCAAGACACCCATGATACCAAATATCATTCCGATAATGCAGGCGAAGAACAGTCCCAGCAGCGCCAGGAGAAGAGTCCTTCCCAGCGCCACCAGAAGCATTGTGCCGTAAACTGTGATTATCTTGATCATACAAAAGAATTCCTCATGTTTTTATCATTATTCGCCAAGGTACTTTTTAAGGATCTCATCATAAGTTCCGTTTGCCTTGATGTTGGCAAGTCCCTTGTTGAACATGTCGATAAGCTCCTGATTGTCAGCATTGAAGATTGCAAAGCCGTATGAAGCAGGCTCATTGCCTGTGCCGTCAACCAGTTTCATTGCGATGCCGGAATCCTTGATGTTAGCTGCCATGATAGGTGTATCATCAAATGCTGCCGCAACCTGTCCGCCAACTACAGCCTGGTACATTGTAGGTGAATCCTCAAAATATGTAACGGTAAATCCATAATCTCCTGCAAGGCTCTCTGCATAGGCTGCGCTCATGGTTCCTGTCTTAACTGCAACCTGCTGGCCTGCAAGGTCATCGAAACCTGCGATGCTCGAAGATGACTCTACTGCCATGCACTGGTTTGCATCATAGTAACCATCTGAGAAGATCCAGCCTGATTCCTTTCTCTCATCAGTGATGGATGCGCCGGCGATCATTCCGTCAGCCTGTCCTGCCTGGCATGCTGCGATTGAAGCATCCCATCCGAGAACCTGCATCTCATATTTGAAGCCCTGATCCTTTGAAATGGCTTCCAGGATATCCATATCGATACCTACAAACTTTCCGTTGTCGTCTGTGTACTCGAAGGGCTTAAAGGAAGTATCTGTCGCGATCTTCCAAACCTTGCCGGAATCACCTGCAGATCCGCCATTGCCTGAACCGCCTGCTGAGCTTCCGCATCCAGCAAGGGCTACCATAAGACATGTCATTACCACTGCCAACATTTTCTTTTTCATACTTTTTGTTCTCCTTCCAATTCTTAATTCAAAGAAAGGCGCCTACTAAGTACTAGCAGACGCCTGTGTCTCCAATTAATATACCGATTTTTTGGACTTTTTGCAATACTTTTGCTTTTTCTGCTGCCACCCGGGGACATATTTCGTATAAATATTCAGAAAGCAAACGCGACACATAAATTATTGAGAAAGAGGTATTCCTTATGATGAGATTTATAAACGAGATAATAATGATGATCAGAGCTTCAAGAAGAAGGTACATAGCCTGCCCGATGCACAGATGATATAGCACCGCAAATGGTTAATGGAGGGAATTCTTATGGGAACAATTATACAGATGTTTGATGAAGTTGAGAAAAGATATGTCGAGAAGGTAATCGAGATCAAGGACCATTTAGAAATGAGCGACTCGGATTACAAGAGAATAGAGACAGCACTGATCAAATTCGCTGATGATCTGAAGATGGCAAACTGACTTAGCCCCGGTAAATGAAGACATTTACCGGGGTATTTTTACCTGTTACAGCGTCTTGATATAGCAGATCACATCCCCGGCAGTCAGCTCCCTGTAGCCATTATCGGAAAAGCATTTTCTGGAACCGGCATTCCCGGGAAGCGTAAATCCCACCAGAACCTTTGTGCCGGACACAGCAGACTCCTCCACCAGGTGCAGAATCTCTTTTCCATAGCCTTTTCCTCTGTGGTCCGGCGCTATCATATAACTTATCTCAGCAACATCAGCCTGACAGTCAAGACGGATGTGCCCCACTTTGGTCTCCCCGTCCATAAGGATGAAAAGATGGCTGTCAGGATCGGCCATTTTTTTCTTGTACCACTCAAGGTGCTGGGGTATTTTGATCGTCTCTTTTGAAAAAGAGCCTTCCCTGCTCTTTTCATCGTTGCGCCATTTAAGGATATCAAGGGCATCCTCCATGGCAGCTTCCCTAAGATATATGCTCATCCCAACCTCCATAGATAATTCATGCTTTAGTGATCCATCCGCCTGTTCTTAAAGATCTGACTGTATCCCCCTGATCATGCAATCACTTTTTATCCAGATTCTCTGTCTTCCTGTGGATCTCCGGAGCCTCATATTTATCAAGAAAATCCAGTCCAAGATACACTATCTCTTTAGCGAAATAAGTGTTGTCCATCTGGGTGATGACGGATATCACCTTATCAACGGCAAATCCCTCGATGTCTCCCAGAACTTCCATGGGGAACTTGTCCCTTATGACAACGGTATCGGGAAAAGCCTTCTCATAGTCCAGTACATCCCTGGGATGGGGCTTGATGATGACCCTGTTGTCATCCTTGTACATATCAATAATATCGCCAAAGAGTTTCTGCCTCACATCCATCTCACACAGTGGCTCTGTCAGGATCATGACCTGCGGACGGACTTTTGCATTTGCAGCGCCTGCGTTTTCTGTCTCGCCTTCAGTTCCGGCTCCCGCCACTTTATCCTGCGTTCCGAGGAGCTGACTAACAACTCTTTCCTTATTCTCCAGGAAGATGTCCACAAGAATCCTGTGGTCGTCTTTGGTGAGCCTGTCATTCAGCTCTTTTCTCGGAACCTCAACGATGTTCTTAGGCGGCTTGTGATTGACGCTGATGTCGTTGACCTCATAATCTATGCAATATCTGCTATAGCCGCTCTCAATGAATATGAGTCCCATTTTGGCCATGGCCTTCTTAAGGGGCCAGGCGCCCTTGTTGGCGATCCGTGCCTGATCATCCAAAAGCCCTGAGTTCAGCCCGTCCTCCACAGCGTGGTACCTGATCTTCTTATAGTTCAGATAATAGCCTATCGGGTCGGAATCGCAGAACACGTAAACGTCTTTATAGGCCGAAAGATCCGTGGGGATATAGTCCTCCTGAAGCTGCCCCAGCAGCCTTGTATAAGTTATCCTCTGAAGCAGGTTGAGGATAATATTTCCTCTGTCCCTGTGGTAACTCATGACCTCATCTGATGTAGTATCCTGCTGCTCATGGTATATGAACACCCGATCGAAGACGCCGCTCCTCTCAAGCCGCTGCTTAAGATTTCCAAAATCATTGGACATGGTGCTGAGGATGATATCGGCTTTGCCCCTGTCCTCATGTCTTGCCACCAGCTCTTTTACCGATGCAATGTAGGCATGGTAGTAGGTGTGGCAAATGTATACTCTTTTTTTCTCATCAAATGTTGTATTCTTTTTCATGGCGTTATTATAGCATATAATAGAAAAAAACAATCTATTCCGTGAGACAGGCATCAGGACTTCTACGGAGCCATGTGGAAAAGGCCTGCCATTTTGTTTATAATACGATGAGAGGGTCAAAAGTCCGACTCGGTGGGCGACATCGTCAAAGTGCACAATTTTTGCTCATGTTAAACCAAGCACTCCATCGAGCCCAGAGCACCAATCTCTGCGTGCAAGGGCACTTGAGATTGGTTGGTCTCGACTCCGTGGTTTAAAAATCGCAAAATCTTGTGCACTTTGCCGATGTCGCCCGCCGAGTCGGACTTTTGACCCTGATATCACAACACTCAATATCTCAAAATGATCATTTTCGGAGGACAATTATGCCCCAGAGGGATAACAATCTGCAGCCTGTAGATTTGCGAAGGCTGTGGAGACAATTTAAAAAGAGATTCTGGATAGTACTCATTGCAACCGCCATCGGTGCGGTATGCGGATTTGCAGCTTATGTTGTTTACAGCAATATCAAAAGCGGGAACACTGTCTATCGGATAAGGAACGACTACTACATTTCCTTCAATCATGAGGATTTCCCCAACGGCGTGGACTATTACAACGCTTATACTTGGGATGGGATCTTAAGAGACGATCCCATAGTCAATGTTGCTCTTGAGAACGCTTCCGGCGTGACCAAACAGCAGATCCTTGACAGTGTGACCGGCGAGATACTCGGGGATTACCGAATCCTGACGGTTGTGGTAACCGGCACTGACAGCGACCTCATTCAGAAGATATCCGACGCTTATAAGGTTGCTCTGCCTGCTTTTGCAGACAAGATAGACATGCTGTCAAAGATCGAACTGTGGACAGATGCGGAAATTGAAGTTTACGACGCCTACACCAGAGAGGGCAACGCAGCATTTCTCGGAGGACTTATCGGCCTGCTGTGCTCACTCTTTGCCGTACTCTTATATGCAATATTCGACGATAGAATTTATACCGAGCGGGACTGGATCATGAGATATCCTGACATTCCTTATCTTGGGAAAAGAGATACTGACGAATATAAAGTCAACAGAGAACACCTGCTTGAAGCTGACGGAAATTATATTGAATTTGCATCGGAACAGTTCAGATATGATAAGATGCTGTTCGATGCGCTTAGAGATGCCGACGGAATCATCCTTAAGCTTAATCCCGGTGTAGATACTACCGAAACCATGGATAAGGTTGTCTTTACCATGTATAAACAGGACGTCAATGTTGTGGGGGTAATGGAATAAATGGCTCTTTATATACTCATTGCCATAATTACCATACTGCTTGCCTGTCGTGTAAGGAGTGATGTCTTTCACAGTGAAAGGAGCTTCTCTTCTTTAAACACAGACGAAATCCCTGCTTATTGCGACAGAATATTCAGTGGCTACACATCGAGGAAAAATGCTGTAAACTTCCTTATGATAACCGCTATCTTTGTGGTGCTCACAGCCCTTGCTGCACTGCGCCACGAAGTGGGAAACGACTACGGAACCTATGTTGTGACCTGCCATGAGATTTTTCAACGGGGATATGTCGTTACAGAACCCGGCTACAACTTTGTAGTGAAACTCCTTTATACTCTCTCCGGAAAAGAGGATTATCTTCTGATGTTCGGAGTTTTCGGAGCAGCTATTGTAGCCATCTTCCTGAAGGTCCTGTGGGAGCAGGCAGACAGCTTCGCCTGGGGATTTTTCATTTTCATGACCATGGGCTTCTACTACAGGAGTTTCAATACAGTCAGATATTATTTTGCCCTGGCAATCGCCACTTTTGCTCTGCGGTATCTGATGACGATCGATGTTCAGGGTATGATCAAGTTCTTTTGCCTGATACTCTTTGCTGCGCTGTTCCATAAGAGCGTTCTTGTGGTAATACCGATGTATCTCATCGCCAGGATTCCGTGGAAGAAGTGGGGGCTTATCATTCTTGCCGCTTTCGGAGTTGTGGCAGGACTTCTTCACAACCAGATAATGGCCATAGCGTTGAAGCTCTATCCCTCATATAACAACACTGTCTATATCGAAGAGACTCATACTATCACCGAGAATGCTGCTCCGATCCTGGGATGCGTCTTTGTGATCGCCCTGTGCATTATCTGCTATAAAGAAGCGGTCAGAGACAGGATCGACCTTCGCATGTATCTCAACATGAACGTGATGGCAGTGGTTCTTTACCTTTCGTGCTTCTGGATGCCTCTGGTGACAAGGTTCGCATATTATCTCACCACCTGCCAGATACTGCTTTTACCCGGACTCATCTGCAGTATAAAAGATGAACGAAAAAAGAAGATGATAACAATTTCAGTCATCATCTTCTGTGTTCTGTATTTTGGTTACTTCATGATGCAGGCGGACAGGGTCGGAATCAGGGTGCTGCCTTATAAGAGCTGGCTCTTTTATGATCATCGCTGGCTTAACCAGACTGATACGTTTTGAGTAATCAGGTTAATCCCTACTCAATCTCAAATACGTAAATAGTATACGGGCTCTTATCATCCGTATAGGTTCCTGCCAGATTCAGACCGATCTCTGAGGCGTTGGAGAACTCAATACGGGAAAAGATATATTTGCAGTCCAGACTCTTCAGTTCATCCATGTCAGCTACCAGGCGGTTGTCCGAAAGCTCCATGACTCGAAGCGGAGCGTAGGTGTTCTCGTCGGATGCAGAGATCAGATTGACTCTTGCGCCCCAGCCGAGGAAATAATCCGCCAGAGAGGGTGATCCCTCAAAGGCAGGCTCGATGACTTTGGTCCACTTCTCCTTGTACTCCTGAGCGTACATTCCAAGGTATCCGTCTACGGATGCGATGCCGTTGTAGTTTAGGATAGCCGGGTGGAAGCCGTAGCTGGCGGACCACTCGCCGTTATAGTCAATATCATCCTTGATCTTCTCGAAGAGATCCACCGAGTAGAACTCGTTGTAGTTCACGGTGCTGGTCTCTTTTTGTTTGAGGATCTTGTAGGCGTGATTGTAGCAGGTGTAGTAGAAATCATTGTAAACCTGTGGAGCAAACATAACTACCAGCACAGCCAGTGCCGCGATAGTGTTGGCTATCAGCCTCTTGTTGCGCTCGCCGGTATCATACAGTCTTGTGAGCACCAGGAGAAGCTCCGCATACCACAAAAATGTGTTGAAATATGCTGTTCTTGCAAATTCAAAGCCGGTCAGCGGCGGCACCAGCATCTCAAACAGATGTCTGAAAGGCTCAAACTGGTACAGACCAAAGATCAGGACGTTGAAGATGATCCACAGCATGATCAGATTTATGGGTTCAGTCAGGATATTTTTCGCCCGGCCTTTCTTAATATGGCCAAGGTTGATCAGAACCAGTCCTATAAGAACAACCCCAAGTACTATGTATGTATGAGAGTCCTCCGAGTGGAAAGATGCGTTGACAAACTCATCGAAGGCGGTCTTCATCGCCTGGCCAAAGGTGATCTCTCCATGGTTCATGGTGGTTCTGATGGTGACAGTATCGCTGCCCAGCATCGCGCCAAACAGCCTGTACTCGAAGATTATGTATCCGGCAGACAGCACAATAATTGATATAAAGGTGCTGAGCGGGAACTTCTTATCTCGTATCCACAGGATAATAACTGCGCATACCATATAGCTAAGGATAAAGAATCCATGGTAAGAAAAGTATGACACCAGCGGATACAGGAAAACTGCCACATACCAGGGCAGCTGCTCCTTAAAAGACTCTGCAAAGTAGAGCTTTCGCAAAAAGAGGATTATCAGAGGTACTGAGGTGAATGCAATTCCGTAAGTAGGAAATACCGGGATCATTCCAAAAGCCGCTGCGATCACGATCACAAGTGGTCTGTAATCCTCGTACCTTTCGCGGAAAATGTCTTTTGCCAGGAGGATAAAAGAAATCATGCCGATGGCGATCTTGGCCGCGTATCCCGCAAGGTATGCCCAATATGAGGGAAGCAGGATAAAGAACAGGTTGTAGAGGTTAAACTCGGATCCGAACAGGTCCCTTGAAATACCGTGAAGTATCGGCGCATTGACGCCGTGGGCGAACCAAAGACCTGCCTTTTTCAGCATCTCATAGTGTCCCATGAACAGGTCCAGGTTGTCATGTATCTGAAAATAACTCTCTCCTCGAAATATAAGGAACACTGCTGCCTGTAACAGCAGTAGTGTTCCCACAAGATACTTATACCAGTTTTTACCGGGGTTATGATTCATAGTCCTCACCAACAGTGAACTTAGGTGTCCACTTTCCGTCTATCTTCTCAAAGAGATCCCTGTTGACATATCTGTCGACAACTTCCCAGAATTCTTCCTCTGTGATGCCCAGATATTTGCAGGCCTTGTCGATATACTTCTGTCCGCAGAGTCCGTCGAACTCGTTGACATACCACTTGCCGTCCTCGCGGCTGAATCTGCCTTCTCTTATGTCATAGCAGATCTCATCAGTGGCATAGCCGAAACCGAACTTCAGGTACTTGATCATCTGGTTGGGAATCTGAAGGTCGCAGTCAAGAGCTGTGTATCTCCTGTATCTTCCCAGATCATGAAGGTCGTCGGTCCTGCCGGTAAGGCCACGGGCTATGGCGAAATCGGCGTTGGAAACCTGAGACCACTCCTTTGTGTAGTACTGAAGGAAGATGGCTCTGATGCCCTTCTCCTGCATTTCCTCAACTGTAGGTATCTTATACAGGAAAAGATCTTTTTCCGTAATGTTGTTGGACAGGTCAACGAAGCTGTCTACGCTGGCACCGCGGATGGTCTCAAGCTGCATAACTGAGAATGCGTTGCCTGTTGCCTCCTGATTCTTGGCAGCACCAAGGGTAAGAGCTGCGTTCTCTCCCTGAATGATCAGAGGGATGTTGAACTTGACAGCCATTATATAGGATGATGCCCACAGGCAGTACTCAGAAGCGGCAATGATGTTGCCCCTCTCGAAGAAGGACTTTCTGGCCAGCTTCTTGGCAACTATTGGGTTGGGCCTTAGTGAAATGATGTCAAAGCCCAGATTGTTAAGGTTCTGGATATTCTTGAGGCCTATCTCAGTGATCTCATCCGGCATACAGTTTATAAGAAGCGGATTGAGTCCCAGCTTTTCCTTGGCATAAACTGCCTGAAAGGTGGAATCCTTGCCTCCGGACACACCGATTATGCAGTCATATGTGTTGCCGCGCTTTTTGGCCTCTTCCTTGGCCTCTTCGGCAAAGCTCTTAAGTTCAGCCTCTCTTGCTGCCCAGTCTATGGTCTTCTTGGACTCTTCATAGCGACAGGCAAAGCATACCTGTTCATCATCAAATACGATGCCCGGCCTCGTATCAGGCTGCAGACAGCGCTTACAGTATCTCATCTTCATGTGGTATTCCTCCTTATCAAAAAGCCCGGCGGGCATATGAATATTGCCTGGTGGTCCCAAGGGACGGAGTATAGGGACCAACGACCCCTAGGGACGGGGTATAGGGTCCAATGGCCTCAAGGGACGGAGTATAGGGTCCAATGGCCTCAAGGGACGGAGTATAGGGTCCAATGAGAACGATATGCCCGCCAGAACTATCGACCCTTGGTTAATAAGTATACTACAATTCAGGCGCAGTTGATAGACTTTAGTGTCCGAAGCTGGCGATCCGGTGATAACAGTACTATGACATTATCGGCCCTGAACAGTCACTGAATTCTCACTTCTTCAGCATTTTCTTGATATATGCACCGGTGTAGGATTTCTTGCACTTTGCAACCTCTTCGGGAGTTCCCTGGACTACTACGGTGCCGCCTCTGGAGCCTCCCTCCGGGCCCATGTCGATTATATAATCGCCGGTCTTTATCACATCCAGATTGTGCTCGATGACAACAACTGTATTGCCCTGTTCCACCAGCTCGTGCATGATATCCACCAGCTTCTGAACATCCGCAAAATGAAGTCCTGTGGTCGGCTCATCAAGGATATATACTGTCTTACCGGTTCCCACCTTGGAGAGCTCAGTCGCCAGTTTGATACGCTGCGCCTCACCGCCGGAGAGCTCTGTGCTGGGCTGTCCGAGCTTCACATATCCAAGGCCCACGTCATACAGGGTCTGGATCTTGCGCTTTATTGTCTTGACGTTTTCAAAGAACTTCAGCGCCTCCTCAACCGTCATATCAAGGACATCATATATGTTCTTGCCCTTGTATCTTACTTCGAGAGTTTCGTGATTGTATCGCTTGCCGCCGCAGACTTCACAGGGCACATAGACATCAGGCAAAAAGTGCATCTCGATCTTGATGATTCCGTCTCCGCCACAGGCTTCGCATCTTCCGCCCTTGACGTTGAAGGAGAAACGCCCCTTCTTATAGCCCCTGGCCTTGGCGTCCGGGGTCCCGGCAAACAGGTCTCTGATAAGGTCAAAGACACCAGTGTAGGTGGCAGGATTTGAACGTGGCGTCCTTCCAATGGGCGACTGGTCGATGGCTATGACCTTATCAAGCTGCTCGATGCCTTCGATGGCCTTGTGTTTTCCCGGAATGCATCTGGCGCGGTTCAGGTCTCTGGCAAGATGCTTGTACAATATTTCATTGACAAAAGAGCTTTTACCTGAGCCCGAGACTCCCGTAACAATGGTCATTACACCCAGGGGAACCTCTATGTCGATGTTCTTAAGATTATTCTCCCGGGCACCTATTATCTTAAGCCAGCCCTTAGGCTGCCTTCTGGTTGCAGGTACCGGGATCTTGAGTTTACCGGAAAGATACTGCCCGGTCACTGACTCTTCTACCTTCATGATGTCCTCAGCTGTACCCGTGGCAACGATCTCTCCGCCGTGGGAACCTGCTCCCGGACCAACGTCGACGATATAATCCGCAGCCCTCATGGTGTCCTCATCATGCTCGACAACAATCAGGGTATTTCCAAGGTCCCTTAAGTTCTTCAGCGTATTAAGGAGCTTGTCATTGTCCCTCTGGTGAAGTCCGATACTGGGCTCATCAAGGATATAACACACGCCGCAAAGCCCTGATCCGATCTGGGTAGCCAGCCTTATTCTCTGGGCTTCTCCGCCTGAGAGGGTTCCTGTTGCCCTTGAGAGGGACAGATAGTCCAGTCCCACATCCACAAGAAAGCCCACTCTTGCCCGTATCTCTTTAAGCACCTGAGAGCCGATCATCTCCTGGCTCTTTGTTAGCTTCATGTTCTCCAGGTATGTCTGGAGTTCATCTATTGACATGGAGGTTATCTCGTAGATGTTCTTGTCGTCTATGGTGACCGCCAGGGACTCCTTTTTAAGTCTCTGACCTCCGCAGAGCTGGCAGGGGGTTATCCTCATGTACTCCTCGTACTCTGCCTTGGCAGACTCTGAAAAAGTCTCCCGGTATCTCTGCTCCACATTTTTGATGAGACCGTCGAAAAGAATGGGATAATCTCCCTCTCCCCTCTGGCCTTTATAATGAACGTTAACAGTCCTGTCAGCTCCGTGGATCAGCACCTCTTTTGCCTTGTCAGACAGATCCTCAAAGGGAGTATCCAGGCTGAATTTGTACTCTTTTGCCAAAGCGCGCAATGTCGCATTGGAAAAGCTGGAGTCCTTGTTGGAGGACTGCCATCCCATGACAACGATACATCCGTCGTTTATGGACAGTCTCTTGTCCGGGATCATCAGGTCCTCGTCAAACTCCATCTTGTAGCCAAGTCCCAGACAGTCAGGGCAGGCTCCGAAGGGATTATTGAACGAAAAGCTCCTTGGTTCGATCTCAGGGATGCTAATACCGCAGTCAGGGCAGGCGAAGTTCTGGGAAAAGCTCAGCTCTTTCCCATCAACCACATCTACAAGCAGGAGGCCATCCGCCAGCTGCAGGGCACTCTCAATGGAATCTGTAAGACGGCGCCGCAGGTTCTCGTTGTCCTCGTGGACCACAATCCTGTCAACGATTATCTCTATGCTGTGCTTGATATTCTTGTCCAGTTTGATCTCCTCAGTGAGCTCGTACTGGCTTCCATCGATCCTGGCTCTTACGTATCCTGCGCGCTTGGCCCTGTCCAGGGTCTTGGCGTGCTCACCCTTTTTGCCGCGAACGACAGGCGCCAGGATCTGGAGCCTGGTGCCCTCTCCAAGGGCTATGATCTGGTCGCACATCTCATCCACGGTCTGGCGTCTTATCTCCCTGCCGCATTTGGGGCAGTGGGGAATTCCGATCCTGGCATACAGGAGCCTGAAGTGATCATAGATCTCGGTAACAGTTCCCACCGTGGATCTGGGGTTCTTGTTGGTGGATTTCTGATCGATGGAGATAGTTGGAGAAAGCCCCTCTATCTGCTCCACATCCGGCTTGTCCATCTGTCCCAGGAACATCCTTGCATAGGAAGATAAAGACTCCATGTAACGCCTCTGGCCTTCTGCAAAGATGGTGTCAAAGGCAAGGGATGACTTGCCGGATCCCGACAGTCCGGTCAGGACCGTAAGGGTCTCCCTGGGAATCTTCACACTGACATGCTTCAGATTATGTTCATTGGCACCACGGACCCTTATGTAATCGTGAATATCCGATGGAAGGATCCTCTTGGTTGTGTTCTTTTTTGTCATCTGGGTATTGTCTGACATATATTGTCTCCTAATTGATTCTTGTGATGTCACGGCGCGCTTTATAAATGCGCTCTAATGATCCTGTTATCATCACTTCCCCGAAGTAAGCTCGTTATGGATCTTCTTAAGTTCTATCATCTGATCTCTCAGGCTCGCTGCAGTCTCGAAGTCAAGTTCAGTGGCAGCTCTCTTCATCTTCTTCTGTACCTGCTCGATGAGTTTCTCCAGCTCTTCCCTGTCCATGGACTCAGGAGCCTTCTCAAATCTGACTTCTTCTTTGGCAATGGCCTTGGTGACAGCGATAAGGTCGCGGACAGCCTTCTTAATGGTCTGTGGAGTGATACCGTGCTCCTGGTTGTATTTCTGCTGGATCTCACGGCGGCGCCTGGTTTCATCTATCGCCTTTTTCATGGAGTCCGTCATATTGTCTGCATACATTATGACATGACCCTCTGAATTTCTGGCCGCTCTTCCTATGGTCTGGATAAGAGATGTCTCTGAGCGCAAAAATCCCTCTTTATCCGCGTCTATTATAGCCACAAGTGAGATCTCGGGAATGTCCAGTCCCTCTCTGAGCAGGTTGATCCCGACCAGAACATCGAACACGTCAAGTCTCATATCCCTGATGATCTCTGCCCTCTCCAGGGTATCTATATCCGAGTGCAGGTACTTGACTCTTATTCCGGACTCAGCAAGATACTGGGTCAGATCCTCAGCCATGCGCTTGGTGAGAGTCGTCACAAGGACCTTGTTCTTCTTGTCTGTAGCCTTGCGGATCTCACCGATCAGATCATCGATCTGCCCTTCAACAGGGCGGACATCCACCTCAGGGTCCAGAAGACCTGTGGGTCTTATCACCTGCTCTGCCCTGAGAAGCTCATGTTCCTCCTCGTATTTGCCGGGAGTGGCGCTGCAGAACAGCATCTGATCGATATGCGCCTCAAATTCATCAAAGCTCAGAGGCCTGTTATCAAGAGCCGACGGGAGTCTGAATCCATAATCTACCAGGGTCAGCTTCCTGCTCCTGTCGCCGTGGTACATGGCGCCCACCTGGGGTATCGTCATGTGGGACTCGTCCACTATAATAAGGAAATCCCTGTCAAAGAAGTCCAGCAGCGTCAGGGGTGGTTCCCCAGGCTTAGCAAAGTTAAGATGCCTTGAGTAGTTCTCGATTCCGGAGCAAAAGCCTGTCTCCCTCATCATTTCTATATCGAAATTGGTTCTCTCAGATATTCTCTGGGCTTCGATGAGCTTGTCCTCACCCTTGAAGAATCTGATCTGTTCCTCCAGCTCTTTTTCTATATTATTGCATGCAAGATTGATCTTCTCCTGGGGCACTACGTAGTGGGAAGCAGGATAGATCATCACATGGGTCAGCTCACTTTTTACCTTGGAAGTGACCGGCTCCACCTGGCAGATCCTGTCTATCTCATCGCCAAAAAGCTCTACCCTGATGAGGTAATCGTCGGCGTTGGCCGGGAATATCTCCAAGGTGTCGCCCCTTACCCTGAAGTTGCATCTGCCAAGTTCCATGTCATTTCTGGTGTACTGGATTGCCACAAGCTCTTTAATGATCTCGTCCCTGTCCTTCTGCATCCCGGGACGCAGCGAGATGGACATGCCCTTGAACTCCTCAGGACTACCCAGGCCGTAGATGCATGAGACACTGGCCACAACGATAACGTCATTGCGCTCTGCCAGCGAAGCAGTGGCTGAAAGCCTGAGCTTGTCGATCTCATCATTTATGGATGAATCCTTGGCAATATAAGTGTCTGTCTGTGGCACATAGGCCTCAGGCTGGTAGTAATCGTAGTAGGACACGAAGTATTCCACCGCATTCTCGGGGAAGAACTCCTTCATCTCGCCATATAGCTGTCCTGCTAATGTCTTGTTATGGCTTATGATCAGGGTCGGCTTATTCAGCGCAGCTATGACATTGGCCATGGTAAAGGTCTTACCTGACCCGGTAACACCAAGCAGAGTCTCAAACTGATTGCCCTCCTTAAAGCCCTTTACAAGCGCTTCTATTGCCTGCGGCTGGTCACCTGTTGGTTTAAACTCAGAGTGTATTTTAAAATCCATTTTCGCCTGCTAATCCTTAAATAGTGAAACGATCAATTGGTTCTGAACAACCATATATGTAAATACAAAAAATGGCATACTGTAGTATACCATTTTTCGCTCTCTTTGCAAACATTTGTTTGCGTAAGTCAATGGGGACGTTTCAGATTTGAGTCACTGGGGACGTTACAGATTGACTCGAAACCACTGGTTTTGAGTCAATCTGTAACGTCCCCATTGACTCACAGCTCCAGGTTTATGGAATCAAACGTATAAACCATATCCTGCTCGATGACAAAATCCTCATCGCAGGAAGCAATCTCGTAGCCATGCCTGTCCAAGAGCTGTGTCGTACACATGGCGGCAGTGGCTTCTCCCTCAACGATTTCCTCCGCATCTCCGATTCCCGTAAGAAGGCTGCCCAGTCCCAGGATTACCACCAGGGCTACAAATATGATTGCGAAAGTGTATACAAAAATCATCATAGTAAATAACTCCTCTCCGTGTTCAAAACTCATCCGCGGCTCAAGGATCAGCGGTCGGCTTCTCCGAACATATCCAGCAGTACTGCATTGCCCTGGATCTCCTCATCCAGATCAATAGCAAATCTCTCCTTCAGAATCTCCTTGATGCGAAGTCCCGCATTGCCAAGTCTGTCTTTTACTGCAGGCAAGCGCATCTCAGCGTCATAAGCGGCGTAACTCTTAATGCTCTCATAGTTATTGCTGGTAAAGGTAATCACCAATGCTGCAGCTGCTGCCAAAAACGCAATTCTCGCATTGTAAATAGCTCTGTGCCCCAAAACCTGTATCGGGTATTTTTTCAAGGCCTCTTCTATCTCCTGGCAGGACTTAAATCTGTCATCCCTGTCCGGTTTCGTGCACTTATCGATTATCGATTCCAGTTCCCGGGAGGGTTTTCCCTTGATGATCTGTTCAAGGGTTCTTCCCAGACAGTAGATGTCTGTTCTGGGATCTGTCTGTCCCAGACTTCCGAACTGCTCGGGAGCGGCATAGCCGTAAGTTCCAAGGTTCAGCGTATCTGCAGCGTCGCCGTGTCGGAAAAACCTCGCTGCCCCAAAATCGATCAGTGACACATGGCCGTCAGGCTTGATTATTATGTTGGCGGGCTTTAAGTCCCTGTACACCACAGGTTCCTTTTGCCTGTGCAGATAGCCAAGGATATCCACCAGCTCTTTTGCAATCCTGACTACTTCCTTCTCCTTCAGTTTGCCCCCTTTAGCTATCACTTTCTCCAGTGAATTGCCGGGAACATACTCAAGTACGAAGGCATCGTCATAAGCGGCCACAACCTTGGGAATAGCTCTGTGATCAAGTTTCCTGAGTATCCTAGTCTCTTCTCTGGCGATGTCCTTAATATCAGCATCGCTATACCCATCACTTCTGATGCATTTTATGGTAACAGGCTCTCCGCTCTCATTGTCAGACGCCATATATACGGCGCTGCTGCCGCCCTCACCGATCTTTCTAAGAATCCTGTATCTGTTTCTGTAAATTGTCTCGTTCTTCATATCCATAGCCCTCCATTTATCACCAATGATCACATCTCCAGACACATAGCAGCCACCGAGATGTTGTCCTCTTCCTTTCTCTTCCATGCGAGTTCTGCCAGCTTCCTGCACTCCTCCAGCATGTCCTGCGGAGTCACACACATCTGCGGGCACAGCTTGTCATGGAGTTCTTTGTCCTTAAGGGTCCTCCAGAAGCCGTCGCTGCAGGCCAGTACCGTGACGTTTCTGTCAAGTTCGCCGTATCTGATGACCGGTGTGATATCCGTAGCCACGCCCACGCACTGCAGCAGCACATTCCTCTGCGGGTCTCTGCCGGCCTCATCCCTGGTTATTATGCCTCTGTCCAGCTTGTCCTGGGTCACACTCTGATCCCTGGTGATGGCCTTTGTTTCGGCGCTGCCTATCATGTATATCCTTGAGTCTCCGATATTCAGAGTCATATAGCGCCTGCCGATCTGCAAAAAAGCCGTCATGGTGGTGCCCAGGTTGATCCCTCTGTGCTTGCCGTACCTTCGGATCTCACCGCCAACTCTTGCAATGAGCCTCCTGAGGGACGTCTCCACCGTCTCCCAGAGCTGTTTCTCCTCCAGGTTCTGCATCAGGGGCAGCTCCTCCGTGAACCAGTTTTCAAGGGCTCTCGTGGCCTTGCAGCTGGCCACCTCTCCCCTGGGCAGTCCTCCCATTCCATCGCATACACAGGCAAAAGAGATCCTGCCGTACTTCTTTGTGTTTGCCACTTTGATCATAGTGGCATCCTGATTAATTCTGCGCACTTTACCTGCGTCAGTAAAAATACATGCCTTTACTTCCATTTTTTTCTCCTGAAAAGTAGACCGATACAGGTCATGAAACTGAATGTCGAGCTCACTGAATACTCAACAAAAAATAAGACTGTGTCACAGATGTATGACACAGTCTCGTATATTACACTCTATTTTTTTAATTGTCAAGCATATCTTTCATAACTTCCACAGCCTTATCCAGCTGGGTGTCCGTCTTGTCTTTTGCATAGGCATCGGGGTCGTACTCCACCTCAACGTCAGGTTCTATGCCTATTCCGTGGATATTTGTACCGTTGGGAGTGTAGTATGTGCTCACGGTAAGCTTGACTGCTGTTCCGTCCTTGAGGTCAAATATTCTCTGTACAATTCCCTTGCCATAGGTCTTTTTGCCCACCAGTTTGGCAATGCCGTAGTCCTTAAGGGCACCCGACAATATCTCAGATGCGCTGGCAGAGTACTGATTTACCAGAACAACCACGGGAATGTCTATCTCATTCTCCCCGTCACATGTGTAGTCGTCCCTGTTGCCGTCCCTGTCGATGGTGTAGACAATATTTCCCTTGGGAAGAAGCTGCCTTGCGATATCACATACGGCCTGAAGGCTTCCTCCGGGATTACTGCGAAGATCGATTATGAGTCCCTTTATGTTTTTGGCACGAAGCTCAGCCATTCCATCAATGAACTGCTGTGTAGTGATCTCGTCAAACTCAGAGATCTGAAGGTATCCGATCTCCTCGTTGTCTCCCATGAATTTGGTGGTAACAGTGGGAACCTCAACTGCAGATCTCTCGACCTCCACCACGACTTCTTCTCGCTTGGAGCCTCTAAGGAGTGTGATGGTAACCTTGGTGCCCTCCGGACCCTTGATCTTGGAGACCACATCCTCCAGAGCCATTCCCGAGGTAGATTCACCGTCTACCAGGGAGATAATGTCATCGGTCTGAAGCTCAGCCCTCTCTGCGGGAGTCCCGGGAATAACACCTGAGACCCTTGGCATATTCATATCTTCATCGATGCTGACATATGCGCCGATTCCATAGTAGATACCTGCCGTATCATTCAGGAGGTCCTCAAGCTCCTCCTCTGTATAGTAGACCGAGTAGGGATCATCAAGGGATTCCATCAGCCCCTTGTAGATACCATCCGCTTCTTTAAGCTTGTCCACATCAGTCTGGTAAAAATAATCGTCGATCACATCCTCCAGGGAATGGATCTTGTTGACTGTTGTGGCGTTCAGAAGTTCATTGTCGCCGTTGATCCCCTGGGCATTCTGAAGCACCGCTCCGCCGGAACTCAGCCCCATTGAAGGTCTTGCAAACACAAAGAGCCCCATCAGGACAAAGGTTGCTATCAGTGTGCCGGTCAGGATTCCTGCAATAAACCGCTGCCTTAGCTTTCGCTTTGACTCCCTCTCCGCCTCCTCATCTATGATCACGTTCTGGTTAAATTCTCCGTTAAAGTTACTGTTAATGTCCACTTTTAATAACTCCCAACATCCACCAAATTATATGAACTATTATTTCAAATAGTTCCAGGGACTGACGTAGTTGCCGTTGAGCCTTACTCCAAAGTGCAGGTGTGGTCCTGTTGACCTTCCGGTGGATCCCACTGCACCGATCTTGGTGCCCGCTTTGACATCCTGTCCCCTTGAGACACTTATGGCGGAACAGTGCATGTATATGGTGTATAGTCCGCCACCGTGATTTATCATGATGTAGTTGCCCATGGTTGAATTATAATCGGCAGCTACCACAGTTCCATTGTATGCAGCAAGGATAGATGAGCCTGAAGCTGCAGCCAGGTCTATGCCATTGTGCATCTTCTTGATCCCCAGCGTCGGGTGAATACGCATTCCATAGTTGTCGGAAATCCTCTTATAGCTGGGACACGGCCAAGTAAACATGCCGCCGTCATAGATATATCTGCTCTGAAGCTCCGCCTTGTCGGCAGCCACCTCTTTTTCCAGGGCAGCTATCGCGGCATTCTCAGCCTTGATCTCGGCCTCATATTCGGCTATGGCTGCCTCTTTGCCCGCAATATCCGATTTTACTGCGCTGAGTTCCTTATTCTTGTCGCTGATAAGTGCCTGGAGGTTTGCTTCCTCTTCTTCCCTCTGCTTCTTGGCCTCATCCAGCGTCTCTTTTTCTGCCTCCAAAGCCTCCTTTGTCAGCTTGATAAGCTCCGTGGTTGCAATGTACTCATTGAGCTTATTCCTGTCATAGGCCGAGAGTTTCTCAATGTATTCAGCCTTATTGAGCATGTCGGACAGGGTCCCGGACTCTACCAGCATCTCAAAATAAAGCGTATCACCTCTTTCATACATGAATTTGATACGCTTTTTCATAGCCTCATACTGAGCCTTCTGGATCTCTTCCGCCTCCAAAAGCTCAGCTGTGGTTGTCTCTATCTCTTTTTCTTTTTGTGC
>JAEEGL010744478.1_pt1 | contig 28041 bp, 26 predicted proteins | sample 9134231 | NCBI WGS metagenome assembly JAEEGL01 (sample SAMN16246548, study PRJNA631951) | gut metagenome | biome: gut microbiome; feature: rumen; material: fiber-attached | host: Bos | place: Iran: Karaj | collected 2018-10
TTACCATAATGGTTGAACGGATCTGCCGGATGCTCCTCATTTGGATTTTTCTTATTAAGGCCATATACGGCAACGGAGGAAAAGAAAACCAAACGTTTGATGCCATTCTTTTCCATAGCATTCAAAGTCACCTTCATTCCCCCCACATTCGTATCATAATAAAGTGACACCGGAGAAACATCGTCCCGATGCTGAGCTGCAAGAAGCACAACTATATCTGCGCCCTTCAGCTCTTCATCCATCTGTTCCTGCTCTCTAACATCCCCAATAACTGTAATTTCATTGAAGAAATGACTCGGTAGTAGATCAATATTCTTCAGGCTATAATTATCCGGCTCTTGTTTCAGCAAGTCTATCAAGCGGGTTCCAACAAAGCCGCTTGCTCCAACCATTGTAACTTTCATATATTATCTGTTTATTCTTAACCTTGTTTTAATCACACCAATTGCCTTAGGCACCAATCTCCTAACAGTATAGAACAACGGACGTTTAATACCGTTTATATCAAATGCTCGAAGGATATTTCTATTGCCTTTAATAATATTCTTGATGCTTCCCGTACTCTCTCCTCCCATCCTCATTCGAACAAAACAATAGGGCAGATACATATTCTTGACATGATACCGTTCAATAAAACGCAGCATCAACTCAAAATCCGCACTGACATCAAAACTGGTGTCGAATAGTCCGTATTTTTCAAATAACTCCCGCCTGGCATAGAAAGTAGGATGCGCCGGATGCCAACCTTTTCGGAAGCCGCCTTCTAAATACTGAGACCCTTTCCATTCACGAACGACCCTCGATGTATCCTTTGCATCTACAAACTGAAGATCTCCGTAAACGCAACCGATTTCAGGATCCTTAAAGGCTTCGGCAATACGTTCAAGGACTTGGTCATCATAATACATATCATCTGAGTTGAGAATGCCTATAATGTCACCCGTTGCCGCTTTAATACCTTGGTTCATTGCATCATAGATACCCTTGTCGGGGCAAGAAATGATTTTTAACTTCCCCTCAAACTTCTGTTCATATTCCCGACAAACGGCGAGGGTCGTGTCTTTAGATCCTCCATCTTTAATAACCAATTCATAGTTTTTGTATGTCTGGATCAGCACGCTTTCCAATGTGTCGAGCACCGTAGTTGCGCTATTAAAAGTCGCCGTAATAATTGATATTCTCATTGACTTATACTTTATAACATCATGGCCTATGGCTTACTTGAACGATTTTTCATACAAACCCCTTCATATAAATGTGTAGTTTGAACTATTGTGAGAGAAAAACCATAGCTCTTTCTAATTACTGACTCGGCTCTTTTTTAATTCAACACTTTGCTTAGAGGCTTTGTAACTTACCGAATAGTAATCCTTAATCTCAATCTCGTTATCCAGATCCAGATGAAGAATATTCGATAATGAGTTAACTCGCATAAGACAGTGTTTGGAATCATACTTCCCCCCATTGTATACATGGAAATAATTATTTCGCATACTTAACTTTAACAACACAGAGAAATCAAACGGGAAAAAGTCAATCTTTTTATCCTTGTTAGGTTTTATAAAGAATGAGCAGTTTTCCAAAGATAACTCCATATAGCAACGTGCATCTATGCAATCAAACAAAACCCCATTATACGACTCCACGTTGCAGTTCCTGAAGATACAAGTATAACGTTCGGCATTATCTTTGTCTCGCCTTGTTCCCTTATAGAATGTTGGAGTGTCACCCCATGTACCGTTACATGAGTCAAATACACCGCTGCAATTACAAAAAAAGGCCACTCCGCAACCTAGACATCGAATTTTCGTAAAATGATGCGTATTCCCAGTAAGTCCAACAAATCCACATCCCTTGGGGGCCTTTACCTCTATCAGTTCAAACAAGTTATCGAAAGTCAAAGCATCCCCGGTCGCACCATAATTCCCCTGCCCGGCAGTGAAACAGTCACCTTCTTCAGATTGAACTCTCATGTTACTAAATGTGCTGAAATACACATTTATCGGCCGCTCTGCTTCTCCCCCATTAGCGAAATCAAAGCAGTGATTCTTTGATTGAACGTGAAGACCACGGAAGGTATTGTTCTGCGAGTAAACCTTTCTATTAAAAACAAATCCTCTTGAATCAGGGAAGTAAAGCGAAACACGCTTCTCAGATGCCGACTGTATAGTCACATTGCTACCTACTAAAAGATGTCGGCTAAAAGTCAGCCGCGGATAGTCTATAATAACTGGCACTGCCGCATCCATCAACGATTGGACCACCGACACATTCAACTCAGCATTACTTTCATCGGCCAAATAACGAGACAACGGATATGCATAATCAGATGGATTCTTTATACGACATTTTATCCCTACGCCCTCTATCCGGCATCCGTTTAAATCCAGCGTACCATTCTTAACACTTCCGCCACTAAAAACAAGCGTACATCCCGATGGCACTTTTACCGTCGCCCCTCGCAGGTCGAAAGCATCACGTATCTCATAGAGGGTGTTCGCAGCACGCACTTGTGAGGCAAATGATTTCTCTTTGTTTAGGAGAACTGATGCGCTGGCTTTGACAACAAGACCCAACGCCAACAATGTGAATAATAACTTACGAATCATCATTTATACTAAAAAAGCTACACTGTTATTTAATTATGATTGACAAACTTACTTATCATCTTTTCAAAAATAACTTCATCCCTGAGAAAAACTTGTAATAATCTCTCACATGATTTAGAGTATTCTTTAAAATCTGTTTTCAAGAATTCGATAATCTTTTCAGGAAGGTTTGAACAATTATCAATTGTTATTCCCACGTTGTATTCATCTACATAATCCCCCTGAGTCGTTTCTTTAGTGACTATCATAGGCCGCCTGAACACCAATGAATTGTAAAAACGATTTGACATTGCTGTGTCATGTGTGATGACCCGTGGATAATAAATATTTAAAAATGTACTCTGAATAATATACTGAGCCTCTTCGTCCTTTTCATAATAGCCATGAAACATTACATTCTGGACTCCATTTTGCCTACAATACTCCTCTATTCTTAAAGACGCTTCTCCCTTGCCTACAAAGCTCATTCTAATGTTCGGAAGATTCGACAATGCTTTTACAACACTAATATTAGAACTATAGTCTCGAATGCCACCAATAGTCAAAACATCAATTATTTCTCCTTTGTTAAATCCTGTAGCGAGACATTTCTTACTTAATAACGAAACATCAAAATTATGTGAAATAAAATAATCCCTTTTAGGCAAACATTTTTTGAAACCAGGAGAAGAAATAACATTTGCATAACTCCAGCGGGTTATAATAGAGTATATTTGGTATAGCCCCGGTTTTTGTTCAATTGATAAATCTCTATAATCTATAATAAAACGATTACGAAATAATAACAAAAACGCGCCAAGAAGGATTGTCAGTTGAGGGCCAAAAACAATCAAGCGGTCAAATCTTTCACGTCTAATAGTTTTTTTGACAAATCGAATATACCCATAATATGCAAATAGTCCTGCGCCACCTTTGTCAACGTTGCTCCATTTTTTATCATATTGAAAACCACGAGGAGGATCCTGACCGTCTCTATTCCATGAAATAATGGAATAATCAACTTTTGCCTCTTCTAAAAGATGAGTATAAATACGGATATAGGGAGCGAACCAAATATTACCCGCCAAAACAAGTGCGACTTTCATATTTAGATAACTAGCAATAAACAGACATTATCAGATTAGTTGAGTGAATATACAAGTTAATAGATGTTTCATTATGAACACTTTTAGCGTTTCAAGCACTCATACTCCCTGAGCATTATTATATTTACAAGTGCTTGGCCGCTAAAGCCATCCAACATCCAATGAAGATTCGTCTTCAATGAAATAGAATCACCTTATATGGTATGTATGAACTAGATGCCAGCCCCTGAGATTGGGCACCTGATGTAATATAAAGGTAAACTATAAGAATCAGCGACAGAGCGCCATATATCAATACGGCACCTAGAGTTTTATCTTTGAATATTTTTTTGGCGAAAGGCAACACAAAGATTAATAATATAACGAAATAGTCCAATATTCTAGACAAAACAGAGTTGTTAACAAAGACGAACACAATTATGGTCATTATATACGTTAGGACTACAATATCTATTATCCCTTTATGTATTACCTCCTCTGTCAAAGTTCTTTTCATTCTGATAATAATAACAGGCACCAAAACCATAGCAATAAGAACAGATAATTTTGAGCCATAATTATCAGATTCGCCAACGTATGTTAGATAATCTTCTAACAAAGAATTATCAAGAATGGTATTTAAGGAACTCGCTGCGACAAAGAATAATATAGTTAGCATGATAATATGCCAATTCTTCAAATGAAACCCATGGAAAAATAAAACCACAAAAGATATACATACCAGCGAAGAAGGATGAACGAAATAGTTCACAAGCAATAAAAGAAAAAACAAAATATATTTTCTTTTAATTGCACAAAGGAGAATCAATAAACCTATCGAAACGGCTAATGACTGTCGTATAACCGAAAAAGAAGCCAAATAAAAAAAAGGCCACAAGGCATACACGGCCAATGAATCACTGATTCTAGATGCAGTAACTTGAAGTTTCACTATTACATAATAACTTATTGAAACGGTCAGAATAGCTGGAATTGCGATGGCAAGTTGAGGAGAGTTAAGCTCTTGTGCCGTTTGAAAAAGCCAGCTCCAAATAAAAGAATAGTGCTCCAACGAAACAGTACCTTGACCCCACGAATTAACTAATCTATAATAACTCATAAAGTCCCATCCAACATCATACCTCAATGCGCTAAATAGAACCAGAGCTATAAACATCAAACGGTGCTGTTTATAGTTTCGAGTTACTAAAACAAAAATAATAAATAAGATATATGGGATCATCCTCGTACTTTATCAAAACTGATTCACTATTAGCTGTGCGAATGTCTCAGGTTTAAAATCGTCAAACAAGTTTCCAGAATCCTTTAGTGGAGCATTTAAATGTGAATGAATAAATACCTCCAAATCACTAGCGCTCTCACTATTCAATTCATATTCTTTAATGTTAAGCGAATTATCATATCTATCAAAAAAAGGCAAAGTTGCATCTAAAGGATGTGTGACCATATTTATTATGGGTTTGCCTGTCGCGAATAATCCAAACACTTTACTTGGAAGCATATCATACGCCAATTTATTACCAATATTCAAAAGAAAATCCGATTTCACCATAATATAGTTCACATAGCAATTCTCTATAAGACCGTGATATTCGGCAAACTCATATGAATCAATAACGGAAATGTATTTGTCAATATTCCCCCAAAAATGGACTCTGATATTGATGTGCTTTGATACTTCTTCACAAAGGGAAAGGAAATAGTTGGGTTCTCTATTACCAGGATATAAAGTACCTATATAAGTAATGTTCAAGGCGTCCTTACTAAACGGAAGAGGACATTCCTTTGCAGTTTGTGCTTTAATAAAAACCGGGAATCCGACAAATTGAATTTTATCTTTTCTCGAATACTGAAGGCTATCGATATCCTTTTGTCCAGAATATGGTATCAACACTTTATCTACCACATCAAACTCGTGTATTAATGACGCTAATGCGTGCTTATGTATGTAGTTGCGCACCGACTTAGACTGACTCGCGGAGCCTGTTCTTAAATCTAAATGATATGAAATAACTTTTACTCTCTCGCCAAACTTCTGTTTTAAAAATATCCCCGAATAAATGTTATCGTAGGGGCAATAGATACTGACTACAGTATCAATATGATAGTCTTGTACGATTCCAAATGCCATTCGCGAGAGTTGTTTAGCCCTAATAGGCGATGTATTTGGATAAAAGAAAAGCAGCAAAAAATGTCGGACTAAACATACTAATCGATAAAAGGCAGATAAGAGAAAGTGGTCCTTATTCTTGTTATAATAAAGATTTAGACGACGAAATCCATCCATTGGGTACTCCCATAAATATGCCCCGTCAAGCATTCCCTGTATCGGTTTGCTTGCGTGCCCCATTGCAAGGATATACACTTTATGCCCTCGGGAAATCAACTCCCTGGTCATATTACGGACACAAACACTATTTGCATCAACTGAGTTGCCTTCTCCACCTATAAAAAGGACATTCATAGCTGCGCTATAATACAAATAACGACAATCAAACTAAAAGATAAATAACTACTCATCACAATCATCATATGCCTTCTTTAAAGCCCATAAATAATCCTTCCCGTTTTTCAAATCAGGCTCCAAATAGTTTCCTTCTCCCCACTCATTCCAAGCTTTAACAAAAACTATATTTTCCTCGTGTGGCCTATGAGAAAACCTTTCAAACACTTTCTCACAATACTTTCCCCACTTCTCTGGGGTCGAATTGTGCAAAATGTATCCTCGATTAGCACTCCTAGGGGAATGATCAAAATTAGGCAAAATACATGGGTACTCTTTCTTTGTTGAGTCAAAATGATTAAGGGAGTAATCTACATATTTCTGGTAATCATAAACTTTATTTGGATGACCTGTTATCTTACGACGAGCCCACTTTATTAAATTGGAGACATAGCTAGTACTTTTTAACATCTCCATGACATAGTCTATTACCATATTGTTAAAGCCCATGTCAACTATTTGTCCATAATCCTTTGAGTAATATGTAAAACCAAAGAACTCAAACCCTCCCAATCCATTCTGTAACGCCAATTCATTCCAAATTCTAGTAAAAGACTTGAATTGTTCCTTGTCCAGATCTGTGGCAGCAAAGAGGCCAAATAACAGTTTCCCGTTTACCCTAATATAACGTTTATCCTTAAATGCGGGCAACATTGCATTGAAATGATCAATAAAGTCCTGGTCTCCTGGATAAGTTTGTTCAATTAACAATTTATCTGGTTTATTAGGGTCCCAAGTTTTCTGGTACCAACTATGGTTTGCCCAACATAAACAGAAAGGGTAGTCAGGCTTGCCGGATTCAACAACCTCTCTAAAAACCCTGTCCAGAAGGCGTTGACCAGCAAACCAATAATGCCAGTAACAGAACCCTTCAATACCCGCCTCACGCGCCATTTCTGCCTGTTCTTCACGGACTTCAGGCACTCGAAGATCGTAATATCCCAAGTCAGCAGGCACACGAGGCTGATAATGACCCCTGAACAAAGGTTTGGCATTTCCAACATTCGTCCATTCTGTAAATCCTTTCTGCCACCACTGGTCATTCTCTTTTGTGGGATAGTATTGTGGCAAATAAAAAGCAATTAACCTTGGTTTTGACATGTTTATACCATTAATTATTTATGAGTTCATGTACCAGATTTCGCGCCTTATATGGTTTATTCGCATAATCAGGAACACCCTTTAAAAGATTATCCTTAATCGCTTCTGCGTTTTGAAGTAGAAGATTAAAAGAATCCATCAAAATATGCGCATCATTATGCCTACTGTTAACCACATATTGATCACTAATACCCAAATCTTTAGCAATTCCTTTGGATTTAATTGAGTACCCCAACGCCAAAGTTGGTACACATGTTGAGTACGCTGATATTACAGCATGGGTCCTCGCTCCAATAAAGAGCTTACACTTTGAAATAATGTAACGGATTTGACAATAGTTAATAGTGTCAATACGAAGAACAGATATACGCGGATTATCCAGATACAAACGTTTGATGTTGTTCGCAACGATTCTATCATCTTGTCCGTCCCAAGTTACGTGAGGGATAAGTAATACTTGAAATTGCGTCTCGTTTAGAATAAAGTCTAATAACTCTTTAACTTGGGAACCAAAGGGGGTATCTAACTCAAAATCTCCTACAACAAAATTACTAAGGTTTATGCCTATGACGTCCCCTCTTTGAAAAACATCTGGCATTGCTGTCTCCTCGGGTTGTAACACGAAAGCCGGATCAGGTAAACAGTATACATTTTTTAACCCTAAACTTCTTAGAAATGACTCTGTTAAAGATTCACGAGTATAGATTAAATCAAAATTATGCAAAGTGATTTCCTTGAGTGGAGTCAAGTTCTCTTTCCCCATTGAACATCCCCACAAAATTGTTTTCACACCCCTTTCATGTAAGACGTTGTTTGTATAGGAAACAAAATTGTCCTCATAACAAAGCATATCACCACCCGTTGAGAACATAATGTCATCAGAAGAAATCTTGCTCAAAAACTCATCATACCAATACCTATCCATCAACAATCTATGTTTATCCTGATTCATAATACGGGGATAAACATGAAACATAAAACGGTCTATTATCGACGGTTTTCGCGAAGGTACTAGGCTCACATACTTATCGACTCCTAATTGGGTATCAAGAGGAACGTCTGTACATAAACCTATCAATCTAGTCTTATCTTCGCCCAAAATCATTGCAGTTCCTTTCGCGATGCCTTCACATCCACGGTTTCCACCGCTCAAATGAACGGGAAAAAAGTACTTTGTTTTCTGATTCATTAAACAACGATTATTAATAGCTTACTTATGATGAAATAATTGCAAGAAAACGATTGGCTAGTGGCTCCTATTTAAGCTCATTTGTGAGAAATAAAGAATCTCAGCAATGCGTTTTCTTGATGTCTAATTATGCTATATTTTATGTAGTTTAACACAAAATCTTTTTTATTGCTTACACTGAAAGGGGCATACCTTAACGTACGCTTTGGTAAACCAATAGATTTCAGGTATTTATTAATAATCCTATCGGTTTCCGCATCATATCTGTAGGAGTAGCCATCAATGTAGTTATTTGCTTTATAGTAATCCAGGGTCATCTTGACTCCAGTATCTAAATCATATTTTGAATGAAAATCTGGAACGGCCTTCTTTAATTTTGCATTAGAACAAACAAGATTATGGGCACGTCCTCCATTTAAGGCCTCCCCATTATTCTCATCAAGTTCATTAACGTAGAAATCTACCGGGATATTAATCATATTAACTGGATGATTCAAATATCGCCCTATCGCCTCTAACACGTCTTTCCAAGAATACACATAGTCACCAACGACATTGAAATCTTCATTATAAGCCTGACAATTACCCAACAAGCCGACAAGACCAAGAGCAAAATCTTCCGTTCGAGTTAAATTGAGTATATTCTCCCCATTATTCCATATAATAATGGGCTTATCGTGAAGGATTCTATTACATATAGTCCAATGCTGGCCCATTGGAGGATAAATACCGTAAGGGATTCTCCGATTATCGTAGTTGACGCCAGGACGAATAATAGTATAACTTACCCCTAATCGTGAACACTCCTCTATAACTTTTTTCTCGGCTCTCAACTTATTCGTGCTATATTGCCATAATGGCTGAGGTTTTTCAGAGTCCTCACTTAACACCATATTAAGTGATGTGTTATACACCTGTGCACTGGAGATGAAAACATATTGATCCGTATGACAAGCAAAGAGCGAAATTGATTTTTCAACATCTTGTTCCGTATAACATAAAAAGTCGATAACAGAATCGAAGTGACGATCTCGAAGCAGTTGGCTTACTAAATCTAACTGATTCACATCACACTTAATTAGTTCCACTTCCGGATTAATGAACGCCTTACGATGACCTCTATTTAACATGGTGACGGTCCAGTTTCTCTTTACGCATTCATTTACCACTGCAGTGCTTAATATTCCTGTGCCTCCGATTATTAAAACTTTCATGTTCTTTTGATTTTAGCAATAACAAGACTAGTAACTTTATTTCTGATCTCTTTCTCTATTCCCCAGGAATAGACAAATATCAAAACAACAATAATAGATACTACTGATGATAAGAAAAAGTATGTCACATGTGTCAAATTAGGTCGTACAAGGCTATCCAATAAAAAGAATACTAATACACAGGGGATAAACACCAGAAAACACTGCTTTAACGCACAAATCATTTCCCTTACCGAATAATTGGCATATTTATTAAGAAGGATGGGCTTGATGATCAAACCAATTAATGAATATACTCCAATGTAACACCATGACAACGATACAGGTGAACATCCCAACTTAAACAGAATGTAACAGATTGGGAATCCTAACAAAGCAATAGACGGACTAATAATAGCGTTTTGTTTAATCTTCCCACACGCATATAAGCCATAATACAACGAGTTATCAATAGTTTGTATAAAAGACTGAACTATGATTAATTGTAAGAAAATTGTCGTGTACTCAGGAACTTCCACCAACCATATATTAAGCAGAAACTCAGCATTCAATAATAGAGGCATTCCTATAAGTAGTACTAAGTAGAAAGAAACCTTGGTTGAGATTAAGACGAGAAAAGATGAGTGAGATTGATCGTTCTGTGCATATGTCTTAACAATTTGCGGATTTATAGCCGTTCTAAAATTCTGAACAAACTGGTTCACCACATTGTTGACCTGATTGGAGATTGCACGTGCTGAAACGACAGCCGGCGAAAAGAACATATTCAGTAATACTACCACGCCCTGATTAGCCAGCATAGATGAGGATACCGACAATAAACTCCAACCTGAAAATGAGCCGATTTCTTTAAATAATCTTTTATCTTCCTTTAACTTAATTGTGACCTGATGAGTCTCTTTGTAATTCTTTTTACAATAGTAATAATACACTAAAAATACTAAAACTTGAGTCGTCAATAATAAGAGTGAATAGAGTAACAGTTTATCAATTGGCCCTTTTGTCAGTAAAAAAACAATTAAAAGTTTCAATACGACCTCAAAGATGCTCAAATAGGCATATATCCCCATTTGCTCATGAGAAATAATATCTGCCGTATATGGAACTTGTATAATTGTTATAACACTGCCCAGCACTGTTAATTGGAAGACCCAAAAGATGCTATCCATTCTATCCATTGGAAGCACCAGCTTATTATATAAAAAATAAAGCCCAACCGTTTCTGCAAGTATAATAAAAACTATAGAAATGAACACATGTAGAAGGAGTGATACGCTGAAAACACGATTCAATTTCTCTTCTCGTTCTTCCCCAATGGCATATGTTATAAATCTTGATGTACCTGTTGCTAAGGCACTGTTAAGGAAGGTGAACATACCCACAACGCCAGCAACCGCTTGGTAGATTCCAAAATCATCCACACCAAGGATAGCTAAAACAACACGGGATGTATACAATGATACACCCATGGTGATTAGCATCCTAAAATATAATAGAACCGTATTTTTAGCAATTCGTTTATTTATCCCTTGCTCCATAACGAAACTGGCATCCGCCCCCAAAATACAATTACTCTGAGATAACTGTTATTCTTGAACTCGCCCTAGATGTCCCTCGGTAGCATTTTCGCGTGGGTGTATCACTCCTGGATTACCAACAACAACAGAATGAGATGGCACATCAAAGTTGACCAACGTATTAGGTGCAATCAGAACATCATCCCCTATTGTTATTCTACCAACCACTGTTGAATTGCACCGAATACACACATTCTTCCCAATAATTGGAGTGCCCTTTCTTTTGCCTCGAACATCCCGACCTATAGTAACATTGTGAGTAAGCATCAGATTACCACCAAAAACTGCATCTGAATTAACAACGATTGTTCCGGCATGACCAATTATCAATCCCTTGGGAATATTTAGATTATCATGAAGTCCAATCCCGGTTTTTATGCTAAAACGTACCAATCTAGGGAAAAAGAAAAGTTTAAACCAAAGACTACCTTTTGACGCTTGGGCTATTCTATAATAACGCAAGTACCTAAACTCGTTTTTCTTTAAAAGGTACTTAGGCACAACATCTATATTTCTAAAACTTGCATTAAAGGCTATATCATAATTATAGTACTCCTTATATTGCCTAATATTTAAGGACCAAAATCTATGTGTGAATATTTTATTAAGATTCATTGCAGCTATTTTTTAGATAATAAAAAATTCGTTTGATCAAATTTGGATTGGGATTACACAATTGTTTAAAGGCCCTTTTGGGGTTCTTTTGTAAACAATTATAGAACAATTGTCTATTACCAGTTTGAGGCTTATTTGACACCAGGTTTGTATTTCCCGCTGCGATATCATCTATGCCTATCTCTTTAGACTTTATTCTTCCCCGAAGTTTAGTCCAAAGGGTATAACCTTTTGAACTATGTATTATAACCGAAGACAGGCCCTTATTATCATTCAATTCCGGAACCAATTTATATGCTCCCCAGCAGTCGGCTAATGTAAAATCTGATATACGTTCCGTGTTTTTAAAGGGACAATTGAAACACGAGGGGCGAATATTCCAAGAACGAAACATACTTTGAAGATAGAGGTTATCCATACCGCGCTCCTTGTATTCTCTTTTATTGGTTATAATATGAAAACAAAAAGAATCCCAGCCCTTACTTTTTTCTTTAAAATTAACGTGTTCTATTGTTTCTCCTCCAAAGAAACAGTTTAAATATGATTGCCATACCAAAGGAGATGGGATACCCATACAGATAAGGTCTATCGTAAATAGGTTTGCATACTCCTTCTTTAGAAAAGATTTTAGGCCTTCCACTTGACATGCCATGCCGGAATACAATACTAGCCTTCCATTATTCAATTCCCGTCTAATACTCCTAAAAGTAGAGTTATCTGCTTTACATTGAAGATATTTTGAACCTTGAAGTTTTTTTAATTCCTCCTTCGAATCCGTAATCATATGATGAACGTTAAAACTCTCATCAAACACGGATCCAACAACGAGTCCTCCACTTTCGATAATCCACTCCGCGATGGGCGGGAAAATACTCCCCGAAGAACTGATTAATCGTTGCTCATAGTTTTCATTTCTCGCAGCATACCCTTTCTGAACAGCACAATTAGCGGAGCGTTGAACTTTTCTATTGTCGTACTGAATTACAGGGCAAACTGATTGGCACAAGCCACAGTCAACACATCTGTTAGAATCGATTACCGGGTACTCGAAACCTTCATTATCAAAAATCATCGTAATTGCAGCATGCGAACATACTGTATAACATGACGAGCATCCCGTACACCTATCATGCTCTAAAACTTCTAACATAGTTTTCTCAGATTATTTATGCAGTACTGCAGGCTGCTCATCCAATATGGCACTATAATGCCATAGGTTTCCTTAATCTTGGTCTTATCCAAAACGGAGAAAGCAGGGCGCTTGACTTTAGATAGGAATTCTGCACTATGGCAGGGAGACACTTCACATCTAACATTCCCCGAATACTCTGCTATAAGCTTCGTAAAGTCGTACCAAGAACAAACGCCTTCATTACTGTAGTGATAAACACCTTCAACTGGCTTATTTAGTATAGAGATTATACACATCGCTAGATCTCTAGCATAAGTTGGTGTCCCCACTTGGTCAAAAACCACATTTAACCTTGGTTTTGAGGCCGTAAGCGCGAGCATTGTTTTTACAAAGTTCTTACCAAACTCACTGTATAGCCATGCCGTTCTGATTATAACATATTTACAACCGATACGTTTAATTGATTGCTCGCCATGGAGTTTTGTCAAACCATATACTCCGGTCGGTGTTCCATTCTGATCTTCCCTGCATGGAGTATTATATGGTTCCTTGCCAAAAACATAGTCCGTACTAATATGAATCAACAATCCACCGACCTCTTTCATCGCAAGTGCTAAATACTCTGGGGCTTTAGAGTTAAGCAATTCTGCTAAATCATAGTTATCTTCGGCCGCGTCAACATTGGTATAAGCCGCACAATTGATAATAGTTTCTATATTATTATTCTGAACGAACGTTCGAATATCTGCCAAATTAGTTATATCCAAATAATCTGTTTCCGTTCTTATATCTTCTCCGGCTAACTTCTTCAGCATAGAAATGGAATCCTCAGAGGCCTTAACAACGTCCGTGAAGAAATACTTGTCAACGCTATCATGGGTAAGAACACGTATCTCATTTCCGAGCTGTCCATTTGCTCCTGTCACAAGTATATTCATAATCAATATAGACTAATATTAATATCGAAAGGGCTCATAAAGTCCTTTAGCAAAGGCTGCCTAGTATCTTTATCAGACAGTATTGACTTTTTTGTAGGAATCTTCCAATCAATACCAAGAGAATCATCAAGAATACTTACACCGCCATCAGCCTCGGGATGATAAAACTCATCGCATTTGTATTGAAATATTGCGACTTCGCTCAATACCGCAAAACCATGTGCAAAACCTCTGGGCACAAAGAACTGGCGGTGGTTGTCCTCTGTTAATTCTATAGCCACATGTCTTCCATAGGTTAATGAGCCTTTACGGATATCAACTGCAACATCAAGAACTGCCCCCTTTACACAACGAACTAACTTGCTTTGAGTATAAGGGGGGCGCTGGAAATGAAGTCCACGCATTACGCCGAAGGATGACATTGATTCATTATCTTGAACAAAGTGAACAGAATGCCCTAGAATAGGAGTTACCTTCTCATCAAATTCTCTCTGAGAGAAACTCTCAAAGAAATAACCTCTATTATCGCCAAAGACTTTTGGCTCAATAATGAAAACACCTTCTATCGCCGTTTTTTTAACATCAATCATACCCTAGAATTCATCTATCTTACCAGCACCATTCTTATCAAATTCTTCTGACATCTTCATCAAATATTGACCGTATTGGTTCTTTAGCATAGGTTTAGCAAGTTCTCGCATCTTTTCAATAGTTATCCAGCCTTTACGGAGGGCTATACCCTCCAAGCAAGCAACCTTCAAACCCTGCCGTTTTTCGATGGTCTCAATATAATTTGTTGCCTCTGTCAAAGAATCGTGAGTACCCGTATCTAACCAAGCGAAACCACGACCTAATACCTGCACCTTCAGTTCTCCATCCTTCAAAAACTCCTGGTTTACTGTCGTAATTTCTAGTTCTCCACGATCAGAAGGTTTAATATGCTTCGCCACATCTACAACCTTGTTCGGGTAGAAATATAGACCAACCACGGCATAATTGCTCTTAGGTTCTTGTGGCTTCTCTTCAATTGAGAGGCAGTTCCCATCTTTATCAAATTCAGCTACGCCATAACGTTCGGGATCATTCACCCAATAGCCAAATATTGTAGCTTTCTTGCCTTCTTCTGCAGTACGCACGGACTCACGAAGCAAATGACTAAAGCCGGCACCATGGAAAATGTTATCTCCTAACACCAAACATGCAGAGTCATTGCCAATAAAGTCCGCGCCTATGATAAACGCCTGAGCCAGACCGTCTGGACTTGGCTGCTCAGCATACTCGAAGTGTACTCCATAGTCCGACCCGTCACCAAGCAAACGTTTGAATCCAGGAAGATCGTAAGGTGTACTAATAATGAGTATATCCCTAATCCCTGCCAACATCAAAACAGAAATAGGATAATACACCATGGGTTTATCATAAATAGGAAGCAACTGCTTACTAACACCCTTTGTAATCGGGTATAATCTGGTGCCGGAACCTCCGGCTAGTACTATGCCTTTCATAATAATAATCTATTCTAATCAATAACTGGCCCTTGCTCCACGCCCTTGAGCACGGAAACTATGCGTCCACAAGCCTTACCATCACCGTAAGGATTCACTGCTTTAGACATCTTATAATAAGCATCTGGATCATCTAACAACGTGCTCACCTCATTAACAATCAGGTCGTGGTTTGTACCTACCAGATGCACGGTGCCACTCTCAAGAGCCTCGGGGCGCTCGGTAGTATCGCGCATCACCAGCACAGGCTTACCCAGACCTGGAGCCTCCTCCTGAATGCCGCCAGAGTCGGTCAGCACTATGGTACTCTTTTCCATCAGATAAACGAACTCAAGATACTGAAGTGGCTCAATAAAGAAGAAGTTTGGCCTTGTCAAATCATCTCCAAATACTTCGTGGATAGGTTTACGAACATTAGGATTAAGGTGCATCGGATACACAAAATCAACGTCAGGGTACTTCTCCGAAAGGTCCTTCATAGCCGTGACCATACTGAGGAATCCGTCACCGAAGTTCTCGCGTCGATGACCAGTAATCAGCACTAGCTTCTTGCCACCGTCTAAACGCGTCACGTCATAACCTGCCTCCTTCAGCACGCCAATCTGCTCGTTTGCCAGCACCTTGTCGTTCTTCAACTTTTCCACCACCATGTGCAACGCATCAATCACGGTATTACCTGTCACATAAATCTGTCCGTGAGCCCTCTCAGCCTTTAAATTGCGCTCAGAAAGAGGCGTAGGCGAAAAGTTATAAGTAGCAATCCGACCCGTAATCTGCCTGTTCATCTCCTCCGGCCAAGGACTATAGATGTTGTGCGTACGCAATCCAGCCTCTACATGTCCCACAGGAATCTGCTGGTAGAACGCCGCTAGTGCAGAAGCCGTTGAAGTGGTTGTGTCGCCATGCACCAGCACCACATCCGGCTTGCAGACCTTGAACACATCGCGCATGCCTGTGAGCACACGGGATGTCACGTCATACAAGTCCTGCCCCAACTTCATGATGTTGAGGTCGTAGTCTGGAATCACGTCAAAGATACGCAGCACCTGGTCCAACATTTCGCGATGTTGGCCTGTTACACAAACTATTGTTTCAAACTCATTAGGATACTTTTGGAACTCTTTTACTAACGGGCACATTTTGATGGCCTCTGGGCGTGTTCCAAACACCAACATTATTTTCTTCATATTGAGGAGTACTATTCACTTCTAATGTCTTTAGATTTTGCCCTAGGCTCCAGGCCAAGATCTTCACGGATAAAACGGAGTTTGAGAAGAAGTTCCTTCATACCCTCAACATCCAGACGGCGGGTATTGTGAGAATGGTAGTCTTCAATCTTAGTCATATCCTTGTTGCCTTCTGTGAAGAATTTGTCATAGTTAAGGTCCCTAGTATCGCAAGGGATACGGAAGTAATTACCCATATCGATGGAGCGAGCCATCTCTTCCCTTGTGACCAGAGTCTCATATAGTTTCTCGCCGTGACGTGTACCAATGACTTTTACCTCAGTTTCACCGTATTTAGGATCTATCGTGGAATAGGTCTCCTTAAGAGCCTGTGCCAAGGTGCTAAGCGTAGCAGCAGGGGCTTTCTGGACGAATAGGTCACCATTATGGCCATGGATAAATGCATAAACTACAAGGTCTACAGCATCATCCAAGGTCATCATAAAGCGAGTCATATTAGGGTCCGTAATGGTAATGGGTTTCCCTTCCATCATCTGCTCTACCCAGAGGGGAATAACACTACCACGTGATGCCATCACATTGCCGTAACGGGTACAGCAGATAGTAGTCTTTGCTCCCTCACCAAGGGCGCGCCCCTGTGCAATTGCCACCTTCTCCATCATAGCCTTAGATATACCCATAGCATTGATGGGATAAGCAGCTTTGTCCGTGGAAAGAACAACAACATTCTTAACTCCATGTGCTATTGCGCTAAGGAGCACGTTGTTTGTTCCCTCAATATTTGTACGTACGGCCTCCATGGGGAAAAACTCACAACTAGGCACCTGCTTGAGCGCAGCAGCTGAGAAAACATAGTCCACTCCAGACATAGCAAAGTCAACAGCTTCATGCTGGCGTACGTTACCAATGTAGAACTTAACTTTATTAAATACATCAGGACGTTGCGCCTGAAGGAAGTGACGCATATCGTCTTGCTTCTTTTCATCGCGACTAAGGATGCGGATTTCCTTGATGTCGCTGTCCAAGAATCGCCTAAGAACAGCATTGCCGAAACTTCCAGTTCCGCCTGTGATTAACAGGACTTTGTCTTTAAATACTGACATAATATAAATCGCTAATTATTTACTTGACGGGTTCAAAAAATGTATCCGGTTTATTGGGATTGAATACCTCATTACAATACATCACGGTTACCAACTCTTCAGATTCGCTTAGATTGATGATATTGTGGGTGTAGCCTGGGAGCATGTGGATGGCTTGTATGTGGTCGCCATCCACCTCCCACTCCAGGACCTTGCCTTCGGGATCATTCAGGTTGCGCTGCTGGATAAGCCCATGGCCTTTCACCACAATAAACTGTTCAAACTTTGTGTTGTGCCAATGCTGGCCTTTGGTGATGCCTGGCTTGCTGATGTTGATACTCACCTGCCCTGCATTAAGGGTATGTACCAGCTCGGTGAAGCTACCGCGGTCATCCACATTCATCTTTAGCGGAAAGGCGGTCTTTTCATAAGGTAGGTAACTGAGGTAGGTGCTATAAAGCTTCTTGGCAAAGCTGTTAGCAGGTATTTCAGGAATCATGAGCGTTTTAGGCTGCTCTGCGAAACTCTTGAGGAGTACTACTATCTCACCCAGGGTTACGTGGTGGGTAATTGTGCAATAGCAATACTTACCGTCTTCTTTTGGTAGTACATCCAGGCCATTGAACTCGCAATGATGCTCTTGGCCTTCCAAAGCTGCAATCATTTCGTCCACCAGATCATCAATATAGAGCAGTTCCAGCTCTACACTAGGATCGTTCACGGTGTAAGGCAGGTCGTTGGCAAAGGCGTTGCAGAAAGTTGCTACGGCACTGTTGTAGTTTGGACGACACCACTTGCCAAACAGGTTTGGGAAACGATAGATGAGCATCTTGGCTCCGGTTTCCTTGCCGTACTGCAGGAACAGATCCTCGCCGGCTTTCTTGCTGCGGCCGTATTCGCTATCGCCAAAGCGTCCGGTGAGACTGGCCTGCTGGCTGGAGCTGAGCATAACTGGGCAGGTGTTATGGTGTTTCTTCAGCGTTTCCAGCAAGGTGCTGGCAAAGCCAAAGTTGCCGGTCATAAATTCACTCTGGTCCTTGGGACGGTTCACACCTGCCAGGTTGAATACAAAGTCCGCTTCGGCACACCACATATCCAACTCATTTGGCGTAGAGTCAATGTCATACTCATACACCTTATCTATAGTAAGTTCAGGATGGGTCTTGTCCTTTCCGGTCTGTATGTTCTTGAGCGCCCAGCAGAGATTCTTACCCACAAATCCTTTGGCTCCTGTTACAAGTATCTTCATTATTACATCTCTTTACGCCAGACCATCTTGTTCACTACACCTACGTAACTCTGGATAATGCGTACCACCTTGGTGCTTACATTCTCATCCACATAATCAGGCACTGGTATTCCATGATGACCATCCTTAATCAGTTCCACTGCCACATCCACACTCTGCAGCAAGCCCTTCTTGTCAATGCCGCTGAGCACGAAGCAGCCTTTGTCAAGGGCCTCAGGACGCTCGGTGCTGGTGCGGATGCACACGGCGGGGAAAGGATGACCTACGCTAGTAAAGAAGCTTGACTCTTCAGGAAGTGTACCACTGTCAGAGACTACACAGAAGGCATTCATCTGCAGGCAGTTGTAATCGTGAAAACCCAGGGGCTCGTGCTGGATCACGCGGGGATCAAGTTGGAACTTACTCGCCTCAAGGCGTTTACGGCTACGAGGATGGCAACTATAAAGAATCGGCAAATCATACTTCTCTGCCATCTTATTAATAGCATTAAACAGCGACAGGAAGTTCTTCTCGGTGTCAATATTCTCCTCACGATGGGCAGAGAGCAGGATATATTTGCCCTTCTGCAGGCCCAGACGCTGATGGATGTCGCTGGCCTCAATCTGGGGCAGGTTCTGGTGGAGCACCTCGGCCATGGGGCTGCCGGTGACGTAGGTGCGCTCCTTGGGTAGTCCAGTGTCGGCCAGGTAGCGGCGAGCGTGTTCGCTGTAGGCCATATTGACATCGGAGATGATGTCCACAATGCGGCGGTTAGTCTCCTCTGGCAGGCACTCGTCTTTACAGCGATTGCCAGCTTCCATATGGAAAATAGGGATGTGGAGCCTTTTTGCGCCAATAACAGAGAGGCAGCTGTTGGTATCTCCCAGCACTAAAACTGCATCAGGCTTTACTTCAACCATCAGTTGATAGCTCTTGGCAATGATGTTGCCCATGGTCTCGCCCAGGTCGCTACCCACGGCTTCCATATACACGTCGGGATCGGCCAGCTTGAGATCTTTAAAGAACACTCCATTGAGGTTGTAATCATAATTCTGACCTGTATGGGCCAGCAAGCAGTCGAAATACTGCCTGCATTTGTTAATCACAGCAGCCAAGCGAATGATTTCCGGGCGTGTGCCCACTATGATCAAAAGCTTCAACTTGCCATTGTCTTTGAATGTAGCCATATATCGTAATCGTTATTATTTCTTTTCTTTATTCTCGGCTTTCGGTCTCGGTTGGCTTTCGCGTTTCACCTTCTTGCAAGCCATAGCTCAAGCGAGTTTTGCTTTGCGCATTATTTAAACTCTCTTCCGCCAGCCTCATCAGGTACTGGCCGTACTGGTTCTTGATCATAGGTTTCGCGAGCTCCTTCAGACGGGCGGCATCGATCCAGCCCATCTGGAAAGCAATCTCCTCCAGGCACGCCACCTTCAGGCCCTGGCGCTTCTCCACGGTTTCAATGTACACGGAAGCATCCGACAAGCTGTCGTGCGTACCGGTGTCCAGCCAGGCGAAGCCTCGGCCCAAGACCTGGACCTTGAGCTCGCCATCCTTCAGGAAACGCTGATTCACAGTGGTGATCTCCAGCTCGCCTCTCGCGGACGGCTTGATGTTCATCGCCACCTCCACTACCTTGTTGGGGTAGAAATAGAGGCCGGTTACCGCATAATTGCTCATGGGCTTAGCGGGTTTCTCTTCAATGCTCAGGCAATTACCCAGTTTGTCAAACTCTGCAACGCCGTAGCGCTCGGGATCTGCGACCCAGTATCCAAAGACGGTGGCCTTACCCTTGTCGGCATCTTTCACTGCATCTTCTAGCATAGGGACGAACCCGCTGCCGTGGAAAATGTTGTCTCCCAGCACAAGACAGACGTTGTCATCTCCAATGAACTTCTCCCCTATTATGAACGCCTGCGCCAGTCCATCAGGGCGCGGCTGCTCTGCATACTCAAAGCGCACTCCATAGTCGGCCCCGTCTCCAAGTAGCCTCCTGAACGCCGGCAGATCCTGCGGAGTGGAGATAATGAGAATCTCCCTTATCCCTGCCAGCATCAGGACGCTGATCGGGTAATAGACCATCGGCTTGTCATAAATGGGTAGCAATTGCTTGCTGACGCCTTTGGTTATGGGGTAGAGCCTGGTGCCGGAGCCTCCGGCGAGTACAATCCCTTTCATATATGTATTCGTTTGTTTCTTAACAAGAATGGTTCGTTATTATTCTGCTTCGTTCGGAGAAGGCATCGGCAAACATGAGTTGATAACCAGCTACTTGATCCGCTTCAGCCTTTTCTCTTGTTCCTGTTCTTCTGACATTTGGCCACCCTCTATCCGTGAATCTATCTTATTATGATAAGTGCGAACCGCATCCTCCAACTGCCCTGCCGTACCATTATAAGGCATAATCAGTCTATCTGTATCTGCGGGGCCTGCCCCACATTCGCCTGCACAAAGGGGCTGCAGCGGCTCAGGAATGTTAAACTATGTGTTATGATATATCAGTGTGAACAAATTCCGAAGATAGTTGTTTTAAGTATGATGTATTTGTTATATTTCTGTGTTCTTGCTACCTGACGGGCTGAATGGAAGAGTGCAACATTAGCCATAGTTAGTATCAAATAACGCATAAAGACCCCTTGGTTATGTGACCGCAAAAGAATTATTCTTTCTTATTAATCCATCTCTTCATCCTTTTATAAAGCCAATCACTAATAAAACGATGAACATGAATTTTTTGAGGAAGGATTCCTGACCAACTTAACACAGCCCAAACAGTTACCAAAAGCCAAGCAAGCCAATAGAGAATTACCCCTACCAGACATGTTGAAGTTGGTTGTGGATAAAGCCTAATGCAAATAAAAAGCGCCAAGAGACCAAAGAGAATAAAACCAGAAATAATACTTGCCACTTTGTTTGACAGCTTTCTAATATTATTGTGATGAATATCTATTCCTTTTTTTAGCTTATCAATGGTCTCTTGATCCTCCTTGTGTTTTTTTTCTGATATTTCTTGGGCTTCTGCAATTTCTCTATTTTTTTGGGCCTCTAACGCATTCAATTCAGAGCTATGAGCAATATTAATTATTTCCAGTATTTCAGAAGTTGTTCTGTCTGTATAAGCATTCACATCATTAAGAGTCTTATCAGCCAGCAAATCAAGAGCAAGTCTAGAAGTAGTAGCCTGTAAAAATTGTGCTTCAGTAATTTGGCCATTCGCCTGGCGAGACTTTAATTGCTCATAGTATTTAATCATCAATTGATCGTCTAATTCTATTCCATTGTAACATTCACTCATCAACAGTTTCTGATTGAGGTCATCATTTGATTTAGGGTAGTTAGTCCAAAGAATCGTAGACAAGAACACATCCGTTGGACATGCAGGTATCGCATGATGCAAATAGTTGATTCGTTTGTCATGTGAGGCTGTAGATATTACTCTGTTTGTTGTAAGTAACAAAGCTTTGCTGTTCTTCAAACTTGTACATGCAATGTTGCCACGAAGTCTATAAACAAAAGAAATTGAATCGATGTCTGTTTCAAGCATATTCAACTCGTTAAAAAACAAGTCTCTCGTCCCCTTATTAGTATATACATCTTTTATTATATCATAAAGTAGTTGGGCATCTATTTCTTGATAACCGTCCGGTAATTCTGGCCTCCCTTTTACAGAAACGTGCCAATTTTCCAACAAAAGTGAAAACTCATCTATTTTAACCCCTATTTGAATGGAAGACATCCTCTCACGATGTGCCATTTTCAATAGCCGAGAGCTCTTACGAAGGTCGTAATTACCTGTTGCTAGTCTGTCGCGCGCATCTGTTAGAGTGCTGATGACTTCATTATAGTTATGCTCAAAAATGCAAAAATTCGCTCCGTTTTCCTTTAGTATTTGCATTAATTCTGATGCTAAATGGTAATTGGCTCGATCATTAAGGTCCAAAAGGTTAAAGACCATTGGCGCATCCAAATAAATCTCAACATCTTTTAATGACCCATTCATCTTATGCAAATCCTGCAAACAAACCAGGGACGACAACGCATGACCTTTGGCAAGTTTTACCATCAAGGTAATCGCCTCTGGTTCTTTATCTGAAGCATCAATTAAGAATTTTGAGATAATATATTTGAGGTGTTTTTCTTCTTTCTTGTACTTAGTTAATTGCTTACATAATGCTTTAACATCGCCAAGAGTGAGGTCAACGTCATACTGATCCATAAAATGGAATAAACCCTCCTCAATTTGATCTCTCTTATAATTAACGGGAAAGTTCTTACAATAAGATTCAACCTTTGTAACTATATTATCAAAACCTGCAATAAGATTATCTTTAGGCTTCTTATTGCCTTCAACGGCGACCTTAGTTTTATTAACGATGAATAATCCATCATTTGCTTTAAGAAAGCCGTACTTGTCTTTGGCCATTCGCTCAAAGATCGTGATTATTGCACCATCGGTAATATTATTAAGACCATAAATCTCAGCCAGCTTTTCTCGTAAAGGCAAGACTTCTGCTGTCTCTGCTCGCATTTCTGCTAAGCAATGACAAACCATGGGGATATAAGCATCTATAATATCCCTATTCTTTTCAAAATTGTACTGAAGGTAGGCTAACCCATAAATACCTTTTTCCATATAATTAAAAAAGATTTGATTACTAATACTTGCCGTTTTACTCTATTACTGCAACAACATCGCTTATATCAAGAACCACGCTCCTTTCACTTATGAGGAAACTATCTATTCCCTTCAAATAGCCACATCTCCCTCTCCAAACACCCATTTTCATTCCTCGGGATAGACATCTCTTGGGCGCGAACGGTGGTCTGAGAGAAGAAGGATGCCAAAGGGTCAGAGAGACACAGGGCGGGTTCTATAAACCAACTTTCTAAACCCTTACTTATCAGTTAATTATACCATTGACTTGTTGTATTGTGTCGTAACTGATACCAATCATGCGGCAGAGTTACCTAATGGGCTTTTTTTGCAACCAATTGACTTCATCGATATTAATAACCCATAACCCATTAACCCTTAATATCAGCAATTAATTACAATCGAATAGGAATCCTTAACGGCTTCTTCGTGTCGGTTTGCACTCGACCTCACAGACTCCTCCATATACTGACGGAATTCCTCAGTGTAATCAGGTTCGAACGGTTTTACTTGTCCTCCACTTTCTTGGGCAAGTTCGAAAAATCCTTTTGTTTCTTCCATTGTTTTGGTAAAAATTATAATAAATTGTGATTAAAAGATTCAAATCTCACAGGCAGAGGCATTGCAACATCATTAAATAAGCGTGTGTTCTCATCATAAATTGTGACCACATTATTGTTTTGTTTCAAAATTAATGATGCATAGGGATTATCCGATGAGGCTGGGCTTGTGGCATCAAGAATAATAAGCGAGTTAACTTTCTTTTGCTGAAAATCTGCTTTAGTCGACACTTCTGTCACCCATATAAACTTTGGCATCTCCAATTTCAAATATGCTATCTTTAATGCGTCACTAAAATCGGGATTCCTACGAATATATTCCCTATAAGATCGGCATGATGTAAGAAAAGTTCTCACAGCACTACCTGTCGGAAAAACAAACTCTTTTTCAATAAAAAAATGGGCAGTATCTATAGCTTGTTCTGCAGGCAAATATATCTTTTTATGCAAGGGCACAATAAAAGCATGTATAAACGAATTAGAAAGATAATGCGCCGGCTGTTTAAATCCATCAATCATATATGAAGGGCGATTGTCATCATTAAACACGAAACCATCTACATTGTAGTTCCAAACGACATAACCCCTGGAACCAAAATTTCTTCCCCTGTTCATTTTAGTCCTGTCTGTTTCTTCTCTGCCTATACATACCACAGCATGTCCACCTTCATCAGAACTAATAGCAACAGCTAAAGGTAGACCACTTTCAACGTAACATGTAAATAATTCTTGAAATCTCTTATCTTTATTAATATAAAGTAGAGAACTAAATCCCTGTTGTTCTATTGCCATCGATATCTGGTGAACGGTTAAACCAGACGATGGTACCATTCGTTCCGAAGAATAGGCATGGAGGTTATTTATAAGTTCGGACGGTAATAAAGGTCTGTATAACACATACTTGTTTCCAAAATACTCCATCAAATTCCAAGTGGTAGTTTCGGCGCATGTCATAAATTCGCCGTCTTGTGAAGCGTGGGGAAAACCTTCTACAAGAAGTTTCACACCTAAGCAGGTAGCATGAAATTTGGCCAACATTATCTTTACCTCACAATATGGCGCTATCTTGGCTTTGGGCGATATAATATTTCTGCCTATACACTTACCTATGGGACGCAGTATCATAAAGCCAAGATAAAGACGTTGAATTGCGTCCTCTGACAACTGTAAATAGTCCTCTACTGTTTTAAATCCTGGTTCAAAAAATGACAATCTAACACAATTTCGATAATAGGGTTTCAACTTTGTTGAAAAGTAGTTATAATAAGTATCCCTAAAAACCGCATCAACATACTCTGTCTCTACCACCATCATCAACTCCGGACGAATAACACTTAAATGCTGCCTGAGCCTGTCCATATACTTTTCGAGCTGCTCATTTTTTTTTACGACTATAAGCATCTGATTGATTAACACGTCCGCGCTGTTCTTGTCGCACAAGAAATCAGCCACATTTACAACATATTGTTTAATCATAAAACCTATTGAATCTCTTTTACCGCAACAAATCTTGTATCACCTACGTAATGAGCCATATAAGGGTTTTCTCCAAAGGCAATGAAAACTTTCTTATCCCATATTAATCCCCAAAGGATTTTACTTAATAAAATTGAAGAGAACGGATCCATCTCATCACTACTATATTGAGTATGGGCAGCATCTTTTACTCTCTGCTCATTCATTGCCGTTTGAACAATAAAGTTGCTCAACGATCTAAAAGAAAATTCACCATCTACATTTATAATAAACTCGAGAACTTTCTTCTTCATCTCTTCTTCTGTATACTCTATAGGAATTGGGTTAGAGGTGTAATATGTTATACCCATAGTCGCTAACTTTATTATTGTTACATATCTATTAATTCGAACATATTTGTTTGTGGTTGCACTGCAAAATGTAGTACATCGGATTGTCACATGCTATTAACGCTTATGCCTTCAACATAGGAACAACACTGCACACCCCGCTAAACAATCTATCATCAAACGATACAAATATCTGGCTATTCATTCGACCGAGCTTCAAATCAGTAACTCCGTTGCATTCGTAAAGCTTCCGATAGATTTTCCGTTCTTCCCTGCTAATACGTGCATAATCATCTTTGGCAATGGCCTTATCCAAATGACTATATATAATAAGACGGACATTTCCATTGATATTAAGCCTGTCAGTAATTTGTTTCCACCAGTTGCGATCAGTTTCTCCAATTGATAATCCATACATTACAATTATGTCAGCATTCGCTATCAGATATGAGCACCTTGAGCACACATAATCCCTTCTCAAAGCTGTCGTTCTGGGTTTTACCATGACCTCTAACGCATCAATGTCAGATGCCAATACTTTGTTGGATATCTGCTCTTCATCCGCAACGCCCATTATCATTTCCCTATCAAGTGCTCCATGGACTTTATAAACGGAAACCATTTTAACCGTATTACCTGCACCCGCCTGCTTTATCTCAAATGGCCGGCCATTATATGAGATTGCTTTTTCAAAAACATTTGTATAATTGAACGAAATCGCATCTATCTCAAGATTCGCGCCCCTGTTTATAATGGTTCGTATTGTATCTTTTGACTCCGGAGGGAGGAACTTTTCAGGTGTCAATAAAATCTCTCTGTTTATTGCAACTTCTTCTGTTGCAACAGTTATTCTTTCCTGCTCATTCTTAAGGTAATCCCGCAACTCCTTTTTCAAGAAATCATAAACAGCATCAACATCCTCTACCGTGCCCATTTCACTTGAGAACTCCCCAAGCCTCTTTTCCATATCTGCCCATGACCTGATATCATCCTTTATTGACGATTGTAGTTTCGTCAATATGTCCCCGGACAAATCCTTATCCAGGATTCGATCCTTATAGAAATCGCTGTATCTGGTGTTTAATGTTTGAGCCAGATCAAATCCATTCCCTATTAAATACAGTATTCTCATATCTTTTCAAACAACCTCTTCACTTCTTCATAACTCTCCCCAAAATGCATACTTGTGCTCCGGATGCTCAGCCGCCTTGGCCTCTATCTGTCGCAAACGTTAGATCAGGGAATCAAAATCATAGTTATCATTGCCCCACTCTGCGCCAAAGCCGCCTTCACATCGCAGAATTCTTACCCCTGAGCAGAGCGTCATAGCGCCAAGTCTAATTAATGGTTTGACACCTCGATTTGATATAAAGAAGGCATGAATCAACAAACCATTTATTGCCACTCTTGCAGAGCAATTTCTGTTCTTCCGTAATATTCTTATAATTATCTACTGCCAAATCCATGATTCTCTTCAACTCTTCCATACCTTTATCAATTACATCGGCATTTATAACAACCGGAATGTGATAACTGTCTGAGTAAGAAATCGTATTTAATAGCTGCACCAAGTAAGGGGCATCGTATGCGGCCTTTAAAAACTCTAAGCCTTTGAAGTAATTAACTGGCCCTAAAACTACTTGAAGGATATAACTGACGATGTCATTCATTCTATTATCAATTATTTATCTTCCTCAAAACTTCATCTAAGATGTACAGGGATAAGAACTATTTCTTTTTCAATAATCTAAAACAAACTTCTCAACTTTATTCCAAGCTTGATCCACTCATTCTCCTCTATTTAATACCAAAAAAAGCATTGAGGTTTCTCAATAATGTTCTCCCTTTATAGTAGCCTTGCCAGTTTGCATCAACTTGCGTGGTCCCATCACCATTATCACGTTCTGTAAAATAATAACTCTGATTATCAGAATCTTTCATGGCAAACTGCTCAAATTCTTCCCATTTTTGAGTAATGTCATGTAGAACTCCTTCAGCTGTTTCTAAATAACTGGAAATAGCAAGTTCTTCATTGTAACGAGAATTGGCAACATAAA
>JAEEGL010254020.1_pt1 | contig 28040 bp, 27 predicted proteins | sample 9134231 | NCBI WGS metagenome assembly JAEEGL01 (sample SAMN16246548, study PRJNA631951) | gut metagenome | biome: gut microbiome; feature: rumen; material: fiber-attached | host: Bos | place: Iran: Karaj | collected 2018-10
GGTTTCATGCCATAGATTATAACTTAAATGATAATTAAACTTGTAATTAAAATGAAATCGTTTTTTAATTAGTTGTATGAATTATGTTTTCTTCGATGTGGAGTGCGCCAATTGTCTCAATGGCGAAGGAAAAATCTGTTCCTTTGGCTATGTCAAGACAGATGAAAACTTCAAGGTTATCAAAAAGAAGGATATCCTGGTTGATCCAGCAGCCCCATTCTTGTTAGGCAACGCCAAGACAGGTAATGGCATCAAGCTGGCTTACCCTCTTTTCCGTTTTCAGAGAGCTCGCACTTTTCCCCATTACTATAAAGAGATCAAAGCCTTGCTTGAGGATGAAAACAACCTCTGTCTTGGCTTTGCCGTGAATCAGGACGTCTCTTATATCTCTTATTCCTGTAGGAGATATGGTTTACCCATCATTGAATTCAAATTTTATGATATTCAGAAGATGGAAAAGGAACTCAATCACCGTGCTAATATCTCTGGTCTTGATCATCTTGTTGAAGAATATCATCTGACTTCCTATACTTATCATCGTTCAGATGATGATGCTTTGATGACCATGGAAGTCTTCAAAGCTTTGCTTGATCAGAATCATTTTTCCTTACAGGATGTTTTAGCCTCTTTTCCGGATGCTCTAGATGATACGGATCATTTCCTTAAGCTACAGGTTCAAAGACAAAAGCAGAAAGCCTTGAAGAAGGCCCACAATGAAAAAATCAGCCAGTTCTTTGCTCCTTGTCAGACTCGCTTTGATATCAATTTCTATAATCCAAAGTTATATAAGAAGGCGTTCTTCATGGATTATTCTATTCTCAGCAAGGAAATGGACTATCTTCTGAAACACAAAGAAACCATGATTGCTCATGGTATGATATTGACGAGAAATCCTTCTCTTGCTCATGTGGTGATTGTCGAAAATATCAAGAAAAAACCAAATATCTCTTCTCTCCCTAAGAAAATCATCTATATGAGTCTTGAAGAACTGAAAAAAGAATTAAGCAAAAAGAGGAACTGATCATGCAGAGTATTGAAAATGAAGAACTCAGAATCAGCGTTAGTGAATTAGGTGGTTCACTTACTTCTATCTTCGAAAAAAAGAAGAATATCGAACACCTTTATCAGCCAAGAGAAAAGGCCTGGCAGGGACAAGATGTCTTTATCTTTCCTATGATTGCCAGATTGGTAGATTCTACCTATACCATCTCTGGTAAAGAATATGAATTCAAGAATCATGGTCTGATTCGTTATATGACAGGTGCGTGTCAGAAAGAAAATGGGGATCTAAAAATCGTCTTCCATTCCGAGCAAGAAACATTAAAAAGATATCCGTTCCAATTCAAGGCTGAAGCGGTTTATCATCTTGAAGGCAAAACGTTATCTGTTTCCTATCATATCTATAACGAAGATCAGAAAGATATGCCGTTTATGGTCGGTGGTCATCCCGCCTTTATGCTTCCGGGTGTTGAAAAAGAAGATTTTTTTGATATCAGAGGAAATTACATCACCTTTCCTAAGAAACTGAAGTTAGTCAGAATCAGACAAGAAGAGACCTTCTCCTTTAACCTTGAGGATGAAGACTTCATGGAAACAGATCATATCGATCTAAGCAAGGAATTGTTTGCGGATAAGAACACCATCATCTTAAAAGCTGATGACTTTGAAGAAATCAGTCTTCATAAAAAGGATGGTTCTATGATCACGATGAACAAGAACAAAGCCAAATACCTTGCGCTCTGGTCTGGTAATGAGTGGGGCAATTTCATTGCCATTGAACCTTGGAATGGTATTCCTGATTATGTCAATCCCAACAAGGATTTCTATCAGAAACCAGGCGTTCAAGTCATCAAACCAAACGAGGAATATATCTTTAGTTATTCCATTACCATTGCTGATTAGAATGATCCTTTCATCCAATAGTGCTACTGGGTGAAAGGATATTTTATTTGCAGAACAAAAAACTGGTTGAGACTTTTTTCTCAACCAGTATGTGTTTGGATTTGTTATTTGATCAAAGTGACTTTGATCTGTGGTAATAATGATTCCCAGAGTTCATAGGAACCCAAGTGTTCACTAAAGGCGGTAGCACCACCAGCGGCCATGGAATACTGAAGTCTTTCTTCAATGGACTTGCCTTCGGCCAAGCCTTTGATGAAACCGGCGATAGAGGAGTCACCAGCACCGACAGCAGAAACCTGAGTACCGTGAGCATTGGTGCAGTGATAGACATGACCATCTTCGGCAAAATAATAAGCGCCGCGCTTACCAAGAGTGACTAAGACTGTCTTTGGACCTCTTAACTTCATCTCTTCGCCACCGATGATGATATCTTCATCGGTCTGCATTTCACGACCGACAAGATCGGCCAATTCTTCTTCGTTTGGCTTGATCATGAAGGGGTGTTCAGGTAACGCGTTGTTTAGACACATACCGACAGTATCCAAGATGGTGATAGCACCGACAGGGTTGATGTAGTTTCTCATCAAATCTCTATACAGAGTCTTTTCTTCCTGGCCTAAAGAACCAGAGAGGATGACGATATCATCTTTCTTGAGATTGTCATGGAAGAAGTTGAACATCTTGGTCAAACCCTCGTTGGAAATCTTAGGAGCGGATGGGTCGAATCTCAAATCGTGGATGGAACCGGTGATGACGACGTCGATACGGCTATCACCGATAGTGGGAAGATAGACAGCCTTATCGAATGACTGATCGACTAAGTCTTGAATATCCTTACCGACTTTGCCACCGACGGCGATAACAGGGGTGGAATCTAATTTGAGGTTCTTGAGCATCATGGAAACCGTGATACCTTTACCTCCTAAAGAGAAACCGTCATTTCTTGGACGATTGACACCATCAATCTTGACTGGGGTGTCGCCCATTGAGAGGGAATAATCAATGGCTGGTGCAACAGTTAATGAGTAAATCATTATATATAAATCTCCTATTTATATTACTTTAGTATTTGGCTTCAACCGTCTTGATGAGGGAACGATACTTCTCATCGACATGGTCGGTGATCAGAATTGGACGAGTGAAGTCTGAGAAGGTTGCGGTAGCGATGTGATCAAACTTGGTACTATCCGAGAGGATATATACGGAATAACATTTGGTGATGACAGTCGACTTAATGGCACACTCCTGAGGGTCAGGCGTAGTAAACTTTGCCTGTGGATGAATACCATTGGTTCCAAAGAAACCCATATCGAAGTTGAAACGCTTTAAGAAGTCTAAGGCGTATGATCCGATAAAAGCGTTGGTAGAGATCTTCAATTCACCGCCGGTACAATAGCAAGTGAGATTTCTCTCAGCCAGCTTCTGGGCAAGCAATGGTGAATTCGTGACATAGTATGTATTCTTGGTCTGTGGCAAGAAGGAAATCATGCTGGCGACAGTAGTAGAAGCATCTAGGTAGACACAAGAACCGTCCTTGATGAACTGAGCTGCGCGTTTGGCAATCTGTTTCTTGATTTCTGGTTCAGAACGTTCACGTTCTAAATATTCTTTATCAACTCGATCAAATTTGAAGTTGCCGGAGAAATGCAGACTGGCTGCACCACCGTGAACTCTCAATAATCGATGTTCCTGTCCCATTCTCTGTAAATCTCGGCGGATGGTAGATTCACTTGTTTTGAAATATTCCGCTAGAGATTCGACAGAAACGAATTGACTTGGACTCTCTTCTAAGATTCTGAGAATCTCTTCATCTCTCGATTTCTGACCCATAATAGCACCTCACACAAAAAAATCTACACTATTTTACTAAATCAAACACGCAAAGTACATAAAAAACGAGCATTTTATTGCTCGTTTTGCATATTTCTCAATACGTCAAGATAATTTTGCTTGCTTTCGCAGTGTACCAAGGCTAAACGGTATTTTTTTACGTTTTCAAAGCCTTTCATATAGTGTACAGAGACGGAGCGCATGATGCCGCTAGCCTGTCGTTCGTCTTTGATGGAGTAGATATATTCGATATGTTTCTTCAAGTCGATGATCTGTTGTTCTAAAGAATCGGCTTTTGGTGTTAATCCTTGTTCGATTCGGCACATATTTTCAAAAACTTTCGGATAACCTAAGGCTTTGGTGCCAATCATCAAAGCGTCGGCGTTGGTTTTCTGGAAGACATCAAGGAAGTTTTCACTAGTGATTCCACCATTGGCGATGACTGGAATAGATAGATTCTTCTTGATATCGGCAATGACATCATAATGAACTGGTCCTGAGAAGAACTCACTTCTGGTTCTTCCATGAACAGCGATGGCTTGTACGCCAACTGCTTCTAATTGTTTACATAAGGAGACCATATCGATGATGTTAGAAAATCCGATACGCATCTTGATGATGACGGGTTTAGAAGAAATCTTGACTAGTTCTTTCATAAGATCGACTAGTTCATCTGGACGATTTAGCCAGGATGAACCAGCGTTTTGTCTGATTACTTTAGGAACAGGACAACCGCAGTTGAAATCCAAGAAATCATAATTTCCTCTTTCTTCAAAAAGAGGAACGGATTTTAAGATGATATCTTTCTTGCCACCAAAAATCTGCAAGGCGAGTTTGGTATCACCTTCTGTCTGTTTATCTAGATGGGTATCCTTTAGATCCTGTTGCGTCGCTTTGGATTTGTAATATAGAGATTCACAGGATTCCATTTCGGTATAGACAAGTCCAGCACCATAATCAGCGCTGAGCTTTCTTAAGGAATAGTCCGTATATCCAGCTAGAGGAGCTAAGACATATCTGGAGGGAATTTCAATTCCGGCAATTTGAAATGTTTTCATATTTATATATAAAGGAAATCCTGCGCTTAGGCAGGATTTCTCTCCTCGAGTGATTTCAGTAATTCTTTGGCTTCATCTTCATTGATGACTTTTACGCCAAGACTTTCCAGTTTTCTTGTCGTGATTCCTTTACCGGCAATCAGTTTGCCAGAGAACGAACCATCATAAATCTGATGAACACCACAGCTTGGTGATCTTTCTTTCAAGATTGCCAATTTGATGTGATACATTCTGACGATGCTGCTTGCCCAATAAGCGCCATCATGATAGTTGTCGCTGACATCTCTGCCCTTCATAGTGACGACTTTGCCATTGACGATTTCGGCAGGGTGACGTGGGGTCTTCAATCCACCGCTGACTTCTGGACAGATAGGAATCAAATCATAATATTTGGCTAAAGCGCGGATTTCTTTTGTCAGCGTGTTTTTGCCATCATAGCGGCAATTCTCACCGATCAAACAGGCGGAAACTAATATTTTTTCTTTCATAACCTATATATTCTATGACATTTTGGTAAAACAAAGAAGAATTAATCAAAGAGAAAAGCTCGATTTGGCAATCGAGCTTATATAGGTTTACTTCAATAAGGATTTCTGCACAGGGACGATCACGCTGTTCCAGGTGTTGTTGATGTAGGTGGCAACACTCTCATCCAAAACAGCATCGACAAGAGCGTTGATCTTTTCCTGATAGGTGGTGTCAGAGGCAAATTTGCTGACATTGGCAGCAATGACATTGGCTCTTAAATCAGCTACGTCACCCGATTCCACTGGTAAGGAAGTATCAGCAGTAAGGTTACCAGTCAAAGCGGTGTTGCAAGGTAAGACGGCATAGTCATAGTCATCCTTCTGGGCGACCAACTGGTTTTCATCAATCAAAGTGATATTGGAAGGAAGATTGATCGGATTGCCACTATTATCGGTCTCATAAGAAGAGATGACACCATTAGCGACAAGTAAATCTAAGGCTCTGATTTCATTTGACACATCAGAACATATTTCATAAGTGGCTGTGGTTTTCTTTGCTTCAAAATCACTTGCACTGGATTTGCCAGCATAGATTCTGAGCGGTTCGAAATGAACTTCGGCAGCAGGGAAGACTTTTTTATAGGTGTAATCTTCACTATAGGTTGCATTACCGGAATTAAACTGCTGCAAATAGGGGCGATGCTGGAAATAGTTGGCGTCGTAATCATTGTTGTAGACACCATCATTCTGAATGGTCCAATCCAAGATGGTAACCTTCAGATCATAACCTTTTTCCTTCAATAAAGGTTTAACGGCATTTTCTAAGACTAAAGCGTGTGGAGATTCACTGGCAGCAATGGTGATGACATTAGAAGAACTGTTATTTCCACAGGAGACTAAACCAGCAAGAGAAACGGCACTGAGTAATAAAGCTTTGATATTTTTCATTTTAATTTTTTCCTTTTATCGAGTTTTTTGGCTAGATATAAGCCGAATTCCTGAATTAACTGCACTAAGACAACGACGACAACAATCAAGATCCAGAAGGCTGTTTGAGTCAAAAAGTCACCGGTATGTCTGGTATAGAAGGACCAGATGTTAGCAATCAAACCGCCCGCGCCGATGTTATAGGCAAAGGAGGTGTATCCGATGATGTTGACAAGCGTAACCGCAAAACCCATCAGTAAGGATGGTTTGGCTTCTGGAAGAATGACTTTGCTGATGATCTGCCAATCGCTAGCGCCAAGAGAGCGGACAGCTTCCACCTCACCGGCATCGACATCAGCTAAGGACTGTTCTACAATTCTTGCCACGTAGGCAAACGAAGAAACAAATAAGGGAATGATCATGGTGTACCATTGACCAGAACCTCGACCGACAATAAATCGGTTAAGAGGAATTAACAAGACCGTGAGAATCAGACAGGGTACACTGCGAAGGAAGTTGACGATGATTCCTAAGATGAAGTTCAGAGGCTTGTTTTGACGAATTCCACTCTTACCGGTGATGTGAAGAAGAACGCCAAGAGGAAGACCAACGAGGTAAGAAAGAGTAGTGGAAATGACAACCATGAAGATGGTTTCGTATGTCGCTTTGAAGATATCCGCGCTGCTCATTGTTCCACCTCCTCATATTTCACGCCTTTCAAGGAGAGATACTTAAAGAGTTTCTGAGCATCTTTTTCATCCTTTGGACGTTTGATGATGGTATGACCATAGGCCTTGTTATCGACAACCTTGGTATCGGCATAGACGATAGAGACGATAATCTGACAATCCTGAACCACATTGGAGAGAAGTGGTTCATCCACATCGCCATCAAAAAGAATTCTCACCAGGCGATGGTTGGATAATTTGGTATGGACGTGATTGGCATAGATCAGAGATTTGCTGATATCCGCCTTAGGGGCTAAGAAGACGTCGCTGATATTTCCTTCTTCGATGATCTTGGCTTTAGAGATGATAGCCACCTTGTTACAAATATATTCGATGGCATTCATCTGATGGGAGATCATGATGATGGTCAATCCTAAGGACTTGTTGAGATCTTTTAACAAGTCCAAAATGGATAACGTGGTTTCTGGATCTAAGGCGCTGGTGGCTTCATCAGAGAGAATGACCTCAGGTTTTAAGACTAAGGCTCTGGCAATTGCCACTCTTTGACACTGGCCACCGCTAAGTTGCGACGGATAGTGGTTGGCTTTATCAAGAAGACCGACTTTTTCTAAGGCCTCAAGGGCGAGGTCCTTCTTGATGTTCTTGATTTTTTCTTTGTATTTCTTTTCAAGTTCCTTTTTGGCACTCTTATCAGAAACATTGCTCAATTCCTTTTTCTGTTGCTGAAGAAGAATCTGTTTTCTTTCTTCGATTAGAGAGGAATCAAGTTCTAAGGGGAGCTGGACGTTTTTTAAGACCGTGCGTTGTTGAAGCAAGTTGAAGGATTGGAAAATCATCGCAATCTTTCTTTGATTTGCTCTGCTGATTTTTTCTTTTGGTGAACAGAGCGTTTCACCACGATAGAGGATTTCTCCTTCATCAAAGGTCTCAAGACCATTGATACATCTGACTAATGTTGACTTGCCCGCACCGGATAGACCTAAAACACCATAGATGTCACCTTTTTCGATTTTCAAAGAGATGTCATCCAGGACTTTGTGATTGTCAAAGCTCTTACTCAGATTTCTGATTTCGATTTCAGCCATGTTTCTCCTTTCTTAGTTCGGAGAAACTTTTATAAAAAAAGTCTCATCCTGAACTAACAATATCTGCTAGTTAAGGACGAGACATAAATCCCGTGTTACCACCTTAATTCATCCTATTATCACTAATAGAACCTTGCAGAGTTCAATCGACTAAACTCATCTGCTGTAACGGGCATACCCGGAAGTGGCTACTTTGATTTCACCATTCAGCTCAGAGGCCATGTTCGTCTACATTCGCTTGTCCCGCTTCCACCGTCCGGAACTCTCTATCAAGCTAGCTTAGAGTACTCTTCCTCATCAACGCTTGTGCCTTTATTTTAAAAGAAGGCGTCCTTTATGCAATAGGTAAACGCTCACGAAAGAGAAAAAAAGGAAAGGAAAGCGCTATCAAGGTGTAATGGAATGAGCTTTTTTGAATGATACAAGGTTAAAAATGAACTCTATTGGGTTTCTCAATTCTTGGTGTAGAAAGCAAAATCAAACAATATAAAACAGGAAAGACGAAAAAAAGAGGCGAATTCGTGTTAAAATTGAATCGCGTTATTATTAAGGAGGGTAGAGTATGCCAACACCACACAATGAAGCTTTAGCTAATGATTTTGCTAAAACTGTTTTAATGCCAGGAGACCCATTGAGAGCAAAATATATTGCCGAGAATTTCTTGACCGACGTTAAGCAGGTCAACGGCGTCAGAAATATGTTTGGTTATACTGGTTACTATAACGGAAAGAAAGTCTCCGTCATGGGATCTGGTATGGGTATTCCATCTATTTCTTTATATGCTTATGAACTTTATACAGTCTATCACGTCGATAGAATCATCCGTATCGGTTCTTCTGGTGCTACCACACCTGATTTGAAATTATTTGATATTGTCATCGCCATGGGTGCCTGCACCAATTCTTCTTGGGCTAACCAGTATAAGTTGCCAGGCACATTCTCTGCTGTCGCTTCTTATTCCGTCATGAAGGAATCCATCGACGCTTGTGAAAAATACGGCTTCCCATATCAGGTCGGTAACACCCTTTCTAGTGATAACTTCTATGGTGAAGAATGGGAACCATGGGCAAACATGGGTATTATCGCCGTGGAAATGGAGGCTTATGGTTTATATTGTGTGGCTGCTCAGTTACATAAGGAAGCCTTAACGATTTTAACTATTTCTGATAGTCTTATCACTCATGCGGAAACCACCGCTCACGAAAGAGAGACTGGTTTCAACAACATGATCAAAGTCGCCTTGGATTGTATCAAGGAGTAAATGATGACGGGTTGGATTGTCTTAATTGTTCTCATCATCATTTTACTTGTCGCATTCTTCTTCCTTTTTTGGGATGCCATCAAAAACTATTTAGAGAAGCATTACCACGAACAGAGAGTCTATAAAGTGCTCAATTATTATGCTGAGGAAGAAGACCAACTGCTTTTGAATCATCTTGTTTTGTACCTAGCTGGAGATAACCAACCCACTCTCTTTGATCACATTGTCTTTGCGGATAAATATGTCTATGTCGTTTCTGTCTTCAATAAAACAGGTGGATTATACGGCAACGTAGAAGATCCAAATCTTTTCTTGTGCCGCAGCAAAAATAAAGTAGTGAAAATTGCAAATCCTATCCTTGCCAATGAAAAACGAGTGCTGAAATTAGAAGAAACTGTTCATGTTCAGCACTCGGATAAGATGTTTGTATCGGTGGTTGTCTATAATCCATCCTTGATTGTACCAAAAGGAATTGCTAAGAAGAATCAAACCAGTTGGTTCCTGCCAGTTACCGAATTAGAAAAGACGATTAAGACAGCTGAAAAAGACTCTGTTTCTCCTATTTCTCATCACAAGAGTGAGGAATTGGTAAAAATGCTCAAACACAGAAGTGAGCAGAACAAAAGTGAGATGGCAGCTCAGGAAAAGAATCTCCAAAACCGAAAACGCTGAGATTTATAAATTGATTTGTGGGCGGATAATTCATATAATAACTTCGTGAAAATGTATATGTATATACATTTTATGTGTGCGAAAGAATGTTGAACCAGTCCCTAAAAGAAAAGTATCAGACACGTCGTAAACGTGCTTTGGAAAAATCGGTTTTCAAAAACATGGCTCTTCTGTTGCCACCTTCCTTTTTGATTGCCGCCTTACTGATGGTTTCTCTTTACACTTATGGTGTTTCATTGCTTTTGATCTATTTCATCTTGCCGATGTTCTATACGGTCGAAAGAAGACTGCGTTTTGATTTGACCCATATCGGCAAAAAGGATTTCAACTATAAAGATGGGTATAAAGCGTTCTTCCAGTCCAACAAAGGTGGCGTCTTTGGTGTCTCGATGTCTATCGTCTTAGCCCTTGCCGTCTTGTTGTTCCTTTCTGGATCTGTCGGTATGGTTGTGCCTCACATCGTCAATAACTTTGCTGAAGCAAAGAGCGTGTTTGAAGATCTCCTGGCGATGTATTCGGATGTCAATCTCAATCCGATTGACCTAAACACCTATATCCTTCAAAACGGATATCACCTGACAAGACCGTTGACCATCTATGTCGGGTTGATCGCCTTTATTCCAATCTTCATCATCGTATTCATCTTTATCACCAACAACCTTTCCAACCACTATCTGTGTGGTGTTGTCTTACCCGATATCGATTTGAATATCTCCGCTTCTCAGGCAAGAAGTGTCGCCCGTGGCAGCTTTGGTAGAGGCACCTCCACTTTCCGTCTAAAGGAACAGTTCAGACTCAACTGGCCTTTATATGTCTTATTTGCTCTTCTTTATGGCATCGGCTTATATGGAGCAAGTTTCATCACGACAGATAATACCTACTTTGTTTTGTTTGTCATGATGATTGTTCCTTGTTCCGCTTTGATTGTCGCCATTTATATCAACTACTTCTGTCTGATGAATAACTATGTCGTCATCGAAGAGAATCAGGATATGATTCTTGCTTCGATTCCTGCTCCGATGCGAACTTCTATCTATCAGACTTATAATGCCAGGGAATACATCCATGGCGAAGAATCCCTAGCCCGTGGCGGATTTGTTCCCGCACCGACTTATTTCCAAGAAAGACAAACTGATTTCCAAGAGTATCATACTTCTAAGACTTATGATCAACAGAGCTCAGATCCTGTTATGACCAAGCCCCATGATACCTCTACTGATCCCCAAGGAGTCGTCATTGATCTCAGCCAGGATGCTGAGAAGAAAGGAGACGAGTAATGCTCTCTGTTGGTATCGATATTGGCTCAACTACAATCAAAGCCATCGTTCTTGATGATCACGACAACATCATCTATTCTTCCTATGAAAGACATTTTTCTCGCATCAGTGAGAAACTTGCTTCCGTGTTGCAGAAATTAGAAGAAGGGCCACTAAAGGGAATCAAACAAGTTCCTTTAGCTTTTACTGGCTCTGCCGGTATGGGTATTGCAGAAGGATGTAAGTTCCCTTTTTATCAGGAAGTCTATGCGACAAGAGAAACGACCAAGCGTTTCTATCCTGATATTGATTCCATTATTGAACTTGGCGGTGAAGACGCCAAAATCTTGTTCCTCAACAATGGTGTTGAGGTCAGAATGAATGGTACCTGTGCCGGTGGTACTGGTGCCTTTATTGACCAGATGGCTTCCTTGCTGAATGTCAAAGTGGAAGAAATCAATGCTTTAGCTGAAAAACATGAAAGAACCTATACCATCGCTTCTCGCTGTGGTGTCTTTGCTAAGTCTGATGTTCAACCACTGCTTAACCAAGGCGCCAAGAAAGAAGATGTGGCTGAATCTATCTTCTATGCTGTCGTCAACCAGACGATTGCTGGTCTTGCCCAGGGTAGAGAAGTCAAAGGAAATGTCATGTACCTTGGCGGTCCATTAACCTTCATGTATGAACTTCGCAAGGCGTTTGATAAGCCTTTAAAGGTGGAAGGTGTCTTACCCGATCATTCCTTGTATTTTGTGGCTATCGGGTCTGCTTTGTTGGCTAAAAAGGATGATCCAATTGATCTTGATTCCATCATGGACAAGGTCAACAATTATCGTAACAACGAAAACTTTGCCTATATTGATCCTTTATTCAATAACAAGGAAGAATACGAGGAATTTGTTCTTCGTCATGACAAGGACAAGGTTGCTATCCTTCCTTTGGAAGAATATGAAGGTCCTTTATATCTCGGTGTGGACTCTGGTTCCACCACTTTGAAATGTGTTCTTGTCGATAAGGACTATAACCTTCGCTACACCAACTATGTACCAAACAAGGGTGATCCGATTGCCTTATTAAAAGACATGCTCTTAGATATCTATTCCAAGATGAATCCTAAAGCCTATATCGCTGGTTCGTCAGCGACTGGGTATGGTGAGGAATTAGCCAAAAACGCCTTCCAGTTTGATCACGGCATTGTTGAGACTATGGCTCATTTTGCTGCTGCCAAGCACTTCCTTCCTAATGTAGAGTTCATCATTGATATCGGCGGTCAGGATATCAAATGCTTCCATATCAAGAATGGTGTAATTGATGATATCTTCTTAAATGAAGCCTGCTCTTCTGGCTGCGGTTCCTTCTTGCAGACTTTTGCCACTTCCTTAGGCTATTCCATCACGGATTTTGCCCATATGGCTTTAGAGGCAAAGCGTCCTGTCAACTTAGGCTCTCGTTGTACTGTCTTTATGAACTCAAGTGTCAAGCAGGCTCAGAAGGATGGTGCTAGTGTCAATGATATTGCTGCTGGTTTAGCCATCTCTGTTGTCAAGAATGCTCTTTATAAAGTCATCCGTTGTTCTTCTCCTGATGATCTTGGAAAGAACATCGTTGTTCAGGGTGGCACATTCTTAAATGATGCTGTCTTAAGAGCGTTTGAAAAAGAACTCGATGTCAATGTCATCCGTTCTAATGTGGCTGGTTTAATGGGCGCTTATGGTGCTGCGCTAGATGCCATGGAACTCAAATTGGAAAAATCCAGCATTCTGGACAAGGAACAATTAGCTAACTTCCATCGCAAGGTGCTTTCCTATGTCTGCTCATTATGCAACAACAAGTGTCATTTGACGATGTCTGTCTTTGATGATAAGCGTTCCTTTATCGGTGGTAACCGTTGTGAGAAACCGGTCACCAAGAAAGCCAAGTCTCATGGTGCTTTGGATATGTATGCGTTCAAGAATCATCTGCTTCGTTCTTATGATCATTCTGCCGATGAGGAAAAGAAATATCCTCGTGGTAAAATCGGTTTCCCAATGGGTCTTAACTTCTATGAGTTGACTCCATTCTGGTCGACCTTCTTTACGTCCTTAGGCTTCCAGGTTGTCTTATCGGATAAGTCGAGCGCTAAGTTATATCTTGATGGTCAGATGACCATTCCTTCTGATACCATCTGCTATCCTGCCAAAATGATGCATGGACATGTCATGAATCTGATTCATAAAGGTGTGAAGACCATCTATTACCCCTGTATGACATGGAACTTGAAGGAACCTCATACGGATAACCACTATAACTGTCCTGTCGTAGCCTACTATCCAGAGGTTATCGATGCCAACATGAAGGTGGTTCACTCTGATGATGTCTTGTTTATCAAAGACTATGTCAACCTTTATGAGAGAACTAACTTTGCTAAGAAGATTTATGAACAGTTATCCAAATATTTCAGCGATTTGAAACTTGAAGAAGTCAAGAAAGCAACTTCTCAAGCATTTGAAGAATATGACTGGTACAAGAAACTGATTCAGCGTCATGGTATGAACATCATCCGCGATGCGAGAAAAGAAGGAAAGACCATCATTGTTCTTGCGGGTAGACCATATCATGTCGATCCTTTGATCAATCATGATATCAATAAGCTGATCTTGCAGTATGATTGTGCGATTGTCTCAGAAGATGTCGTTGCCAGACTGGAAAAAGATCCAGATCCAGCCAGAGTCTTGAACCAGTGGACCTTCCATTCCCGTATGTATAAAGCAGCCAATTATGTCTCCAGATGTGATGATATGGAACTAATCCAGCTTGTCAGCTTTGGTTGTGGTGTTGATGCGGTCACTGCGGATGAAGTCAGAGATATCATGGAACGCCATGATAAGATTTATACTCAGGTCAAGATTGATGAAGTCACCAATCTTGGTACAGTGAAGATTCGTATTCGTTCCTTATTGGAAGCTTTGCGTAAAAAGAAGGCGGCTAAGGAACATAGCCACACAAAGGAAGGTATCTAACATGGCAGAAAAACCAATTAAAATCAAAAGAGATAAGACCGGCCGTGTTATCTTCACCAAGCAGATGAAGAAGGAATATACGCTTCTCTTCCCTATGATGGCTCCCATTCATTTTGCCATGCTGGGAAAGGTCTTCAACCATTATGGCTATCATGCTGAATTGTTGACGACAACTTCCCCTGAGATTGCTCAGACTGGTTTGAAATACATTCAGAATGATATGTGTTATCCAGCCATTCTCAGCTGTGGTCAGTTGATTCACGCTGTCTTATCTGGCAATTATGATGTCCATAAAGTTGCTCTTCTCATCTCTCAGACCGGCGGTGGATGTCGTGCCTCCAACTATATCAAATTGCTCCGTAAAGGCTTGGATAGAGCCGGTCTAGGCTTTATTCCAACAGTCTCAATCAATGTCTCTGGTCTAGAACCAAATCCAGGCATGAAGATTACTTTGCCATTGATTCGCCGTGCCTTAGCGGCTGTCATCTATGGTGATATGCTGATGTGTGTCAAAAATCAGGTTGAACCTTATGAAGTGCATAAAGGTGAAGCAGCTGCTTTAGTCAAGAAGTGGCAGGATGAACTTTGTGAACAGATGCTCCATGCCAATGGTTACAAGAACAAGATCATCAAACAGAATCTTGATAATATCGTTAAAGACTTTGCCAAGGTTGAGTTAGACAATAAACCGCGTGTCAAAGTTGGTATCGTTGGTGAAATCTATGTCAAATATGCCTCCTTAGGTAACAACAATCTCGAGGACTTCTTGCGTTCGCAGGATTGCGAAGTCAATCTTCCAGGTATGATGAACTTCATTCTCTTCAAGATCGACAATCGTATCATCGATATTGATTTATATGGCGGTCATAAGATCAAGCGCCTTGTCTGTCAGATCTTATTTGATTACGCCACTAAGATTCAGAATATGTTCAATGCTGCTATCAAAGAGAATTCTCACTTTGCTGTTCCAGCAACCTACGCTCATGTCAAGGAATTGGATAAGGGCGTCAATGGTTATGGTAACCGTATGGGTGAAGGCTGGTTATTGACTGGTGAGATGTTAGAACTCGCTGAGAGTGGTTATGGAAATATCGTTTGTACGCAACCATTTGGTTGCCTTCCAAATCACATTTCTGGTAAGGGCATGATGAGAAAAGTCAGAGAACTTTATCCGGAAGCAAATATTGTTGCGGTTGATTATGACGCTGGTGCTCCAAAGGTCAACCAGGAGAACCGTATCAAGTTGATGCTTTCTATCGGTAAAGAAAATCTCGAAAAAGATCTCGCTGAAAAGAATAAGTAGAATCATGTTGTCCAAATCCCTTAAAGAGGGTATGGACAACATTTTTATTGCCAAAACTAATCATGTTCGTGAGTAAAAACAATATTGATTGTTGATTTTAATCACGCTCGTGAGTAAAATATGAATAAATAAGAAAAAATAATCACGTTCGTGAGTAAAAAGAAAGCAATATGGAGGAAAGCCAATGAGAGATAATGTTATTGCTAATTTTGTCAGAACAGAAAGAAAAAAGATGGGATACACCCAAGAAGAACTGGCTCTTTTCAGTGGACTCTCTCTACATTTCATCCAGAATCTAGAACAAGGAAAAGAGTCGTTACAATTGAATAAGGTCAATGAACTCTTGGAATTCCTTGGCGCAAAATTAGATGTTAAGGTAGGAAGATGATATGAGAAAAGCAAAAGTCTATCATGATTCTCTTTTCTGCGGGATTCTAGAAGAGAGTGATAATGGTTACCGTTTCACTTATAGCGATGAATGGTATCAGGATATAGAGAAACCGGCAATCTCGTTGACACTACCAAAGAGTCAAAAAGTCTATGAGTCTCCCAAGTTCTTTTCGTTCTTTGATGGTCTCATACCTGAAGGGTATCTTTTTAAAGAGGTGACTAGGCATTGGAACATTCCTACCCATGATCGATTTGGGATTTTATTGAAGAGTGGCGCTGATTGTATCGGAGCTGTGACTCTTGAGGAGGTAGAAGAATGATTTCCTCTTGTTTATGCTGTGGAAAGCCGTTAAAAAATGGCGAAGAAAAATACCATGTGAGTTGCCAAAACAAAATGTTTTCAATCTTTGAGGATGAAGAGATTGATTTTGATTTTTTAAACAAACAACTTTCTTTACAAATTGAAGATCAAAAGGTGATTCCTGGCGTACAGAAAAAACTTTCTTCTTCTTTTGAAACTTTCAGAAAAGCCAAAAGAAAGACGATATATAAAAGACAGTATTCCTTTATTATCAAGTTTCCATGTGAAGATTTTCCTTATATTACTGAAATGGAAAATCTGGTCATGAATATGGCAGAGGTATGCTCTATAGATGTGGTTCCTCATTTCTTATATTCAATAGGGAACAATCAGTTTGTCTATGTGTCACGAAGAATTGATCGAGAACAGCAGAAGAAATTTTCGATGGAAGATTTTTGTCAATTGACTGGAAGGTTGACCGAAGACAAATATCACGGTTCTTATGAGAGTCTTGATTCTGTGATTCAGCATTACTCAGCCAATCCTAAAAAAGATGAGGTTCAACTTTTTCTCCGCATCCTATTTTGTTATCTCACTGGAAACAACGATATGCATCTAAAAAACTTCTCTCTATTCTCCGCTGATCATCAAAACTACACTTTATCTCCCGCTTATGATTTGTTAAATGCCCAACTGCTTAATCCTAAAGATGAAGAACAGATGGCTTTAACAATCCAAGGAAAGAAAAAGAACTTTCATCATAAAGATTTTGTCGCTTTAGCAAACGCCTATCACATCAAAGAAAAAGTTTATTCCAATATCATCAAACTGCTGAATCGTAGCCTTGATAAATGGAATAAACTGATTGATGATTCTCTTTTGAGCGACGAGTTGAAAACGCAGTTCAAAGAGATGATACAAACGAGAATACAAGACTTATAACGAGATTACCCGTAATATTCATCCTCGTATCTGACTGAGGGAATATCATCTTCCTCGTCATAGGAATCGCCATAGCCTTCGTGATCATATTCACCATGAATATTCATGGATTTATAGCCGTGTTTGCTACCACCCCAGGAATTCAGTATGGAATCGAATTCTTCTTTTTCGATGGAATAGTACTTGTTATCTCTTCCTGAGGTCATGTGGTTTACTTCCTCAGAATCCATGAGGAACCAGTCGGTGTGGATTCCACGATAAAAGTAGTTGCCTTCAAATTCGACGATGATCGATTCTGGTGATTCAAAAGAACCTTGTCTTCCTAAATAGAGATAGTACATATTGTTGACCTCTTAGATATACTATCATCCCATTTGAAAAGAAAAAAGAGTCTTTTGCAAGCTGCAAAAGACTCAGTGATTATTCTACTTTCGTTACTTCTTTATTATCATGCGCATGGATGGCATCATCGATCGGCTTGAAGATGATGTAATAAACAGGAATGGTAAGGAATAAGAACCAGAATGGATGCCATAAATTAAACCACATACCTAAGAAACAATAGATGCCAGTGACTAATACTGGATAGCAGAACTTGGTGAAATGCTTGCTGGCAATGGCTTCTACGATAGAAGGAGTGATAGGAATTAAGAAGAATAGCATCCAGGTATATACCCAACCATTAGGATGTTTGAGATAAACACCTAAAAGAATATAAGCGATGATGACAGCAAAGACGGTCACACCTGAGACGATAGCTAAAATGACCTTGGTGGCAGGACTATAATTGTTTTCATCATCATCATCATCATCTTTACCTCTTGTGAAGATTTTAGCGTCATTATTCTGGATGTGTACTTCATCACCGCTGGCAGATTTGAGATGAATGCCAGAGTCATCGATGTGGACGCTCTCGTTTTTCTTCTCGGCTTCGTGGATACGGGTATCCTGGGCAATTTCTTCAATGGATTGATCGGTATCTAGTAAATCATCTAATGAGACACCATAGAGTTTGGCAAGACAGATCAGGTTATCTGTATCTGGACTGGCTTCTGCTCTCTCCCATTTGGAAACAGCCTGTCTGGATAAACCTAATTTATCCGCTAATTGTTCTTGAGATAGACCATTCTTTTTTCTGAGTTCGACTAAACGATCCGCAATTTTAATGTTCATGTTTTTCTCCTCGCTTCATGGCCATATTCTAGAAAAAGCGGTCTTGGTTGCACTACCAAGTCTAGTGTTCAACAGCGCAACTATTGGTTGCATTTTGACTTTTTCGTTGTTTTTTAGGGAAAAATAATAAAAAATTGATAAAAACTAATCGTCGGAGAATTGATATGTTCCCACGATATCTTTGACTAAGTAGATGACGGATAACATACGGATATCCTTGAATGGGAATTCGTTAGAGCAGGCTATAACACCATTTTTCAAAACGGATTTATAACTTTCCAAGGTAAATGCATTCTGCCAGGTAGGAATGATCAATTCTTCCTTGTTATAGGCAAATACACCATTGGATAAATCATGAACGTCTGGTTGAATCAACATAGGGTCGATTGATGAACGATTCAAGAAGGTGTGATATAAGGAACGGCTGAATAGCGTCACCTGGTTATAGACGATATCTTTTTTCTTTTCAAATTTGCGGAGAATCTTTTTCTCTTCTCCTGGATGGTTCTTCATGATTTTGAGTACACAAAGTGGAGCAATCTTTTCCATCAGATCGGTAAGAGTGGTTTCATCCATAGAGGAAAGGAAAGAGTCGAGCAATCTTAGTGCTCTGTCTTTGACGACTTTGCTGTTCTCATCATAGATGGTCTCTTGACCATGGATAATTTCTTCCCATTGCGTATCAAAATAGGAATATCCTTCCATCGCTTTTTCTTTGCCCATGGCTTTATAGAAGATGGCGTTAGCGATATAGGAATATAAAGCATAGGAAATCTCAGTGTAGAAATCTCCTTTTTCGCACTGTTTCATATCCAGTCGATCGAAGCGATTAGATAGTTTCTCATCCCCGACAGAGAAGGCAATCAGGTTCTCATTTTCGAGGCTCTGAATGAATTGTATTAATTGTAAGCGGTTCATATACAAGTCATATTATAACAAAACTTTCAATAAATAAATTGTTTCTTTTAACACGAGGATAATTAGTCTATAATTGATAAGTCATTACACAAGGAGCGTGCTATGAACCAAGATAAAATTCTCGTAATTGATTTTGGCGGTCAGTACAATCAACTCATCGCTAGACGTGTCCGTCAATGTCATGTTTATTCTGAAGTTGTTCCTTATACCATCGATATCGAAAAGTTAAAGGATCCAACTGTGAAAGGATTCATCTTTACTGGTGGTCCAAACAGCTGTTATTTGGAAAATTCTCCACTTATCAGCAAGGAAATCTATTCCTTAGGCAAACCGATTTTTGGTATTTGCTATGGTGCTCAGATGATTGCCCATCAGTTAGGTGGTAAAGTCATTCATGCTGATACCAGCGAATATGGTAAGACTGATGTGGATATCATTGCTGATTCTCTTCTTTTGGATCGTTTCAGCAAGCATACGGAAGTCTTCATGTCCCACACTGATCGAATCAGTGAAGTGCCAGAAGGATTTGTCGTCACTTCCAAGACAGATAATTGCCCAATCGCTTCCTTTGAATCCAAAGAAAGAAATATTTATGCGACTCAGTTCCATCCTGAAGTCAGACATACCATTGAAGGTCAGAAGTCCATTGAGAACTTCGTCTTGAACATTTGCAAGTGCGAACCTACCTGGAAATCTGAATCCTTCATCGATGAACAGATCAAACTTGTTCGTGAACAGGTCGGTGACAAGAAAGTTCTTTTAGGTCTTTCTGGCGGTGTTGATTCCGCTGTTGTCGCCGCTTTGTTATCCAAAGCCATCGGTAAGAACTTATATTGTGTTTTTGTCGATCACGGACTTTTAAGAAAGAACGAAGCTGAAGAAGTCGAAGCCGTCTTTGGTCCAAAGGGCAAATACGACCTCAACTTCATCCGCGCTGATGCCAAAGATTTATTCTATAAGAAATTGGAAGGCGTAACTGAGCCTGAACAGAAGCGTAAGATTATCGGTGCTACCTTCTTAGAAGTCTTTGAAGCTGAAACCAACAAATTAAGCGATGTGGAATTCCTTGCTCAGGGTACCATCTATCCTGATAGAATCGAATCTGGTTTAGGCATCTCTGCCAAAATCAAATCCCATCACAACGTTGGTGGTTTACCAAAGAATATGAAGTTCAAGGGTTTAGTTGAACCTTTACAGAACCTCTTCAAGGATGAAGTCAGAGAAGTGGGTACACTTCTTGGTTTACCAGACTTCATCGTCCATCGTCAGCCATTCCCAGGACCTGGTCTTGGTATCCGTATCATCGGTGATGTCACCGCTGAGAAGGTCAAGATCGTTCAGGAAGCCGACTGGATCTATAGAGAAGAAATTGCCAAGGCTGGTTTAGATAAGGAAATCTCTCAGTACTTCGCTGCTTTATCCAACATGAGATCTGTCGGTGTCATGGGCGATAGCAGAACTTATGATTATGCGATTGTCTTAAGAGCAGTCCAGACTGACGATTTCATGACTGCCAAGCCAGTCATGATTCCTGCTGATGTCATGACTACCATTGTCGATCGTATCGTCAATGAAGTCAAAGGTGTCAACAGAGTTATGTACGACTTCACTTCTAAGCCACCGTCAACAATCGAACTCGAATAAATCATTTCGGTATAAAAATCAAAGCCTGAAATTTCTGCATGTCTCCTATTTCAGGCTTTTTATCGTTTTCATACCCTGAAAAAAGAAGATATAATCTAACTATCAAAAAGGAACGCATGATGAATATAAAACTCGTTGCTGTGGATATGGATGGAACTCTCTTGGATAGCAAGAAGAGATTGCCTGAGGATTTTATCCCTTGGGTAAAGAGTCATCCTCAGGTAAAAGTAGCCATCGCCTCTGGTAGACAATACTATACCTTGGAAAGAATGTTCCATGAAATTGCTGATCGTCTTGTTTTCATTGCTGAAAATGGAACGCTATGTTTTTATCGTGGAGAAATCATCTATAAGAATGTCTTGAAGAAAGAAGATGTTCTCAACACCCTCAGATTATTAGAACAGGTTCCTTATGCGACTCCTCTTCTTTGCGGTATCAAAGGTAGCTATATGAAATCAACTAAGGAGGAAGAACTTGCCAACGCTACCCAGTATTATGCAAGACTGAATCATGAAGATGATCTGACAAAGATTGCTCTAGAAGAGAATATTGTGAAATTTGCTATCTATTTCAGAAAGCAGATGGCGGAAGCAAGCGCCCATTACTTTGATGCTTTACCACAGCATTTAGCTGCTGTTGTCTCTGGTGTCAGCTGGATTGATGTTTCCAATTATGATGCCAATAAAGGTGCTGCCTTGAAATCCATTCAGGAACAATACCATATCTCCCAAGAAGAAAGTATGGCGTTTGGCGATTACTTCAATGATGTAGAGATGTTAAAACAGTGCAAACATTCCTATGCGATGGCTAATGCTCATCCGGAAGTAAAGAAGATTGCGAATTTCCTCACATCCAGCAATGATGAAAATGGTGTGATGAAGATTCTAAATACCATCTAACGACAAACAATTTGCTAAAAAAAATAGAAAAACGAAAAGTCTGGTACTTCGATTGTACCAGACTATTTTTTATAGAAGCTTCTGTTCAAAGTAAAACAGCATATCGTTGATATTGAAAATATCGTATTGTTGTTGGGAGATGAAATAACGGATAATGCAGTCTCTTAGATTGTCTTTTGCAAGGGTATCATGGTTTATATAAAGGAAGGATTCTATTTCTTCTAACGTTAAAGATAAAGCGATGCAGGAAGAAAGAATTTCATCTTTTGTCGGTTGATCACCTGATATCATCTTATGGAAAGAAGAATGATCCATATTGGCGAGATAACAGAATTGGGACTCAGTCAGTTTGGATTCTTCAATGTAGTGTTTGATCTGTTCTAAGAATGGCTTTCCAGTTATATTTGATTTCTGATTCTTCTTTGTCATAGGGAAATGACGCATAGGGTGAATCTTGGATATCTGTTGTAGTTTTAAATAGCGATCAAACTCATCATGAGGTATGTCTATCTTATCTAAAAGAGTAAGATAGACTCTCATGTCATGGTCTTTTAAAAAGGTAGTGATGGTATCTTTGGCAATCTGATAGGCTTCCTTTTTGGGATATCCATAGATACCAGATGAAATCAAAGGAAAAGCGATGCTTCTTAAGCCTTTCTCATAGGCTAGAGATAGACTATTTTGATAGCAGGATTGTAAAAGTGGTCTATTTTGTAGAGAGTGTTCCTGATGGATCGGACCAGCGGTATGAATGATATATCTTGCCTTGAGATTGAATCCTGGTGTGATCACTGCTTCTCCAGTAGAGATAGGAGAGAGTTTTTCACAGGCTTCTTCTAGTTTCTGATAACCAGCGGCAGCAAAAATGGCCCCACAAACCCCACCGCCAGCTAAAAGGCTCGTATTGGCGGCGTTGACAATGACATCAACATCAAGTCTGGTGATATCTTCATTTATCAATAGAAATGGCATGAATTCATCATAACACGAAAGCGGTAAAAAGCTCAAATTGTGATATAGTAAATAGCGAGTTTCACATCATAAAGGCTAGTGATAAAATATTCATAGTATGTTTCTTGCCAATTATCATACCCACACCAAGAGATGTGGTCATGCCATCGGTGAAGATGAAGATTATGTCCTTGAAGCCCTAGGACATGGTTTGAGGTATCTTGGCTTTTCTGATCATGCCATGCTTCCCGGTTTTTCGGAACCTTATCGTCGCGGTGAATATGATTTGCTTGATGACTATGTGTCTTCTATCAACAGCTTAAAAGAAAAATATAAAGATCAGATCAAAATCTATCTTGGTTTTGAAGCGGAATCATTCCCTACCTATTACACCTTCTATAAAGAGTTGCTGGATAATGGGGTTTTGGATTATATGATTCTTGGCAACCATTGTGCGATGAATGAAAACCATGAGATATACGCTCATTTTTCTCATATCACTTCTCCTGCTCAGGTCTATCTCTATAAGGACTTAGCCATCAAGGCAATCTCTTCTGGCATGTTCAAGATATTCGCTCATCCTGATTACTTCCTTTCGAGTATCGAGAGCTTTGATTCCGATTGCAAGAAGTGTTCCCGTGAGATGATTGAAGCCTGTATCGCTTATGATGTTCCTTTGGAAATCAACCTGGCAGGTATTCGTACCGGTGAGAAAATGGTCGGCAAGAAGAAACGTTGGTGGTATCCGACAGATGATTTCTTTAAGATGGTTTCCAAATATAAAGCCAAATGCATCATCGGAGCGGATGCTCATGCTCCTCTTCAGATCGGTGATGAAGCAGCAGAATATGCTGCGGTAGAATTCATCAAGAGCCACAATCTGATTGTGGTCGATAAATTAGATAACATCATTCAACATTAAAGGATATAGATCTATGGACATCAAGGAAGGTTATCTCCCTTTTAAGGGATATCAGACATATTATCGAATCGTCAACCCAGCAGGAAAGAAGACTCCGCTTGTCATCCTTCATGGTGGCCCTGGTTCCACTCATAATTCCTATGAATTGATGGATCATCTTGCATTTGAAGATGATCGTCCTTTTATCATGTATGATCAACTAGGATGTGGACTCTCTTTTATCGAAGGTAAGCACGATGATCTGTTCAACAAGGAAGTCTGGGTAGAAGAATTAGAGAATCTTCGCCAACAGCTTCATCTTGATGAGATTCACCTTTTAGGTCACTCCTGGGGTGGCATGCTTGAAATCATCTATCTATGCGATTATCAACCAAAAGGTATTAAGTCCTGCATCTTTTCCTCTACCTTAGCAAGTGCAAGTCTATGGAGAGAGGAAACACATCGTTTGATTGGTTTACTTCCGAAATTTGAGCAAGAAGCAATTTTGAAAGCAGAAGCGAAAAACGAATTTGATTCTCTGGAATCCAGATTAGCGGATGAAGACTACATGCATCATTTTGTCGGTGGCCCATGGCCAAAGGATGCTCCTTCTTGTCTGACAAGAGAAAAAGTCAGAGGAGATGAAGCCTATCTTGCTGCCTGGGGACCTTGTGAATATTCTCCTCTTGGCTCTTTGAAGGATTATGAATACTTGGATAAGCTACATCTCATCACTTGTCCGATTCTGTTGACTAATGGTGCGAATGATGAATCTACACCATTACAGAATAAGATGATGTATGATGCTCTTAGGTGCGATAAGAAATGGGTGATTTTTGCTCACTCTCGTCACATGTCTTATTATGAAGAACATGAAAAATATAGTAGTGAGCTTTGCTCATTTTTAAACGCGACAGACTAATAAGGAGATAGAAAATGACACATCTAGAAATTTTTCAGGATTTGATCGCTAAGACACAATCCTATAAACCAGAGAAGAGAAAAGGTATTTTCAATATCTCAGAACTTTGCTTCCTTTTAGCCAGTCTTCAGGTCACCAAGGAAACCTTGGATCAGATTCAGTTTGAAGAACATAAGGAAGAATTCAAGACTCTGTTTGAGGATTATTATCCCCGCGCTTTATTAAAACATGGACAGTACCTTGCTCAGCTTAACCGCGTCTTGGATCATTTCAAGCCACAGAATCCATCTCCTTATAAGAAATTTACTCAGGCTGTCTTCCTTACCGCAAAGTATTTCTCTCACTATGATTCTTTTGAAGCGTTCAGAAAGGAAGTCTATCTGACTTGTGTGGATGAAGATAGCACACTCGAATATCTAAAGAACTTTCGCAAGGAATCAAAACTCAGCAGCATGTATTTTGTGAAGACTTGTATGTTTTTTGAAACGGCTGGTTTCTTTGATATTCCGATTCCATCCAAGAAGGCCAAAGAGTATCTTCTTCCCAAGATGGAAATCGAAGATGAAAATGAAAAACTCTATAAGAGAATGCTTCATTTAGCCAAATCCAATAAGATTACCTGCCACGAACTGAACAAGAGAATTGAACTATTACCATGCTAGAAATCAGGAACCTCAGAAAAGATTATCTTACCGATGACAAGCCTTTTACTGCCTTAAGTGATATTTCACTTTCTTTTCCTGAGGTTCAGTTTGTCACGGTTTTAGGTCCTTCCGGTTGTGGTAAGACCACGCTTTTAAATTGTATCGGTGGTCTTGATAAGATCAGCGATGGTGATATCACCATTGATGAGAATTCTTTACCCAGGATGAATGATGCTCAACTGGATAGTTATCGCAACAATTATATCGGATTCATCTTTCAGAATTATTATCTGATTCCTCAGTTGAGCGTTTTGGATAATGTCAAGATTGCCTTGGCGGTCAGAAACTATAGCCAGGAAGAAATGAATGAGAAGTCTATCCAGGCTCTTAAGAGAATCGGCATTGAGGATCTCAAGGATAAGAAACCAAATCAGCTTTCTGGTGGCCAGGCTCAAAGAGTGGCTATCGCTAGATGTTTAGTGACTTCTCCTAGAATCATTCTTGCAGATGAACCAACCGGCGCCTTAGATAGTCGTACCTCTGTTGCCATCATGGATCTTTTAAAGGAATTATCCAAAGACCATCTTGTCATCATGGTGACCCATAATGAGGACTTAGCTAGAAGATATGCAGATAGAATCATCAATCTCAAGGATGGTAAACTCGTCTCCGATGTCATCTTGAATCAAGTTAGCAAACAGTTAAAAGAAGAGAAAAAAGAACTCAAGAAGAGCAAGTTATCATTCTGGATGAGTCTAAAACTGGTGTGGAAGAACCTGCTTTCTCGAAAAGGCAAAAACATCCTGACCAGTATTGCAAATTCCTTTGGTATCATCGGAATTGGTTTCTTCTTTGCAATCAATTATGGCTTTAATCATTACTCAACAAATCTCTCTACTGCTTCTGCGACTTCTTTACCAGTTGTCGTCTCAGCCTATAACCGCAAGAGCCAGACGGAATCCTTCTCATCGAAAAACGCATCGGTCTCCTATCCTGATGTTGAGGAGATTTATCCTTCGGTAGACACTTCGACTTCCTATTCCTACACCTACAACAATTTCACCCCTAAGTATATGGCCTATCTGAACCAGTTGCAGGAAGAAGGTATCCTTCGTGAATACATCACCAGTTATAGCAACAACTATTCCTATAACCTGACAACCACATTCCCGGATTCCTTGGATGGCGAACATAAAGGTGGACTAGGCTTGGTCAACACCACCGTTACCAGCTACAACTATTATGCGTATAGCGCTAAACTTCCTTACAACATTTTCCATGTTCTCTATGGCGATCTCTCACAATATGATCTCATCACCAAGAATTACACCATTCCAGGAACCAATCAGAAGAGTCATTTACCAACCAACAAGAATGAAATCGTCCTTGTCGTCAATAACTACAATGCGGTCAACTTTAAGATTCTGCAGCAATTAGGTTTCTATCATAGTGAAGATGAACAAGAGGATGTCGAGGATGAAACCCTTAAGAGCAAGGTCAAACCGATTTCCTTTGGCGATATTCTCGGTAAAGAATACAAAGTTTTTGATAACGATGAGTTTTATACTAGCCTTGCTGATGAAGAACTGACTGATGCCAATGACTTTACAAGAACCATTCATCATTATTCCAAACAGGAATTGACCAAAGACTTCTATGATAACCATGGTGAGAGTCTAAAGATTGTCGGTATCATCAGACCGAAGAGAACTTCACCATTTACCATTCTTGCTCCTGCCTTATGTTATTTGCCTTCATTACAAGAAGAACTGATGCCAAAAAATGAACAGAGTCAGTTATCAAGAAGAATCAAAGATAATATCCTGTTCCATGCACCGGTGGGCATTAACAAAAACAGTGCCTTGCTTGTGTTTTGCTTAGAGATTCAGGAAGTTCTGAACAACTATTTCGCCTCGTCTTCTAACGTCTTACCGACCGAGGAATTGAATTCTATCTTCAATCGCTATTTCTATTACTATCCTTTAGAAGCGACAGGCTATATGTATCTTGGCTTTTCTAGTTTCTTAAGCGATGCGGCAAACCATGGGGCAAATCTAGTCTCTGATGAATTACTAGGAAGAGATTTGTCTCAGCAATCCGTGTTAGAAGAACAGATGGAAAAAATCCAAAAGGCCGGTTTTCCACAAGAAGGTGAACCAGATTATCAGGCTTTATATGATGAGATCATCTCCCTTGTCGCTTATGCTAATGCGTATTCAAAAATTACGGGTATTGTTCTTTTCCCCGTGGATTTGCCATCAAGAGCCCTTTTGATTGAGCGCTTGGATGTCTTTAATTCTTATAACGACAAACTGGAGCAGAAAGATAGCAAGTATGCAAATTGTGATGAAGAAAAGGTTTATTATGTCGCCTCTGATGCCAATGAACTGATCGAAGAAGTAGGTGAGATGATTACTCTCGTCTCCACGATTCTAATCGCTTTTGCAGCGATATCTTTACTCGTATCTAGTGCAATGACAGCCTCCTTGACTTCCAATAACGTTCTGGAACGAAAAAAGGAAATTGGTTTGCTTCGTTCGCTTGGTTCATCAAAGAAGGATGTCAGTCGACTATTTGAAATGGAAGCCATCATCATCGGACTACTAGCAGGTGTGGTAGGATCATTGATGACGTTCTTCTTATCCCTCCCATTAAACATTCTGATCAATTCCGCTTCGACGATTTCTTATTACAATGTGGGCAATATTTGTCATCTCACCTGGTGGCATGCTTTGATTATCGTCAGCATCTCTGTTGTTCTTGGTTTTGTATCCGCTCTGATTCCAGCCTTAAAAGCGAGCAAGCAAAACCCGGTGGAGACCCTCCGCAGCGAATAATTTTTTCTTGAAGATAAAGATATATATATCTATAATAAGTAAGTCATGCAGTTTTAAAGTGCATGAAAA
>JAEEGL014436824.1_pt1 | contig 28040 bp, 22 predicted proteins | sample 9134231 | NCBI WGS metagenome assembly JAEEGL01 (sample SAMN16246548, study PRJNA631951) | gut metagenome | biome: gut microbiome; feature: rumen; material: fiber-attached | host: Bos | place: Iran: Karaj | collected 2018-10
ACGAACGACTGATTATGCATAACTGTCTGATTTACAGACAAAGTTACGATTGAAAACCGTTCGCCCATCAAACACCTCCTAACTATCTAACTATCAATATTTTCAAAGACCTATATATAAATTTTTAGTGGACACTAATGAATCGTTTTAGTTATTAGCCGGAATGAAAACTTTACCTTTTAATACAGCGAGTCCGTCCCTAACGATAGCGGGATATACCATTTTAACCTCCGTGGTTTCAGGGCTGGGAATTAATTCGAATAAATGCTCGTTATTCCCATTATACTCTTCGGTGGTCAGATTATAATTCTCCAGGCATTCTGCTAAATCCTCGATTCTGAGCTGTATTTTTTTTAAATATTTCTCGTCTTCAGAAGAATGCGTTCGTTTGTAGCCAATCAACGTCTGAATGCTTTCCAGAAGAAAACCGTACTGCTTTTCAATAGTCGGTTTTTCCATCGATTCATATTTATCGATGACCCTATTTACTTGGGCTCGGAAGGTTGTAATAAGAGTATCCACACTATCACAGATACCACCGACAACACCGATAAATCCAGGAACATCGAGGGGTTCGTTCACGAGTTCCGTTCTAATTGAAGGTGCGGACGCGATCTTGGACTCAACAGGAAGGTCTATGCTCTTCCTGCTGGCAAGGTATACCATTACGGCTGTCCCTGCAATGGCGCCGAAAACAGCGCCCCAGCCGCCAAACGCAAACTTCCCGACTAAGGCACCAGCGGCAACACCTATACCAGCTTGGGATGCCGTTATATTTGTACCCAGATAATCCTGAAAAGTCTTTTTCGAAGAAGAATTATCAGATACTCCTCGTATTACTCCCTCCTTGGGCTCCTCATGGATTGTATTGAAACGAATTTTTTGGTTGACGAAAGTTTTACTCATCTCCTGCTGGGCTGTCAATAATGACATTGTTGCCTGCAAAAGATAATCTTCTGCTTGAGTTAGACTCTGACGAAAATCTCCCTCGGAATCAAATAGTTCAGTTAAGTAATCGGAGATAGTCTGTTGTACTATCTGATTGTCTTTAGGAAGCATCATGCCTTCCAGCGCCTGTTCTAACTCCGACTTTTTGGAGTCGAAGAGGGCCCTCAATGTGATTTTGTCAGCCATATTTTTTGTTTTTGCTACTTCCCACAAAGTTCGGGACTTGCGTTCGGGTGGTCAAGTCCATTTCAGGTCCATTTGCGGAGTGGTTCGGGATGAGACGCGTTGACGGGGAAATGCGGCCAGAAGGCATTCTGGGTGTCAACGCGGAGCCGTTTCCGCCCGAAAGCAGCGTTTTTCTTGACGCGTTGACAAGCGAAGTGTAGTGTGATGCCAATTCGGTGTCAACGCGGTCAGGGGCCGCCACACTTTCTTCAAGTCCATTTCAAGTCCATTTCCGGGGCAAGTGCTTGAAAATTCAGCGAGAAAGTATACCTTTGGGATATGAATCCCGAAAAGCAGATTCCAGAGCTTCAGGCGCTGATGGTGGCGGTGGAAAACCGGCATGGGGAACCGCTGCGGTCCACGACCGGATTTGAGCGGCTCTCGGCGGAGATGGCGGCGGTGCTGGGGGAGGGGCTCGGCGCCTCGACCCTGAAGCGCCTGTGGGGCTATATCCCCGGTGGAACGGTGCCGCGGCTGTCGACGCTGAACCTGCTGGCGAAGTATGCCGGATACCCGGATTTCAAGACGTTCCGGCAGAAGGTTTCCGCCCGGGACGACTCGGGCTATGTGACCAAAGTCAGCTGCATTACGAGTGACGAGCTGGAGAAAGGGGATTCCCTCGTGCTGGGCTGGGCGCCGGACCGGGTGGTGCGGCTACGCTACCTGGGGGAGGACCGTTTCGAGGTCCTGTCGTCGGAACACTCGAAGCTCCGTCCCGGGGACGTGTTCATGCAGTCCTGCTTCTTCAAGGGATGGCCCCTGTATGTGCCCTGCATCTGGCGGGACGGGGAAGCGACCCCGCCCTTTGTCGCCGGGAAGGCCCATGGCCTGACCCTGCTGGAAAAGCAGTAATCCCTACTCAAACAAATCGGTAGCCTGACGGAAGAGGTTGTCGATGTCTTCCTGGGAGGCTTGGCGGCTTTCCGTGGGTTTCGTGGCGGGTTTGGCGGCGTCGGGTTTGGCGGCGGGCTTGGTGACGGCGGCGGCTCCACCAGGAGCCTTGGCCGCCCCAGAATACCCGGCCGCCGCGGCTTCTCCCGCAGCCGCGCTCTCCACCGTTCTGGCGGCACCAGAAGCCCTAACGGCTCCGGCCTCCGCGGCCGCGCCAAACGCCTCTCCCGTGCCCCCGGCTACGTTTTCCGTCCCTTCCCGCGTCCTTTCCGGAGCGCCGCCGTACCGCTCCCATATGGCCATGCCGACGGACAGCGCTCCGGTGACAAGGGCGATGACGATGTACAGCCAGGCGCTTGTCGTGCGCCCCAGCAGCGCTTTCTTGAAGGCGCCGATGTGGGGGTAGCGTCGGGCGGGGTCAGGGGCGGTAGCCTTCCGGAGGGCGCGGCGGTGGCCCCGGGTCAGGCCGGAAAGGACTTTCCCGACGGCCCAGATGTCGGTTCTTACATCGGCCGGGCGGCCTTCCAGGACCTCCGGAGCGATATGGTCCTTGGTCCCGGCCGCCATTTTCAGGACGGCGGAATCATCCGAGTCGGAGAGCCCGAAATCAATCAGTTTTACGTTGTCGCCATTGTGGGTGATGAGGATGTTGGAGGGCTTGATGTCGCGGTGGATGACCTGGCGGGAGTGGAGGTAGGCGAGCGCGTCGCAGAGTTCGGCGGCGATTTTCCGGAAGAGTTCCTCGTCGGGAAGGGCCGTGGAAAAACGCTGGTCCAGAGGCACGCCGTCCACCCATTCCATTTCGATGCAGTGGCCGAGCAGGGGGTGGTCGCGGAAGTGCCAGGTGCGGCAGACGGCGGGGTGGTTGAGGCTGTAGCCGATTTCGAATTCTTTCCTCAGAAGTGCCTCATAGACAGCGTCTTCGCGGTACTCCTCCTTGAGGGCTTTGAGGACGACGAACTGGGAGAACTTGGTGGCTCTCCAGATTTCGGCGAAGCCGGTCTCGGAGCGGTGTACGAGCTGCAGGCCGGCAAGGCTGCCGTCCAGCTGGGGCTCCACGATGAATCCGGATTCCTGGTCCATGGACACAAAGGTAAGAATATTTTGGAAAGTGGTGGCAAGAATCTATCTTTGTACTGTGTTTGGCTTGAAACGATATCTGGCGGTCCTCCTGCTCTTTTGCGGGTCCATTTTCGCGTCTGCCCAGCAGCGGGTGTGGGATGATGCGCTGGACTGGTATGGCTCCGTCTCGGCGAAATGCTCCACCTGGCGGGAACGGATCGACCGGGGGGAGTCGGTGCCCCGGGACAGCCTCCAGCGGATGATGGAGGAGCTGTCCGCGGTCCGGGGGGAGCTGCAGCGGGCGTGGAATGAGATGACGCCCCGCCAGCGGCGCTGTTTCGAGGCCATCCGAGATCGTTTCCTGACGGGGAAGTGGCCGGTGGACGCCTTGTCTTCGAGTGCGCCGGCGGTGTCCATACCTTCCGCTCTTTCCTTCGTCCGCGTTGACAGCGGGAATGCCCTCAGGGGCCGATTGGACGTCAACGCGGCGGCGAAAACGCCGCTTTGGACCGAAAAGGGCGCCGCGTTGACAAGCGGAAGCCCCTCAGAGGCCGTTTTGCTGTCAACGCGGCACGTCCCCCTGCGGCTCGCCCCCGTGGCGGGGCTCCTCGTGGGGGTGTATCCGGACTTTTCCATGGGCGCGATCCTGGGGGTGTCCATCGGGGCGGACTGGGCGGTCCTTGTCGCAGGCCGCAGCAATTTCCGTCAGCGCCGGTGCGCGTATGACTGCCTGTCGGACGGCACGGCGGGCGAAGGCTACTTCTGGGGCAGCGGGGAAAAGAGCGTCAACCGCCATCAGCTGACGCTGGATCTCTCCTACGCCCTATCTGGTCCCGTCCGCCTGTATGCCGGAGTGGGATGTGGAGTCCGGACGCTGTGCTGGAAGGACTCCGACGGGGCGTGGGCCCGGGTGGCGGACCGTAGCGTCCGGGGGCTTGCCCTCGATGCCGGCCTCGTCATTTCGCCCTTCCGCGTCTCCCGCCCGTCCATCCGCGCCTCCGGCCCCTTCCGCAGTGGCCCCGGCTCGTTCCGCAGTGGCGCCGGGCCGTCCTTCCTTTTGGGCGCCGGCTTTCTCCCCGGCGGAGGCTATGTCGATGCCGTGGCCGGTTTCTGCTGGTGGTTCTGATACTCAGCGACTTAGCTGATGTCCCTTCCCCCAAAACGGGGAAGGGACATCGCGTAAATGCCTGATTAGCAACGGGGTATTCTGCGAAGGGGACGCAGAGGCGGCCGTCTAGCAGTCCGGCGAAACGCCGGTGTTGTCCCTTTCTCGGAAAACGGTGCTGTTCCTTTTTCGGAAAAAAGACTTTATCTTTGTAGATGGACAAAAACGAAGAAAAGATGGACTGTCAAAAACGATTCGCGGAGATATACGGCCGGGAGCCGGAAGGGCTGGCATTCTGCCCCTACCGGATCTGCCCGGTGGGTGCCCATTCAGACCATAACCTCGGCAAGATCACGGGCTTTGCCATCGACAAGGGAATCCACATTGCCTATGCGCCGAAGCTGAACGGCGTGGTGGAGATGACCTCGCTGCAGTTCCCGAAGCGGGCCCAGTGGCACATCGCCTCGGTGCCGGAGCGAAAGCAGAACGGCTGGGCGGACTATCTTCGCGGCGCGACGCTGTCCCTGGAGAAAAACCACCGGCTCAAGGTCGGTATCTGCGGGGTGATCGAGGGGTCCCTTCCCATCGGCGGCCTGTCTTCTTCGGCGGCCGTGACGATTGCCTTCCTCCAGGCCCTCTGCGCCGTGAACGGCATCCGGCTCGAGCCGCAGGAAGTCATTGACCTGGCGTACGATGCGGAGCTGAACTATGTGGGCGTTTCCATCGGCAAGCTGGACCAGAGCTGCGAAGTCCTTTCGCGGAAGGACCACCTGCTGTATCTGGACACCCGGGACAACAGCTACGAACTGATTCCGGTTCATCCGAAGATGAAGCCCTGGAAGATCGCCATCTTCTTCTCCGGATTGGAGCACAGCCTGGCAGGCTCGAAATACAACATGCGGGTCGATGAACTCCGCTCCGGGGTCTATGCCCTGCAGGCTTTCGCCGGGATGGACTACGGCAAGTTCAAGGACGCGATGGCCCGGGATGTGCCGCGGGAAGTCTATGAGCGGTACAAGGACCGCCTGCCGGTTCCATGGGCCCGCCGCTGCGAGCACTGGTACACGGAGTTCGAGCGGGCGGAAAAGGCCGCCGAAGCCTGGCGGCGCGGGGATATCGAGGAGTATGGACGCATCTCCTTCGCCTCGGGATGGAGCAGCATCCACAACTGGGAATCCGGCGCGCCGGAGCAGATCCGCCTCTACGAGATCATGACCCGGACCGAAGGCATCTACGGCGGCCGTTTCAGCGGCGCGGGCTTCAAAGGCTGCTGCATGGCCCTGATCGACCCCGCCTACGAGGCATCCATCCGCGAAAATGTCACCCGCGAATACCTGGCGTCCTTCCCGGAAATGAAGGGGAAATACGATGTGTTTATCTGTGAAAGTGCCGACGGCGTAACGATATGAAATGTCTGTTTCTTGCGGCGGGCTATGCGACCCGCCTGTATCCCTTGACGGAAAATTTTCCGAAACCGCTGCTGGAAGTCGGCGGAAAGACCATTTTGGACCATCTGATCGCGGACATCGACCGGACTGGCCTTGTCGATGAATACCTCGTGGTGTCGAATGCGAAGTTCGCCCCGATCTTCGAAAAATGGGCCCGGAAGGGCATCCGCGTCATTTCCGACGGGACCTGGACCAACGAGACCCGCCTCGGGGCGGTGAGGGACATCCAGCTCGGCATCGAAACGGCCGCGGTGAAAGAGGATCTTCTCATTCTCGCCGGGGACAACCTCCTGTCCTTCTCCCTGGCGGAATTCATCGCCTATGCCCGCGGGAAGGGGACGAGCTGCCTGATGCGCTATTACGAGGCGGACGAGGCGCGGCTCCATAAGAGCGGCGTCGCCGAGATCGGCCCGGACGGGAGGGTGCTGTCCATGGAAGAAAAGCCCGCCCATCCGAAGGGCCACTGGTGCTGCCCGCCGTTTTACTACCTCACGGCGTCGGACGTCCCGAAAGTCGCCGAAGGGATCGCCGCGGGCTGCGGCACGGATGCCCCCGGCAGCCTGATTGCCTGGCTTTGCGGTGTCTCCCCGGTCCATGCCTGGGAAATGAGCGGCCCCCGCTACGACATCGGCGATCTGGAAAGTTATGAACGTGTGAAAGAAATCTGGAAAAACAAAGGCCTATGAAAAAGCTCTTCTACTGCTGCGTTGCCGCGCTAATGGCAGCCTCCTGCTCCTTCTTTGATACCACCCCCGAGGACCGGACGAACCAGTCCCAGACCCCGGGCGGAGGCGGAAACGGCTCGGGAGAGGACCCCGGCACGACGCCGGGAAAGCCCAATCCTTTTTCTGATGCCCTCCAGGGCTGGAGGTGCATCTCCTATTACCAGAACAAGAAGACCTTCGACCAGACCCTTCAGTTCCATTATGACGAATTGGGAAGGCTCGATTATTACCTGGAGCATACGCTTTCCTATAATAACGACGGCATCACGACCTGGGCCGATGACAATTACAAGCGGATCTACCACTACACCTCGCCGACCCATGCCGATTTCTACAATGAGGTGATCGCGGAGGGTTCACGGGGGACCTGGTACGATTTCGATGCCGATGGGCGTATTATCAAGAAGAACAACGCCTACGGGGACCCCTATCTCTACCACTACAACGACAAGGGACAGCTGATCGAGATCGAGAACGCCTATATGTACGAAGACAGCGAGGATGAGAAGAAGTACAAATCCTGGAAAAAGTCCCGCATCGTCGATTGGTATGAAGACTGTCCCCATTATTTCAGTCAGAAATGGACCTCGGGCTCAGAGACCGTCTACCGGAACGAGATGACCATCATCCGCAATATCCATTATACGAATCCATTCCGGAACATGGCCATCGATCCGACCGTCATGGGAATGACCATTGTCCCGGACGGCGGGGGCATCGGCGTTTTCGACCTGGAAGGCTGGTGGGGGACGCGGAGCAAATACCTCATCACAGGCTGGTACGAGGCCGAGAATCCGGACTGTCGTGTCACCGTGACCCTCCTGACAGATCAGAATGACCATATCACCGGCATGAGGACGCAGGGGAGCGGCGATTTTGGCAGCCGCCGCGAGTACACCTTCAGCTGGAAGGGCGAAGCACCGCTTCTGAAGAAGGACGGCGTTCCGGAGATCAATTGATTATTATTTCTTATTTTTGTGCCCAAATGAATTGGTATATGAAACGTTATTTGCTTCTTCTGATCCCCCTTCTCGTTTCCTGCGGAAGCGCCCGTTATGCCAGTCGCGGCTTTAAAACGGCGGATGTCCAGGAGTATGCCTTCCTCAAGCCCTGCGCCCATCTGGTCCGCTACGACACGGACGGAGGGTACTACCACCAGGGAAATACCGACATCCACACCGGCATCATCGTGAATCTCATCAATGCGGAACGTTTCCCTTTCTCCGAGATGATCGAGGCCGATTACCAGGGCGAAGACAAGGAAACCCTGACCTGGGCGCGGAACCTGGAGGATATCAAACAGAGCCAAGTGGAACGCCTGCGGGTCCCGAAAGCCCTGCTGAAGCGCCTGGAAGGGGTGCCCAACCGCTATGGAATCCTGATTTTCTCTCGGGGCTATAACATGACCCAGGATGCCTACGACAAGGAAAGGAGGGAGAAAGCGGCCAGCAAACTCATCGACAGGACGGCCGAGAAGCTCACCGGCATCAGCGGCCTGACCAATCCCACCCAGAATTATACGCCCAGCGATCCGTACGGCAATCTGATGATCTGCGTGGTCGTGGACAAGCAGCAGCAGCGAGTCGTCTACTATGCCCAGCAGACCCCGACCTTCGCGTCCGACCCCAAGGACAACGCCGACGTGAGTGGATTGCTGCACGCCCTGTTGAAAGACTTTATCTATTAAATTATAAACACTTAACAAATCATGAAGACCCTTAAACTCCTGGCCCTCGCGGCCGCTGCATGCCTGTCCTTCTGCCTCGTTTCCTGCAAGAAGGATGTTGATGAGAAAGTTTCCGGCACCTATGGTGTCACCGTCAACGTCGAGGTCGATTATAATAAAGGCTCCGGCATTATCTTCTCCGAGATGGAGAAAGCGGTCAGCACGGTGGCCAAAGATTTTTCATTCCGCACGAAGGCCAATGACGACGCCATCATCGCCGCCACCGACAAAGTGGAGAAAGATTATAAGGACCAGGCCGACAAGGAGGTGGTCATCTCCGTTGTCTTCAAGCCCGGTAATGTGGTGGGCCAGAGCGAGAAAAAGCCCGAAGTCGTCAAGGCCTACACCTTCAAGCCGGTCCTGTAGGCACTTACACCGTCACGATGCCCTTCGCGGCGGCGGTAGCCACACATTCTACAATACTGTCCAGACCGAATTTGCTCTTGATACGCTCCTTGTAGCTGTCTACGGTGTTCACGGAGATTTCCAGAGCGGATGCGATCTGGGCATTGCTGTATCCGGATGAGGCGAGCTGCAGCACTTCCAGTTCCCGGGGCGTCAGGCCCTGCGGTTTCCGCCCTTGAAGGTTCTCCTTGCTGCCGAAAATCCGGAGGATCTTTTCCGCATCGATGGTCTCTCCGAAGAAAAGGCATTTTCCATCAGCCACGTCACCGATTGCCTGGACGATGGACTGGGGGGAAGAGTCTTTGGCCAGGTAGGCCGAGGCGCCGGAAGTGATGGCCCGGAGGATGTAAGAGGGTATTTTATAATGGGAGAGCACCATGGCTTTTACCCCCGGAAAAGCATCCCGGAGGATTCCCAGCAGGGTCAGGCCGTCGCTTTCCGCCTGCAGGGTGATGTCCACCACGGCAATGTCCGTATCGGGGTGGGCGTTGAGGTAGGCCACCGCGGCGCCCGGAGACGTCACGGCTTCAATCCGCCCGATCGCGGGATCGGCGCCCAGGGCCAGCTTCAGGCCCATTACAAATACGGCGGAATCTTCAATCAAAAGGACATTTATCATAGGTCAATCGTGATTTCAAGGCCGCCTTCGGGGCGGTTCTGCATGTGGATGGAGGCCCCCAGCTTGTCCACCAGTTCGCGGGTGATCACCAGGCCGAGGCCATGGCCCCAGTGCGTGTCTCCTTCCTGCATGCCGGGGCCTTCGTCGGAAAGGATGATGCTTTGTCCATGGGCCCGCAGGTAGACTTTTCCCCCTTCCGGACTGGCGTTGACGGCATTGTCCACGAGGTTCCGGAGGATGGTGAGGAGCATGTTGCGGTCGGTGCGCACCGTGAGGCCGGAAGGAATGTCTACCGTGATGATCTCTCTTTTCTGCATGGTCGAGATGGCCTCCTCCGCCAGTTTCTGCACATTCTCCTCCCGCATCACGGGCTCCAGCATCCCTTTCTGGTTCAGGGACCACAGAAGGAGGTTTTCCAGCAGATTTGACGCATGGTCTGTCGATGCCGACAAGGCCTCCAGGGCGCTTTTCAGTTGCTCCGGGGACAGACCGTCCAGCTGGCTGAGCAGCTGGTGGGTCAGCAGCCGGTTGCCGGACACGGGATTCCGCAGGTCGTGGGAGATGATGGAGAACAGCTGGTTGCGCTTGTCCAGCTCCTTTTCCAGGAGCCGGCGCTCCCGCAGTTTGATGACGAGGTAGATGACGGCGGCAACCAGCAGGAGATACCCCAGCAGGAAAGGCCAGCGGAGCCATAGCGGCAGGGGAATCCGGATGACGCGCGTGTGTGTTTCCCCGCGATCCCAGCGCCCGAAGATATCGGAGGTCTGCTGTTCGAGCGTATAGCGCCCGGGACGGATGTTGTCCTGGAAACCGCCGAAGGTTCCCTCTACCCATTCTCCCTGGTTCAGGCGGTATCGCTGCCCTACCAGATGCTGAAGTGGCAGATTGCCTGCGGCCTGGATGGAGAGCAGGCTGTCGGGGTGGAAGGCGGCGGCACCCTCGGCGCCCCCGAAAGAGAGAGACCCGTCGGCAAGGCGGCAGGAAACGTGTTCGCCGTAAATATCCAAGGGAAAGCCCAGCTCCTTCGGCACGCGGCCCGTGCTGCCGTCCGTGTCGACGAACCAGAGTCCGTCCTCCGTCCCGGCCCAGAGGCGGCCCCGGGCGTCGGCCTCCACCGACTGGACCAGCATGCCGTCCAGGTAGTGTCCTCCGGAAGGGCTCCAGAGTCCGCCGCGGGTCGCTGCCCAGACGCTGCCGTCCGCCCGGAGACAGAGGTCGGTGACATAGTCGTCCGGAATGGAGGAATTCCCCCGGAAGTATTTGGTTACAAGGCCGGTACCTTTGTCGATGAAGTTGAGTCCGGCCTGGGTCGTGGCATAGACCAGATGGCCCTCGGCATCCTCGATGAGGCGGCTTCCGAGTCGGGAAGAGACATAGATATTGGAGTCCACCTGCGGGGCGGGGTATCTGAACGGACTGAGCCAGCGGGGCGGAAGGCTTCTGCGGGCCTTGCGGTCCCACTCATTGAGGCCGACACCTTCCCAGCTCACGACCCAGAAGCGCCCCTCACTATCTTCCAGAAAATCCGAAATCCAGTTGGCCCCGTCCAGGTACCTGGCTTCTGTCTGCTCTTCGGGAAGGGGGCCGGAGAGGCGGTCCTTCTGCACCATTTTCCCCTCCTTCCATACCTCCCATCCAGTATTGTTCCAAAGGCCCACGTAAACCGTGCCGGCGCGGTCTTCGTACAGGGCGGAGACCCGCTCTTCGGCCGTTCCGACCCAGAGTTTGCCGGTATGGTCTTCCAGAAGGGCGGATACCTGGGCGGTAGAGACAAGCCTTACCTGCTGCAAGGCAGGAGACAGCACGGAGAGGCCGTTGTCGCCGCCCACCCAGATATTGCCCTGTCGGTCTTCGAAGATGCAGTAGAGTTCGTTGGATAAGGTTTTATAAACCTGTGTACTTTCAGGTTTCTGCGTATTCACCAGCCCCAGGCCGTAGGATCCGGCTGCCCAGAGGTTTCCGCTATGGTCCGTCAGGAGCCTTGCATGGGCGATGGGAAGGCGGCCGAGGGGGACGGGCTGCCCGGCCTCATAGGTGTGAAGGAGCGAAGTATGATCTTCAAAGGAGTAAAGTTTCCCGCCGGCTTCGGCGTAGCTTCCGTTGCAGAGCATCCCCTCCCAGGATGTGAGGGTGACGTGCGGGTTCTTCCTCTCTTCCACATACTGGTTGTGGACAAGCCGGCCGGCTATCCAGAGGCGCCCGTCCTCCGCCTCAAATATCTGGAAATAGGGATAATCCCCTTCGTGGTCCCTTTTATCGTAGAAGCATCGGGCTTCCTCATGGATCCCGTCTCGGTAAGAGAGTTTCAGTAGGAGACTGTCTCCGACGGTGGCCCACACAAAGCCCTCCTTGTCGGCGTACAGGGCCCGGATATATCCTTCCGTCTTGTCGCCATCCACCATCAGCCCCTCCGTGGTCCCGACCCACAGCCGGCCGTCACGGTCCACCGCCAGGGCATTCACCCGTCCATATTCCTTATAGGCGTGAAACTGTCTTCCGTCAAAGCTGGCCAGTCCGTTCCGGGTCCCTATCCAGAGTATGCCATCCGGGTCCTGCGCCATGGCATAGACGGTATTGGACGGCAATCCGTCCGCCGCACGGTAGTTGACAAAGCGCGGCGCAGCTGCCAGCACCGCGAGTATGAGGACAAGGCATTTCATTCCTTTGCAAAGATATCATTTCCTCCCGAAATATCCTTGCAAATCAGCCCCCTGTGGTGGATTCCGCCACAAGACAATCATCTGGATGGAATACCTCAGAAGTGCTTCTGTGCCGCCATTCAGATTTCAGTAAAAAGATCATCGGCCGTGACGACGGCGTTCACTACTGCGGAGTATTTATTTTTGACAACGCCATATGTTGTCACAAGGATTGTCTGAATGGGCTTTTTGGTCTTCGTGACAAGGCGGAATGAATTCCTTCGCCGTGCGAAGTCTTTTTCATCCTTTTCGGAGAGCGGATAGTCATCATCGTAAAACCGCATTTCGCAGAGGGTAACTCCAACGCTGCCCTTGTCGATGACAAGATCAACCTGTGCGCCTTCCACCCCGTTTTGTGGATCCTTCCGGCATTGCCAGGAACATACGCGTGTGGGGATTCCGCTGATTCCCAACTTCTTTTTGATTTGTTCTGAGTGGAGAAGGCAGAGTCTTTCGAAAGCGTGACCTGCCCAATTGTCAAATATTTTGGATGGAATTTGAGAGAAATCGTCGCAGTAGTGGATTCCATCCTTCAGAAATTTGAAGTAGAATAGTGTAAAGTTGTCGATCAACTGGTACATGGAATCCTTTTTGGCTTTCCCGAAAGCCGTGTATCGGCGTATGAATCCCGCTTTCTCCAAATCTTCAAGGATGGTGGACAACGTCCCGCCATCGCCCAGTCCACTCTCCTTGATAATCTCCTCCCGCAGCATGCCGGAGCCCTTACCGGATAATGCAGTGATTACCTTTACGTAGGGTAATGGCTGTTCAAATGCTACCTTGTAGAGCATTTCAAATTCATTGTCCAACGTAGGGGAGTCTCCGAAAAACATACGATTCACGCCGCTTGTCACCGTATCCATCGGCAGGAACTCATCCCAGTAGTACGGAATGCCTCCCAGAATCATATAAGCCTCCATAATGTTCTTTCGGGACATGGCGAGATGCTTGCTTTCGGCGAACGCCTCGCATTCACGAAGATTGAAAGGCTTGATATTCAGGATATCAGATTGCCTGCGGTAAAGTCCTCCCTTATCTGAGAGGAACTTCTTGAAAATCCAGGAGGTGGAAGAGGCGCAGACCACAAGCAGAATGTCGTGGCGTTTGGATGCCCATCCGTTCCAAAACGAGGATAGCATTGGAAGAAAATCGGACTCGGGCGTTTCCATCCAGGAGAGTTCATCCATAAAGAGAACTTTTTTGATGGGATGTTCTGACGAAATGTCTTCTATGCCGATCAGGTCCTTAAGAAGTTCGAAAGCCTCACGCCAGTCTGACGGTTGCGGGCAAGAGGGAAGTCCGTGCCGAACCAGGGAGTCCCGGAATGCGCGGAGCTCCTGCGCAAGCATCTCACTGGCCGTCTTAAGGCTCTTGTCAGGTGATATATATTCTCCGGTATGCTCAAAAAACATTCTGCCGCGGAAAGTTTCGTTTACCAGAAATGTTTTTCCAACTCTTCGTCTGCCATAAATAATAATCAGGCGGGAAAAATCAGAGTCGTAAGCGTGTTGTAAACGTTCTTGTTCAGTTTCTCTTCCAATAATCATAACGCTATGTCTTTTGCCGCAAAGATAATCAATTATTCCGAGTCTCCAGCGGAAACTAAATTTTTTTTTGAGATTCCGCTGGAAATACTTTAACACATAACTATCAGATAAAGAGTAAATTATAGATTAAACAATAATCAGCCCAGCGGAATCTATGAAAAAATGGCAGATTCCGCTGAGGGAAACCGCAATTATTCTCACTAAGTGCGGGGGCAGTGGTGGATTCCGCCAAAAGGCTAAAAACGGGTTCGTAAACTATAAATGATGATACGGGCGCTGAAATATTTTGTAAAGTCCAAGGAAAGTTCTATATTTGCAGAGTGTGTGCGCACACACAATGAGAATATAATTACATTATATGGGTATAAAAACATCTATACGACTCGTTTTGGTGTTTCTGCTTTTCCTTGCAGGAATGCACCTGCATGCGCAGAATACGGTCACCGTCAGCGGTACTGTCGTCGATGGGGGAAGCGGGGATCCGCTTATTGGAGCTTCCGTGCTTGTCGAAGGTACGACCCGGGGTACCGTCACTGATTTGGATGGCAGGTTTTCGTTATCCGTCCCGCGGGGGGCGAAGCTGGTCGTCGGCTCCATCGGTTATAAAGACTACTCTTTTCTCTCTTCAGGGAATACCCATGATCTCAGAATCTCTCTAGAGGTGTCTTCGGAATACCTCGATGAAGTAGTCGTCGTCGGTTATGGTTCCGTAAAGAAGGAGAACCTTACCGGCGCCGTGGACCAGGTCAGCGCCGATGTTTTCGCCGGACGTCCCGTCGCCAATGCAACGCAGATGCTTCAGGGCGTCGTGCCGAACCTTAACATTGAACTTGTCGACGGCAAGCCTGGCCGGAGTGCGGACTACAACATTCGCGGTGCGACATCTGTCGGTGCGGGCGGAACCGCCCTTGTCCTGATCGACGGCGTCGAGGGGGACCCGACCCAATTGAATCCGAACGACATCGAGAGCGTTTCTGTCCTGAAGGATGCCGCGTCCGCAGCCGTCTATGGTTCACGGGCGCCTTATGGCGTGGTTCTCATCACGACCAAGAATCCCACCGATGAGGAAGACTTCAAGATTACCTACAACGGCAGTTTCTCCGTCATGGACCCTACGGCCGTCCCTGATGTCGTCACGGACGGTTTTGTCTACGCGAGCCTTTTCTCGGAGGCCTATTACAATGTCTCCGGCAAGTACCACACGACGATCAACAAGAGCCAACCCTTTTCTCGCAGCTGGCTGGAGGATTTCCGCCAACGCCAGCTCGCCGGCATCCAGCGCACGACAGAGATCGGTCCCGACGGCAAGTATGTCTATTACGGCAATGAGGACTACTACAGTTTCCTCTACAGGGACTTTACGACAGCCCAGAGCCATAACGTCTCCGTCAGCGGAGGCGGAAAGAACTATGGATACTACCTCTCCGGACGATTCTACCAGTACGACGGACTGTTCACCCGCTCAACCGACAAGTATCATACGATGAACCTCCGCGCCAAGGTCTCGGCCAACATCCGTCCCTGGCTCAAACTCTCGGAGAACATCACGTTCAACAACGAGTTCTACCATATCCCCAGCACCTCCAACCAACAGAGTTCCGGCAACTTCTGGACGGCCATCAACGCCGAGGGACATCCCTCTTCACCGATTTTCAACCCGGACGGGACCATGACAAAGTCCGGTGCCTACGCGGTCGGCGGCCTCGTTACGGAGAACAATTACATCAACCGTACGATCAAGAATTACAAGACCACAACGGCTCTCAGGGCAGAGTTCTTCAAGAAAACACTCCGCCTGAATGCCGACTTTACTTATTCGGACCGGGGCAGAAGCCAGCTTACCAAGCGTACGGTCATTCCTTACAGCGAAGCACCGGGAGAAATCAGCTATCTCGGGACTCCGGGCCTTGATGATTACCTGCAGGAATACAACTCCCGCACCGACTATATCGCGGTCAACGCCTATGCCGAGTATGAGAATACCTGGAAGAAGAAACACTACTTCAAGGCGATGGCCGGTTACAACTACGAACGTGAGAAGTGGAAAGCGGTGACAGCGCGCCGCTACGACCTTCTCACTTACGACACGGACGCGATCAACCTTGCCGTCGGTGATGATATGAGCGTCTCCTCTTCGGAGAGCCGCTGGAGGGTGGCCGGTTTTATGTTCCGTATCAATTATGCTTACGACGAGCGCTATCTGTTCGAGGTGAACGGGCGTTATGACGGCTCCTCCAAATTCCCGACAAGCAGCCAGTGGGGCTTCTTCCCCTCGGCTTCGGCTGCCTGGCGCATTTCCAAAGAGCACTGGTTCAAGGTGGATCCCAAGTGGATAACAAGCCTGAAGCTGCGCGGTTCTTTCGGCGAACTCGGCAACGGCTCTGTCTCGGCCTACGCCTTTATGGAGCGTTTCTCCTATGAAAATATGGGCAAGGGCGCAAGCGAGTGGTGCCGCAGCCTGGATGGGGTTAGCGGTATGCGCTATACGTCTGTTCCGACCCAGGTTCCCGATAACCTGACCTGGGAGACGTCCCAGTCCATAGATGTCGGACTGGACCTTTCGATGTTCATGGGCCGGCTCGATTTTACATTCGACTGGTACCAGCGCCGTACCTATAATATGTATACCGTCGGCCCGAGCCTTCCGGACACATACGGCACCAGCGCGCCCAAAGGCAATTACGCCGATATGCGCACAAGGGGATGGGAGCTGTCCCTTTCCTGGCATGACACATTTGACCTTTCAGGCTCGCCGCTGTCCTACGGCATCAAGGCAACCCTCGCCGACAGCCGTGCTTTTATTACCAAGTATTACAACCCGACCCGATCCATCTCGGATTATTATGAGGGATATGAGATCGGAGATATCTGGGGCTGGCGGGTAGAGGGCCTGTTCCGTGACCAGGCGCAGATCGACACCTACTGGACCGATATCCAGACAGGCAAACCCATTCCTTACGAACAGACCCGTATCCGCATGCATGACGACGGGATCACCTATCCCGGGGATGTCATCTTTGCGGACCTGAACCATAACAACAAGATCGACTCCGGTTCCAGCACCGTCGACGATCCCGGCGACCAGACGATCATCGGCAACTCTTCTCCACGTTTTCCGTATTCCTTCACCCTGGACTTGGGTTGGCACGGGGTCTTTCTGACGGCCTTCTTCCAGGGGGTGGGCAAGCGGCTGTGGAGCCCGACCAAAGAGGGCCCGTTCTGGGGCCAGTACTGCCGTCCTTACGCACAGGCCTACAAGTGGCAGCTGGATAACTGCTGGACGCCGGACAACCCGGACGCCCTGCTTCCCCGCTGGACCGGTTACTGCGGCGTGTCATGGCAGGACAAGCGGATAGACCGCTACCTGATGGATGTCTCCTACCTCCGTCTTAAGAACCTTCAGCTTGGTTACAACTTCCCGAAAAAACTCATCTCCAAAGCAAAACTGTCCTCCCTGTCCGTCTATTTCTCGGCCGAGAACCTCTGGACCTGGTCTCCCATGCACAAATATACCCGGGATTTCGATGTCGTGACCGTCTGCTACGGTTCCGACAGCGACCTGGGCGGCGGTCAGGGCGACGGTTACAATTATCCGACGATGCGGACCTTCAGTTTCGGAGTTAATATCGGTTTCTAAAATGAAGATGCAATGAAAAAGAGAATCATCCATATCCTTGCCCTTCTCGTTTCAGGAGCATTCGCGCTGTCCTGCACCCTTGACGAACCGCTGATCTCGGAAGCCGACAGGTCGACTGTCTTTAGCAGCGAGACAGGTATCAAGTCCTATTCTTATTCGCTGTATTCCATCCTGCCGTCCCTGGACGATGTCTTCTACCAGGAATCCTCCCACGTGGACTACTGTGCGGCGAACAGCTATTGGGACTTCTATGTGGACGGAACCTACAATCCGGAGCAGGTAACGTCCTGGAGCTGGAGCGGTCTCCGCAGGATCAATTATTTCCTGGATGCGCTCCAGAGTGAAGACTGCACCGTCAGCAAAGATGTCAAAGAGCATTACATCGCCCTTGGGAAATGGTTCCGGGCTTATTACTATTTCAGCAAACTCCGCTCCTATGGTGATGTGCCGTGGTTCGAGCACCTGGTGAGCAGCACGGATGAGGCGACGCTCTACAAGGGACGCGACCCCCGGGACGTGATTGTGGACCATATGCTGAAGGACCTCGACTACAGTTACGAGCACTTGAAGACGATGTCTTCGGTCGGCAACTCCCTGGTGTCCAAGTATGCGGTGCTCGCCCTCAAAGCCCGGATCTGCCTCTATGAGGCCTCCTGGAAGAAGTATCACAACCTTCCCTCCACTCTTTATACCGCAGAGGACCTGTACCGCCTCGCCGTATTATCCGCCGAGGCAATCATGCGCTCGGGCGAGTTCTCCCTCCATACCGATCCCGGCACTAAGGGAGCATACCGCAGTCTGTGGTACAGTACGGAAATCCAGACCGACGAAGTGATTCTCGGCCTTTGTACAGACCCCGAATACGGCGTGTTCAACTCCGCCAACAGGCACTTCTTCTCCAACTACGGCAACGGTGACTGTATGTCCAGAGCCCTGGTGTTTGCGTACCTCAACACAGATGGTACTCCCTTTACTTCCAAGCCCAATTACGCGACCACCCTTTTCAAGGATGAGTTCAACAACCGGGATCTCCGCCTGAGGCAGACACTCAAGAGCCCTGACTATGAGATGTACGGTGCCGCAGCCGCCGACCTGGTCCCGGACATTATTCACCAGAACGCAGTTACAGGCTATCAGATCATCAAATTCTGTCTGGACGACATCAAATACCAGAAAGAATCCAAGGGTATTAATTCCATGCCGCTGATCCGCTATGCGGAAATCCTTCTGATCTACGCCGAGGCCAAGGCGGAGCTTGGAATCTTCACGGCTGCCGACTGGACGAATACCATCGGCAAGCTCCGCTCCCGGGCGGGCATCACCGGCGGGCTCACCACCCTGCCGACGGTCGTTGACCCTTATCTGCAGCAGACGTTCTATCCGTCCATCACCAATCCCGTCCTCCTCGAGATCCGGCGTGAAAGGATGATCGAACTTTTCTTCGAAGGCTTCCGCTCTTCCGACCTGGATCGCTGGGCCGAAGGCCACCTCATCGAAGACCTCCCCTGGAGCGGCATCCATATTCCCGCCCTCGACACCCCAATCGACATTCGCGGCAAGGGAAAGCAGGAGTTCTATTTTTCAAGTAAATCCATGGCAGAGATTCCGGCGGCCTACAGGGACATCTACGTTCCGATTCTCCCGGAAGACTCCACCGAGCAGGGGCTCCGTGCCCACGTCAATCCCGCCGGCGGCTTCGACCTCGAGTACGTGTATGCTGTCCCGCGCATCTGGCATGATGACGACCGTCAGTACCTCGAACCGATCCCGCCTCAGATTATCCGCGAATACCGGGACAAGGGATATGTATTAACCCAGAATCCCGGATGGGAATAAACGAGAAGACTTATGACTATGCGACATATCAGTAAAACCTGGATGCTTCTTGCTGCGGCCGCACTCATGCTTCCGGCCTGCCACAAGAAGTTGGACTACGATTATTCCCGCTGGTACGTGGACCCTTATGCTGCCGAAGCCGGAAGACCGATCAGCGTCATGTCCTTCAACCTGAGGGCCGCCCATATCGATGCGGATGAAAACCGCTGGGACAATCGCCGCCCCGCAGTCAAGGCGATGCTCCGGGATAAGAGTCCGGTGCTGATGGGCAGTCAGGAGTGCGACTATCTTCAGCGGGAGCACATTCTCGCCGACGACCCGCGCTATGGTGCCATCGGTGTCGGTATCGGTGGCCCGACCGAAGAATGTGAAGAGGATATCATCTTCTATATCAAGGACTCCATAGAGGTGCTTTCGAGCGGAACATTCTACCTGACCCCCACCCCGGATATGCCCAGTAAAATGGGCCAGACCAACCATTACCGCGTATGCACCTGGGCCCGCGTGAAGCTGAAAGCCGACGGCCGGCAGTTATACCATTTCAACACGCACCTGGACACCAACGAATCCATTCAGGCCCCGGAGATGGAGGTGATTCTCTCAAAGGTCATCGCCATCAATACGGACAACCTTCCGGTATTTCTGACGGCCGACTGGAACTGCGAAGAAAATTCCACCATCTTCTCCGGAATCAAGGGAGGCGGTTTCAAAAGCGCTCGTCATGAGGCGGCCGTAGGCGACTCTTACAAAACGTTCAACGGCTTTGGAAAATATGGCGCGCAGACCCTCGACCACTGCTGGTACAAAGGCTTCGAAGGAGTCAACCGCTTTGCCACCATCCGTGACAAATACGCCGGAGTGCCTTATATCTCCGACCATTACCCGATAGAAATCGTCTTAAAATTCTGACGGCTATGAGAAAATTGACTGCACTGATCATCCTGCTTGTCGCGGCGGTTTCCTGCAAAAAGGTCCCTGCCGTGGAAGTGGCGGCCTCTTTTACGACCAATAAAGACGTCTATCAGGTCGGAGAGGAGATTATCATAGAAAACACCTCGACCGTTAAGAACAACATCCTGGCCTTCTGCCAATGGGAGTATGGCGGCTTGTCCGGGACACAGAAAGCATATGGGCTCGAACTCGAAGGCATTTCGTTCCCGCTGCCGGGTCTGTATACCATCACCCTTACGGCCTATGCCGAGCAGGGCGCCGGGCAGGACAGTTATTCACGGCAGGTCCTCGTCATTGATGAGAACGACATCCCCTGGGCCGACTTCACTTGTCCTGCGCAGGCGCGTGTCGGCGAGGAAGTCGTCTTCGAAGACCATTCGGTCGACCGTGTCGGAGGCATAAAGACCTGGCGTTGGGACATCGGCGGGATACAGTCCGTCATTGATTCCCCGGTCATCATCTTCAGCGCTCCGGCCGCCGGGGTCCCTGTGACGCTTACTGTTACGGACGCTTTTGGCGCGAGCGACGCTGTTACCAAGATCATAGACATCATCGAATAAGCGGGTATGAAAAAGATCGTTCCCATTTTGTTTTTCCTGTTGCCGGTACTCTCGTGCCATAAAGTTGAGCCGGCTTCCCCTGGAAAGGATTTGGCTTTCGTTTCCATCCGGGCCTTTGAAACAAAGACCCAGATAGGAACCAATGCCCTTCCTGCCTGGAGCGAGGGAGACAGAATCTCCATTGTCGGAGATCTTTCCGACGCCCCGGCCGAGTTTACACTCCGCAGCGGCGCGGGCTATTCTTCGGCCTCTTTCGAAGGCGTTAAGCCGGAGGGAAATATGTTTATGGCGTATTATCCCTCATCTGCGCGGTGCGACGGAATCACCTGGCGTGGTCTCCTCTCCACGAAGATCAGCCATGCCATGCCATCCCAGTATATCGGAACTTTACCCCTTTGGGGCCGTGGCAAGGACATCGCTTCGCTGGAAGTGGGTGCCCTCTGCGGTGTCCTGCGCCTTGACCTCAAGGGCGTCGGGAAACTGGACCACGTTATCCTGGAAGCGGACCGGCCGATTTCCGGCGAATATCTTGTCAGTATCGCCGACGGCATCTTCGCAATCATCAACGGTTCTCATATCATCTGGATGGATGCTGCGAAGACCGAGCTGATGCCGCTGAAGGCGACACCATTCTACTTTATCCTCCCACCCTCGCAATACGAGGACTTGAGAATTACGGTCGTGCCCGCCGAAGGGAAGGCAAAAGAATACATCCTCCCCGAAGAGATTGAGATAAAAGCCGGAGTTTTCACATGTATTTCCTCCGACAACCTTGAATTAAACGATTAAAAGATACCAAGCAATATGAATCGCGTTTGTCAAGCAACCCTTCTCGCGCTCGCTGCCCTTCTTACCGCAGTGTCCTGCGAAAAAAAAGTTCAGCCGGAAAAACTGGCAGCTCCTTCCCCAGTTCTGGCGACAGCCGGGATTAATAACGCCACTTTCATCTGGGAAAATGTCAAAGGAGCCGTCTCCTACCTGGTTGTAGTGGATGAGGGTGAACCGATTTCCGTAAAAGGAATCAGTGTCACCATCGGAAAAATGAATCCTGCCTCCGAGCACACCCTCAAAATGAAGTCGCTGGCCCCGGAAGGGAGCTCCGAGTGGCTTGATTCGGATTTCTCGGCTCCGCTGCGTTTCTCAACGGAGGGGAAGAAGAAGCTGTCGATGCCTGATCTCAGCGTTTCCGGCATTCTTCCCAGCGGTTTTACCATTTCGTGGGGTGCGGTAAGAAATGCTGCGAAATATGTTTACAAGATCAATGACGGAGCGGAGACCCAGACCACAGAGACCCGTTTCACGCTCGATAACCTCATCAACTCCACGCCGTACACCGTCAAGGTAAAAGCGGTTCCGTCTGAGAAAATGACCGAAGTCGCAACGGAGAGCCTATGGGCGGAGTTGGTGGTCACGACGACTGGACCGGCCGCCCTGGACGCCCCGGCACTCCGGGCGGAGAGCATCCTCGGCGTGGAAATCACCATCGCCTGGGAGGCTGTCCATCACGCTGCGGCTTATTTGTGCAGCCTTAACGACGGAGCGCCTGTCTCGGTGACAAGCACGTTCGTTAAATTCGAGGGATTGCAGCCGCTGACGCCATACACCGTAAAAGTGTATGCCAAGCCTGCTGAGGGAGACGTGAACTATTCCGACAGCTCCGTCTCGACCATCTCCGTAACGACGAGAGAAGCCCCCTCCGATGATGACAAGAAAGGAGAGCTTCCCAATTTCGAAGAAAAGCCCATTTTCTAAACAGGAACGATTATGAAAAAGTCATTATACATCAGCATGGCCGTAGCGGCGGCGCTCATTGCTCTTTCCTGCAACAAAGAAGCGGAGGCGCCTTCGGCAGGCGACGCCCTCGTGACCTTTACTGCCACCACGGCCGATACCAAGACCGAACTGTCCGGCGGTCATACCGTCTGGTCGGCGAATGATCAGATCAAGGTATTCTACGGCACCGGAGGAGAGAGCGTAAACGCTTCCATCAAGACCGGCGAAGGCACTTCCCATGCGACTTACCAGGCCGCCGTCCCGTCCAGCGTGGACTATTACGCCGTCTATCCGGCTTCGGCGGAGGCCACCCTTTCCGGAAGCACCGTCAGCGTGACCATCCCGTCTGAACAGACCGGGCGCTTCGGCGCCGGACATATTGCCGTGGCGAAGGGAATCGACAAAACCTTCGCTTTTACCAACGTCAACGCTTTCATCAAGATAACCCTTCCGGAAGCCGGTTACAAGCGGATCACGGTCAAGAGCCCTTCCGGCGGAGCCCTTTCGGGTCCCTTGCAGGTCAGTTGCGGCAGTGATGTAGTGATTACGCCCGGAAGCGGTGTACAGGACCATGTGGAGATTGTCTCCGAATCCGGCTTCCCGGCTGGAGATGTCTACATCAGCGTCATTCCCGGGGTAACCCACTCCGGCGGCCTGCTTCTCAGTTATTTCGGTGCCTCGGGGTACATTGGCGGTTATTTCCTGGACAAGGAGCTCACCACGGAAGCCTCTGTCATCCACAGCTTCGGCGAGTTCGGTGTGACGGGCGAGTATTTCGCCACCGTTGACGGCGCGGGGAACAAGACCGGTATCAATCCGGAGAATGCGATGGACGCCGAAGCACTCAAGGCTCTCCTGACGATGCCGAAGGATAATAATAAGCTGGCGGCCAGGGCCCAGGCCCTTGACGGGGCAACCATCCATATGGCTGCCGGGACCTACGACTTCCAGGATTCCATCGCCATTGCCTTCCCCGGACTTCCGGACAGGGTCCGGATCCACATCGCTGGAGGGACCGGGACCATTATCACAGGCCTTGACGCTCACCGGCTTCTCAACGTGGGCGCCAATACCGACGCTTCCTTTACGGATATCACTTTCGACAAGGGCCTCGGCAACGCTTCCGGCAACGCTCCCATCCTGCTTGACGACGATGCGAAGGTGGTCTTCACCGGATGCAAATTCCAGAACAGTGCCAACAAAAAGACGGACGGCAGCTATGCCACCGGTGGCTGTGTCTACGCGTATCAGGACACGGAAGTGATGTTTGACGGCTGTGAATTCTCCGGCAACAAGGCCTCCTATGCCGCTACGCTTCTGGTAAAGGGTAAAGCGACCATCAAGAACTGTTATTTCCACCATAACGACGGCACCTGGTCAGGAAGCGCGCTGTATTTGGATGATGCGGACGCCGAGGTTGAAGTGACAGACACCCGGATAGAAGACAACACCGTCACCGCCAACTCCGGCGAAAAACCGGACGGCGGGGCTGTGATGGTCATGCACGGCAAACTCACCATGAACGGATGTTCCATCCTCCGAAACAGTATTCCCGGCCGCAGGGGCGGTGCGATGCGCGTACAGAACAACGATTCCTTTGCGAAACTCGTAAACTGTACGGTTGCTGACAACAGCGCGGACTGGGGCGGAGCCATCAATATCGCCAACGACGGGGTTGTTGAGATAGAGGGCGGCACCTATCAGGGGAACAACGCAAAGGGCGGCGGTTGTATCCTTACATCCCAGGCTTCGGAACTCATCATCAAGGACGCGGTCTTCAAGGAGAACTATGTCAAAAGTAACGGCAACTTCGGCGGTGCCATCCGCCACGAGAGCAACGGCCCCCTGGCGATTCAGAATACGCTTTTCGAAGGCAATCACATCGATTACAACGGCGAAAACGAGGCTTTCGGCGGTGCTGTTTCCATCGCATATGACCAAAACAAAGCGGAGGTGACCATTGACAAATGCATCTTCAAGAACAATCACACCAAGTCGGGAGGAGGAGTCGCGTTATGCTATCAGTCAAGCGGAGACGGCGCCAGCGGCTGGATGAAGGTGACAGACACTGTCTTCGAAGGCAACTACAACGAGTACACGGGGTCCAACAATACCAACTACGCGCGCCACGCTGGTGCCGTCCGCCTCGGCCACGACTCGACGGACAGTTTCTTTGACAACTGCACATTCGTCAACAATTACACCCAGACGGCCGAGACGGAAATCAAGAGTTGTTATGGCGGCGCCGTTACATTCTATTCCGACGGAAATGGCTATTTCAACAACTGCCATTTTGAGGGGAACCGTGCAACACGCGGTGGCGCCATCTCGGTTTGGAACTGCGCTGTGAGCGGCATCTACCTCAATGGCTGCACCTTCAGTGGCAACTGGTGCTCGTACAAGAATGGAACGACCCTCTATTTCGAAAAGTCCAAGTGTTTCTCAATGAACAACTGCAGCATTGCCGATGACACTTATACCCTGAGTGAGGGTAATGACGCTGCCAGCTGGGTGTACCTCAGCGGTGACTCGGAAGGAAAGGTAATGGAAGAATGTGTTGTCAGCAATTGCTCCCTGATAGGCTCCGCCCGGTCGTCCAGCATGATGACGGCCCTTTCCGGTCAGGAACTCCTGTATATGGGCCATATCAAGAGCGGTAAGAATTATTATCTCGTCAACAATGTCATCCTGACAGGTGAGGGACAATATTCCTGGAAAATCGAGGAGTCCGGCACGAGCGTCGCTTATGGATACAACAATGTCTATTCGGCAAAGACCGGCGACTGCCCGTACACGGGGTCTGGTGATACCTCCGGGAAGGCCAAAGCGGACCTGGGCGCTCTCTCCTGGGATGCTTCCGTGTTCGCCTGGAAGTGGAACGGTACCGTTTCCGGTGGTTACACGCCGATTACATCCGGTGATTTCGCTACGGCAATCGGTTCCGGAAGTTCCACATTCAAGTCCTGGCTGCAGAGCATAGGGGCTATTAACAAAGACCAGCTTGGCACCGACCGCGGCAGCGGAAACTGGTGGCCCGGCGCATATCAGAACTGATGAAAACGCTGCTCCTATCGCTGGTGATGATTGCCCAGGCGGTGGTCGGAGTCGATCCGGCCGCCGTCGTTGGGCCCATCAAGCCGATGAATGCGGGCAACAATGGCCCGTACGATCCCATCATGGAGTCCTACACGGCGCTCCGCATCCCCTATGCACGTACCCACGACACCGCTTTAGGAACGGAGTACGGCGGCCACTGCATCGATATTTCGGAGATATTCCCGGATTTCAGGGCGAATGTGAATTCGCCGAAGTCCTATGATTTCACCAATTCCGACGTGGTGCTTCTGGATATGCAGAAGGCCGGGACGAAGCCGTTTTACAGACTCGGCCAGAGTATCGAGCACCAGACCAGAAAATATGGCATTTATCCGCCGAAGGACTATAAGAAGTGGGCGAAGATCTGCGAGCACATCATTCGTCATTATAACGAAGGCTGGGCGAATGGCTACCAGATGGGCATCGCATATTGGGAAATCTGGAACGAACCGGACCTCGACGATCCGGATGACCGCTGGAAGACCGATCCCCGCACCTGGGCCGGCACCCAGGAGCAGTTCTACGATCTGTATGTCACGGCGGCAAAGCATCTGAAAAAATGCTTTCCGAACGTAAAGATCGGCGGCCCCGCCTTTGCGAACCCAAGAAAGTACGGTCCCGCTTTTCTGGACTATGTCAAAGCGAAGGAAGCTCCGCTGGACTTCTTCTCCCACCATATGTACCACCGCAAGCCCGAGCGCATCGTCGAGGATGTCTGCATCGTCCGTGACATGCTCGATGCCAAAGGATTCGGGACGACCGAATCCATCCTCAACGAGTGGAACTACAACCGCAGCTGGGACGAGCCGGACCACTACAGCCGCAGGGTGCGCCCGACGGTGAAAGCAGCCGCTTTTGTCGCCGCCGTCATGTGTGCGTGCCAAAGGGCGCCGCTCTCTATGCTGATGTACTACGATCTGAGGCCCAACACCTCGTGGTGCGGCCCCTTCGCCCCGTTCGTCTATGACCTTCGCCCGCCTTACTGGGCCCTGTATTATTGGGCGGAACTCGCGGAGTACGGCACACAGGTCGAATCAAGCTGTGATACGGGCAATATCTACAGTTGTGCCGCCCTCTCGGAAGACGGCGCAAACATCCGCCTCCTCATCTCCCGCTATCACGAGGACGATGCGCACAATACCCCGCGTGACATTTCGCTGAACCTTCCCGGCCCCTGGCGCGTCATCTCTGCCCGTATCACCGACAGCCAGGGCCAGGACCGCAGGATAGAACCTTCCAAGACCTATACAATGGAGTCTAACTCTTTGATTTTAATAGAATTAAGTAAAAACATAAAACAATGAAAAAGATGATTACCCCACAAAAGAAGTGGCTGTATGAAAGCCCCATCACCGAGGAGGTCTTTCTCGCACAGGAGCGGCATTTCTGTGGCACGAACGGAGAGACCCAGAATTATGACCACCAGGATCCCTGGAACATCCCTGACAATGATTAAAACGAAGTTGCCATGAAAAAGTATTTAAACATACTGATTTGCGCCGCGCTGGCAGTCGCGTCCTTGTCTTGTGAGAAGGAGAAGAATGCACCGGAAGCCGCCGGAGAAGGACTTGTTCCTCCCGGCTACACCATGGAGACCCTCGTAGGTAAGAGCGAGCAGACCAAAACGACCATTGACAATGGGGCGACCCTCTGGGCGGAGGGTGACCAAATCAAGGTAATCTGCAGCGACAACTCTGCGAGTGACTTTTCGCTTCAGGAAGGCGCCGGATTCTCTACCGGCAAATTCAGGGGCCCTGTTCCCGAAGGAAAGACGGCTCTTTATGCCGTGTATCCCGCTACTCGCTACGCTTCTGTGAACGGGACGACGGTCAAGGTGACCATTCCGGCTGAACAGACGGGTCTGTTCGGCGCCGGAAACATAGCCGTGGCCAAGGTGGGTGCTGACCAGAATATGTCCTTCAAGAATTGCAACGCCTTCATCAGCTTCACGATTCCTGCGGGTATCACCAAGGTGGTCATTTCCAGCGTCAGCGGGGCCGATCTCGTCGGTACGCTGTCTGTCGCCTGCTCCGGCGATGTCCCGACTGCGGGAGCCCTGGAGGATGGCGTGTCCAGTGTCACGACGACCTTCCCGGACGCCAACGGCGGCACTTATTATATCTCCGTCGCCCCCGGCGTCAGTCATCCCAAGGGCCTCCTGCTGACCTATTACAAGGGTGGCGACGTCTCCGGCACCTACTATCTCAACAAGAGCATTACCACGGCAGCCAATGCAAACATCACGATGGGTACGGTCGAGGCCGAGGGCAATTATTATGTCACGGTAAGCGGCGCCGGCAATAAGAACGGCATGAGTTGGGAGAACGCCTTCAGCGCGGAGCAGATGTGGAAAAAGCTCCACCTCGCCGGCATGGACGACGCGACGGACGATGCCAAACTCGCCGCCATCGACGGCGCCACTTTCCACATGGCGTCCGGCAGTTACGACTTCGGTACCGATCCGAGTCTGTCATTCAGTGAAGCGGAACCGGTCACCCTGACCTTCAAAGGTGGCTACAACGCCTCCACGGGCGCGCGGAATTTGGAGAATAACCATACGGACTTCACCGCGGCTGCAGGTTATTCCGCCCTCCAGCTCTCGGGTAAAATGAACATAACCATGGACGGCATCCGTATCACCGGGAACAGCGTGGACGGTAATAAACGCGCTGCACTCGAGAGCACAGGCAGCGGTGTTGCCATCACAATGATCGACTGTGAGGTCAGCGACAATTCAAACGCAACAGACTCCGAAAAGTCCGGTGCAGGCATCGTCCTCGCCGGGGG
>JAEEGL011648067.1_pt1 | contig 28039 bp, 22 predicted proteins | sample 9134231 | NCBI WGS metagenome assembly JAEEGL01 (sample SAMN16246548, study PRJNA631951) | gut metagenome | biome: gut microbiome; feature: rumen; material: fiber-attached | host: Bos | place: Iran: Karaj | collected 2018-10
CGTCGGCCTCCTGCTTTGCGCCGATTATGCTGCCGCCGTCGCCTGCATCAGACGTGACGATGCGATGGTTTCCAAACTCACCGCTGACGAACGCGTCACCGAACTCACCAAGTTCGCCATGAGCGACGAATACTTCGCACTCCGTAACATTCTCAACATCAAAAACTACAACGATTCAGAGGACGAAGTTCAATAAACACAGGGGGGAAGTGTACCCCCGACGTGGCTATTGGCTGCGCCAATACGCCGCGCCCCCCTCTTCGGGGCTCTCGCCCCAAACCCCATTCATGCGCCCTACAGGTGCGAGTTTCTTGGAATTGTTATGAATTCGTTTGCCATCGTTGGTTGCGGAAAAATGGGACAGGCCCTGGCCAGATGCATCATTCCCGTGATTTCGGCCAAATGTCTGTGCTGTGATGTTTCCGATAATGCACTCAGCGAAATACATCAGCAATTTGGTGACAGGGTAGTGTGCACCAAAGATCTTCAGCGTGTTGCAGATACCTGTGATGTCGTCCTGTTGGCCGTTAAGCCGGTTCATGCGCCAAAGGTCTTGTCTGTCCTTGCAACCGGCATGTCCAAAACCATTTTGTCCATTGTCGCCGGGATCGCTTCCGATAAGCTTAAATCCATGGCAAGTCGGCAAAATGTTGTTCGCATGATGCCGAATACGCCGGCGCTTGTAGGGGCAGGTTCTGTCGTCGTTTTTGACGATAAACTGCCAGACACGACCAAATCTTTAATCCAGACCTTGTTTACGCCTGCGGGGGTTGTTCACTTCGTTCAAAACGAAGATATGATGGATGCCGTGACCGGACTCAGTGGCAGCTGCCCCGCTTTGTTTGCGATTATGGCCGAAGCTCTTGCCGATGCCGCTGTCGCACAGGGACTGACCAGAGATCTCGCCAGCGCACTGGCAAGAGAGACGATGTACGGCACCGCTAAATTGCTTGAGAAGCAGCATCCAGATATATTGAAAGAAAATGTGATGAGCCCGGGCGGAACAACCGCTGCCGGTATCATCGCTGCCGAAAATGCCGCTTTCAGAGCTGCTTCGCAGGCTTTCGTCATTGCTGCAACTCAAAAATCCCGCAACATGCACTGATATCTATGTTTTTCCCATTCTTTGCGCTGATAGATTATATGTGAGGCTTCTATCATGAATCGTCAACTTCCGCCTACCAATCGATTTGGCAACACTCGCCAAAGACCCTCGATAAGACAGGTTCCAGCTACACCATCTGAAATCAGCGCTACTCTTACAGAGTCTCAGGCCGCACATTCGGCTCCTGCTGCGACTCCGTCATCTGCTGCACATCCGGGACATGCGCCTTTGCCATCCTTAAATCATCCTGCATCTGTTGCAGCGCCAAAACCACCCATTCATCCTGCATCTGCTGGAGCGCCAAAACCACCAGCACATCCGGCAGCTTTGCCATCCCATTTGCATCCGGCACCAGCAGCAGCACCGGTTTCTGCCGTTGCGCCAGTTGCTGCACCTGAACCAGCACCTGCACCAATAGCACCGGCACCAGTCGCTGCACCTGAATCAGCACCGGCACCAGTAGCACCGGCACCAGTAGCACCGGCACCAGCACCAGTAGCACCGGCACCAGCACCAGTAGCACCGGCACCAGTAGCACCGGCACCGGCACCAGTAGCACCGGCACCAGCACCAGTAGCACCAGCACCAGTAGCACCGGCACCAGTAGCACCAGCACCAGTAGCACCGGCACCAGCACCAGTCGCTGCACCTGAACCAGCAGCAGAGGAGTCAGACGGCGCATCCTTTGATGAGACTGAAGATATCCAGATGATGCCGACGATGCTGTTTAGCCAGATACCTGGTGGTGTTCCGAGTATCCCGGATGCTCACGACACCAAAAAAGATACCACGCAAAACGTTCAAAGCCTTGAGCGGAATAATTCGCCGAAGCCAGCTAAAAGTGTTGGTGATCAGCATCACAAAGCGCAGATCCCCACAGGAAGACCTTCTTCTGCATCAGCCTCCAAGGAGTCATCAGAACAGGGCGATTATTTACCGGCGGGAACCATCATTGATGGGCGGTATCGCATCGTTGATGTTCTAGGCGTTGGCGGACTTGCGGTCGTTTATCGCGCGATTCACATGGGGCTTGATCGTGAGATTGCCATTAAAGTAATGAACATTTCCGATAATCGCGATTCTGCCGCAGTTGAACGCTTTAAGCGTGAAGCGAAAATCGCCTCCGGAATCATTCACAGAAATGTCGTCGAAGTCTTCGATTTCGGTGTCATTCAAGCAACATCACAGCCCTATATGGCAATGGAATTGTTGCATGGGCACGATCTCTTCCACGAAATCTCCAAAAAAGGACCGCTCTCTCCACAAAGGGCATTCAAATTGCTTCGCCCCGTTCTGGATGCATTGAATGTCGGACATAAACAGGGAATCGTGCACAAAGATCTCAAGCCCGAGAATCTTTTCCTGGTCGATCCCGGATCCCCGGATGAATACTGTAAGATCCTCGATTTCGGTGTCGCCCGCATCAATTCCGGTGGCAATTCAAAACTCACAATGGCCGGACAAATCATGGGAACACCGAGATTCCTTGCGCCTGAATATATTCTCACACAACAGGTTTTTCCCGCGACAGATGTCTACCAGATGGCACTGATCTTTTCCGAAGTCATCACCGGAAAACAAGCCGTTTCAAATGATATCACGCTCGCCATTCAAGCGCATTGCAGCGGTGATCTCAAAATTCCATTATGCCTCAAACAGGGGCCCGTGGGTGATATCTTCAGAAAAGCACTGGCATTGCAGTATTCTGACAGATACGAAAATGCCGCTGCTTTCGGTGCTGCCCTCGATACAGTCAAAGATTACTTTGATAATATGAGCGTCGGCTCGGCTTCATCTTTGCCGGTTCAGCAAAAGGACAGTCCATCGGTTGTGGCCCAGCTCAATCATAATGTCACAAGGATTTTGCTTTCCGCAATTGCTGTTGTGTTGATCGTGCTCATCCTCTTCTTCATTCTGAAATAGTGTTTTTCTTCATGCCCGGGCGGTTGCGTTCTCATAACGCTATCGCTCTGAATGGGCAAAATACCTCAGCACAGGCTGGTATCCATTTCGTCATTTGTAGGTTTTGACAGAACGCAAGCATATGGATGATAGTAATCACATTGCGGATTCCAACGAACTTAGCCCTTTTGCAGGTGACGAAACTGAGCCAATCCTGGAAGCTGTTCCTGTGGCTGAATCCCACAATAATCTTAAACTCGATCCTGGTTATCTTATCGATAACCGGTATCGGATAGATGGCGAAATCGGAATTGGGGGATATGCAATTGTCTATAAAGCCAGACATCTGCCTCTGGACAGGGATGTCGCCATCAAAGTGATGAAACTCTGCGAGGAGACCGATGCTTCGTTCGCAGAACGCTTCATTCGCGAAGCTAAAATCGCAGCAAAATTAAATCATAAAAATAGTGTCACCATCTATGATTATGGCGTGATTCCAGAGTCCGGACAGCCCTATATCGTTATGGAACTGCTGTCGGGACACGATTTGTACGATGAAATCTATACAATCAGCCCCATCGGTCCCAAAAGAGCATATAAATTATTCAGACCGGTGATTGATGCACTTGCCGACGGTCATAGACTTGGCATCGTTCATAAAGATCTCAAGCCCGAAAACCTGTTTATTGCGAATCCGGAGACGCCAGGCGAGTGTATGAAAGTACTCGATTTCGGCGTCGCCAGGGTCAATGACAGCCAGATGGCAAGACTGACGGTGAATGGCGAAGTCACCGGAACACCGCGATTTTTGGCACCAGAATATATCATTTCTCAAACGGTTTCTCCCGCTATCGATGTCTATCAAATGGCTTTGATTATTTCCGAAGCCATCACCGGAAAACCCTCTGTTCTTGGCAATCCCATCGAAGCCATGGCCTGTCATTGTCATGGAGAAATCAAGATGGCCGATTTCCTGATGAAGGGAAAATGCAGGCCTGTGTTTCTCAAGGCAATCGCGGCCGATCCCAAAAAAAGATACCAAAATTGTGTGGAATTTGGCGAAGCACTCGATAGCATCAAAGATGAATTCGACGCCAGCGTCCTGATAAACCGAAGCGTAAACTTCGTTTCGCAATCACCTGAACTCGACGATATAACCGATACAGAATCACATCAAATTCAAAATCTTGCCGTATCCGCACCATCTCCTTTAAATCCGGAACCTCAGCCTGCGCTGGCGAATCAGATAAAAACACCCGAAACGCCAACGCAAATCATTTCAGAGTCCGGCAATCGAACGATCACCGCAATTATCATACTTGTGATCGTGATGATGTTGGTTTTGATTGGTCTCGTCGTTTATTACATGCTGTTTGCCAGTAACCATGCGCCCGTCCAGGATAAAACTATACCCATATCGAATACCGTGAATGAAACAATTGCTTCGCACGAACTCAGGCTCGGATCTGTCCCAGAATCTGCAGCTGTCATTAAAAGAGAAACGCACGAAGTGATATGCATCACGCCATGCCTGATTTCACTGACGGATGCTGAATTGCCGTTTGCTGCGCAGATTCATAAAGACGGGTTTATCGATCAAACGCTGGATATTGCCAGCCTCGATGAATTCATAGCGGCAAAAGGCAATTATAATATCACTTTGAAAAAATCCCACGCAGGCACGATTCGTTATTCCCGGGAGCAAATCTCAGATATCTGGAAGAATCTTCGCGATTTTATGCCAGACACCAATGACGAAAAACCGGCACAAATAAACAAACCCGCCAGGCCCCCAAAACCAACGCATAGAGCAACCGATTCGAACAGCAATGAATATCTCAACGACTATGGTGGTCGAGGCGTGAAAGAACTCACACGGAAGCATTAAGCACAATCGTTCGACACAGCCTTAAATAATGGCTCTGTTTAACGATCGTGGATATGAAAAAGTAAGGTTGTCTGCTTTGCGGCCACGAGCGATGAGCAATGAGCCACGAGTGCACATTGGCCAACTCGACGCTCGATGCTCGGCGCTCTTTGCCAGTATCTCACTCGTATCGGGGTAACGCTATATCCACACTGGTTAAACATAGCTTAAATAATCGCGCCATTTCTAGCTTCCATGATGATCGTGACGGGGCCGTCATTGATAAGCGCGACATCCATCATGGCTCCGAATTGTCCATAAGACACCGGAATTTGTTGTGCTTCGAGCTGTTTGCCAAAGGCCAGATACATGCGTTCAGCTTCTGCTGGTTGCATGGCCGATGTAAAGGCGGGGCGATTGCCATGTCGCGTTTGTGCGCATAGCGTAAACTGGCTGACAAGCAATATTTCGCCACCGATATCACGAATCGAGAGATTCATTTTGTCTGCTTCGTCTGCAAATATGCGTAGTTTGGCAATTTTTGAGACCAGCGCCTGTAAATCGGATTCCTGATCATTTGCCTCAATTCCCAGTAAAATTAAGAAACCTTTTCCTATTTTGGAAATGTATTCGCCATTTATCTGAACGGATGCTTGTTTTACGCGTTGTATCACTGTTTTCATGATTTTGCTGCTTTTGCTTTATGTGAAAATTTATTGTATAAATATTGTTTGGCCATATTTTCATCTATGGCCTAACAGAACACTCATAGATCGAATCGCATTCTCTTTCTACATCAAAGAGATGCGATGGTTTATTCCGATTATGTAGTCATAGGCGGTTGTGCTTCTGGCGCAGCCGTTAAGGACTCTGTATCGTACAACGGACGGTGGCGCTGGCACAGATTCCAGGTGTCACAGTAAGGAGAGCTCACATGCGCGTTCGCTCTGGTGGAAGCAGCAGCATTGGAAAGTCACGACAAAATAATGGCGAATGCTGGGGAATCGATCCCAGTGGGAGCTTTTTTGTACTTGCATCTGGATTGGGAAACAGCGCATCCGTGGCAAGCAGACAGGTTTGCGAAAATATCGTGAAATCGCTGTTGCCACATCGGGCACAAATCGAAAACATGGCTGCAGATACGAGACCGGATTCGAGGCAAATGCTGATGAGTTCGCTGTGTGGTGCAATGATTCGTGCAGAACGCAATCTGGTTGAGGTCGCAGAGCAGTCGCCGGAACTTAAGGGAATGGCAACGACATGTGATCTCCTGTTTCTTGCCAACGGTACAGTCTATGTCGGACACGTCGGGAACAATCGCTTGTATTTATTGCGAGGCGATACAGGTCGTCAGCTCACTATCGACCACACGGTTTATGAATACCTCAAATCCCAGGGAAAAGATGACGATCAAATTTCACATGCGGCATACAAGAATAGGCTGGTTCGAGCGCTTGGCATGACAGGAGGCGCAGAAATAGACACGTTGCAGCTTGATCTTCGAAAAGGCGACAGACTGGTGATGGCTTCACCCGGCGTGTGGTCCAGTTTCCTGAATGCAACGCATCTCGCCCAATTATACAGGGAAATGGATCCGCAAAGAGCTGCAGATTTCCTGATCGATTATGCCAGAGAACGCGGATCGGAAGAAGATGCTTCTGTGATATGCATTGAGATATCCGATCCCGGCGTCAGGAGCTCCGCACTCGAAACCGACAGTAGAATCATGGCGTTGGAGCAGATTTGCTTTTTCCGCGATCTCAGTTATCAGGAAATGCTGCAGGTGATGCCGATAACGTTTGAAAGGGTCGTGTCTGCAGGTACCGAAATTATTCGCGAAGGCGATGTCGGCGAAGAGTTGTATATTTTGGTCGAGGGAACCTGCGAAGTAACAAACAGCGGTGTCACGATTGCCAAACTGGATGCTGGTGCATCGTTTGGCGAGCTTTCGCTCGTCGACAGCCAGCCAAGAAGTGCCACGGTACGGGCGCTTGAAGTGAGCCGAATGCTGGTGATTAGGGCAGCAGATTTCGAAAAGCTCACATTATCCGGCGCATTGGCGGTTAAATTGTTGTGGAATGTGACACACGAACTGTCCGAACGCCTGCGAAAATCTTCCGAAACCATTCGAGTTCAGGGGCTGAAATTATTAAAGCATCATATCGAATGATCAAAATTAAAATAGTTGTCAGATTAGAAATAGTGTGATATAATAAAATAGTTTCTGTGGGGTATTTCAGAAACAACATAGGAAGTGGACCAATGGATAAGCCGGAAAATAAATCAATATCATCGGATTTGTCGGGGAACAGATCTGCAGGCCAGTCGAGTCCTTCAACACCCAGTGTTTCAAGAGCCTCGATCCATTCTGCAAGAGCTGTATCGCCGTCCGGTACGTCATCTCAGCCTGGGAGATCGTCCGGTGCATTTCAACAATCCGTCAATCGATCACAGGTTCGGGCCGCAGTGGGTCGCGCAACTGGTTCATTTGCCCAGTCGCGCGCAACTGGCTCACAGCCTGTTGTGCCTAACCGAAGTCCAAGTTCTTCCATCAATATGCGACTGCCTGTTTCTGCCGATCGCAGCTTGATTAAACCATCACCCGACAAAGCATCGGGCGAAACTAAAACACCCTCCGGAAACCTTCGTTCTTCTGCATCATCATCTGCTCAAACCAAACAGCCAGAATCAAAATCTGATTCGTCATCCACAAAAGCACCGGAAAAAGCCCCCAACGTCGATTCTGCCGAGTCTGCACAGCCTGAAGAAATCAGCAATAACAATGACGAAATCGCTGCTACAGTAATGCTTTCCAGCGATAGATTCGACGAAAACGGTAATCCGATTCCCCTCGAAGATGATGGCTCGGAATTGTCCGAAGAAGCAGAAGTCGATGTCGCACCAGTCGCGACACTCCCGACCGGAATGATTATTGACGGTCGATACGAAATTCAGGGCGTCCTCGGTACCGGCGGTTTCGCAACCGTCTATCGCGCACATCATATTTCACTCGATACCGATGTCGCTCTCAAGGTCATGGACACCAAAAAAGGTGTGGACGCGACCTATTCCGAGCGATTCTTCCGTGAAGCAAAAATCGCCGCAAAAATCCGTCACAATAACGTCGTTACCGTCTACGATTACGGCCATATTCCCGAAACCGATCAGCCCTATATCGCCATGGAAATGCTCCATGGACGCGACTTAAGCCACGAACTCGAAAAAGTTGGTCCGCTCAGCCCCAAACGCGCTTTCATCCTCTTCCGTCCTGTACTCGAAGCGCTTTCTGTCGGACATAAACTCGGCATCGTTCACAAAGATCTCAAGCCCGAGAACCTTTACCTCATCGATCCAGGTGGCACACACGAAACGATGAAAATTCTCGATTTCGGTGTTGCACGCGTCAATTCCAGTGAAGTCGCCAAATTAACGACTGCAGGTCAGCTGCTCGGTACCCCGCGTTACCTCGCTCCCGAATACATCAAATCGCAGCAGGTTTCGCCCGCCATCGACGTCTATCAGATGGCACTCATCATCTCCGAAGCACTCACCGGTATCCCCGCTGTCACCGGTGATCCGTTCCACGCGATGATGCTCCATTGCAGCGGAAAGCTCCAAATCTCCGAGTTCCTTCTCGAAGACAGACTCGGCGAGGTTTTCCGAAAAGCAATCGCCATTAACCCCGAAGATCGCTATCCCGATTGCGAAACATTCGCCAAGGCACTCGATACCGTCGCGGATTTGTTCAGCAGCAATGTCCCTCTGCAGGGCGGCGCACCGCAAATCGTTCCCGATGGCGGCATGGCAAGTTTCGCCGAACTCACGCCCTCCGGTCGCTATAGCGGGCCACAGGCCATGATGTCGGGGTCTTACGCAGCCCCCAAATCAAACAAAAAAATCGCGATCGTCATGCTCATCGCCATCTTCCTACTCGTCGGCGTGGGCGGCGGTATCTTCTATAAATTCAACGAAAAAGCAAAAGCAGAAGCTGCCGAGCTTGCGCAGAGAGAAGAAATGGCTAAGAAAGCTGCCGAAGAACTCGCTGCTGCAAATGATCCCGATGCCGAATTTGAATTCGAGTTCAAATCCGATCCCGAGCATTCTATCGTTAAACTCAAAAACGGTGATACAATCTGCGAAGATACCCCCTGTAAACATATCTTCAGACGCGCTGAATTGTCTGCCGGCGTCATCGTCGTCGTTTCTCACGACGGCTACAATACATCTGAGTATCCAGTCGTAGAAGGTATGGCTACAGATCAGAAAGGCCTGGTCGAAGCAAAACTCAATAAAGCCACTGATACACCTGAGAAATGGGCTTTCAGAATCGAGTATTCACCCAAAGGCGCAACTGTCAGCGACGAAAACGGCGAGGTTGCAGGATGTAAACTTACGCCATGTGCTTATACCTTTGATGCCAGCCAAAAAATGGCCACCCTCACATTCACTGCCAATGGCTATAAATCGATGAATATCATCCTCGACGAGGATAAATATAAAGAGGGTGGAAAAGTCGTCGTCAATCTCGAACAAATTAAGCCGAAAACAACAGGTTCAGGTAATAAAGCCACTGTATCCGTTGCCAGTGATCGCAGTGATGAAGCAAAACGTCTTGCAGAAGAGAAGAGACAAATAGAAGAAGAAAAGAGAAAATTGGCTGAGGCAAAGGCAAAGGAAAAGGAAAATAAACCTAAGACTACTTTCACAATTGCAAATTATTAATTTTTAGGGGATGTCTCCCCCAACGTCGCTATTTCGGCTAACGCCTCAATACGCGCCGCCCCCTCGCGGCGCTTTTTTTGTACCGCTGCGCAGCACAAAAATACGCGCCGCCAATGCACATACTGTAGAGTGACCATGTCTGTATCATCTAACGAAATCGCAGTGATCGTTCTGCAATCTGCCATCGGCGATGAAGAACGAAAATTGCAGTGGCAGCTGTTTACATCACGTTTTGCAAAGGTTTCCGACTTCGTCCTTCGCGAAACCACCCATCCGGAAGATGCAGACTTCGTTTTTTTGGCAACAGGCGGGGTAGAGCAGTGTTACGCCTCACAATATCAATCCATGCCCCGCGCGATTTATGCGCCCCGCCTCACCAACGCTTTCGCTGCGATGAACGAGATCCGCGGTTTCCTCGCCAAAAAAGGCGACAATGCGTTCTGCTTCGACGAATCACGGGTCTCGTTGAGCGAATTTGTGCGCATCGCACATGCATCCCGTCGCATCCATCAGGCCAAAATTGCAATGTATGGAGCTCCGGCACCCTGGTTGATTGCTTCTTTTCCTTCGCGCGATCAGTTTCAGGCGAAATTCCGCACAACGATTCGTTATGCCGCCTGGGAAGATTTGAAATGGGAGCAATTTCCAGATGTTGATCTCGACAAATCCTGGTTTGCGCTTCAATCAAATGGGGTCAATCATGACGATCTCGTTCGCGCATGCTCGCTGTCCGGCGCTTTGATCCGCAATACAAAGCAATTTGGCGACGATGCGGTCACGGTTGGCTGTTTTCCGCTGCTTGCGCAGCATGTTTCTGCATGTCTTGCAGTGTCTGATCTGCTCAATGCCGGCTATGCCGCAGCCTGTGAAAACGATATCTGCTCGGTGATGGGAATGTTGATTGCGCAGTATCTGGGATTGTGCGCACAACCACCGTGGATGGCGAATCTGGTCGATATTCAGAACGACAGAATCACGCTTCAGCATTGCACCATAGCCAGAACCGGACTTTTGGACTGCATGCTGATGACCCATTTTGAATCGGGAGCCAATGTTGGTGTAGCTGGAACATTCAAACGTTCAGTGCCTGTGACCGTTTTTCGATTTAGCGAAGATTTTGGCAAAGCGACCATTGTTGAGGGGGAAATCGTTGAAAGCGGCCCCAATGTTTTGGGTTGCCGCACTTCCGCAACGATACAGCTCAAATGCCCGTTCCCTGTGCCTCTAGGCAATCACCATATTCTCGTGGTTGGTCATGTTGCACATATTTTACGCGAGTTTTGCCTCATGATGAATATTGCATCTTCAGAATGGGGTTAATCATGCATCATTTGCGGCGGCGTATCCCGGAGGGATAGCCGCCGCAGCGAGCCGTAGCGACGCGCAGTGTCGCAAGGCGAGTAGAGACGTTCCCTTGGAACGTCTCTGAAAAGGCCGTATGCGCAACGCGCATAGGCGTGCCCATCCAAAACAGTCCAAACGCATTGCTTGCAATTATTTTTTCGATACCGTACAATGATTGGCAGGTTTTATCGCCGCAATACAGCGGCAAGGATTTTGGCGCGATATGCGCCCGAGTTCAAGGCAATGCCTTTTGCACGTAGGTGCAGCCGGTCTAACCGGGAATTCGAGAGAGTTATCAGTATCGAGTGAGCGTTTTCCTTTGATATTGCAAGGAAAGCAAGTGATGGACATTGAGAGTAGTCGAGGTGTTTTTATGCTCAGAGATGGATAGATCTATTTTCCATAAGGGCGGCATATGAGGTGCTGTCGGGAGCAGATTTGTCCATGCGGACTGTGACGATCTCGATGCAGGCGTTGTCTTGCGGAGAGCAGGTCATGACATTTTTTGAGGCTGCTATCGAGGTGTTGCGGGCGGTTCGGCGTCCCCTCGATTATAAGACGATTACGCAGTTTGCGATCAATCGTCAGCTTCTTGGGCATGTGGGGCATACGCCCGAAATGGTGATGGGTGCATGTTTGCTGCGTGCAGTTCAGCGATGTGATACGGGGGCTTTGATACGACTGCCTTCGGGGGAATTTGCATTAAGAGGCTGGCCCGAAGAGATTTTGCAATCTTCGGAGACACAGGCATTGCCCGAAAATGTTGCGGGTGTGTCGTTTCCGCCGGTGAACGTGGGATTGCTCGACGATGCGAACGCCATGCCTCTGCTAGAAGAAGACGATGTCCAGTTTCGAAAAGCCGTACAAACGCGGTTTGAACATGATGGCATTGAGCTGGACCCGGATATGGATAAAGTCGAAGGCGACTGGGATATCGAAACCAGCGAAAAAAGCCGTTTCGAGCAGGTGCGTCGCGATTTGAATGCGCAACAGCATGAGCATTACAATATGTGCGCGGCGATTGTGAAAATACTTCGACACGACCCGACCCCCATGCGCAGTGCGCTGATTGCATCGACGCTTTCACAGAAATCCGATATTCCCGTTTATGAGCAATCTGTAGTGCTCGCGATGCGAGCGGATAACGCATTGCGCGTCTCTCGCGGTAAACGCGCTATTTTTATGCATATTCCACCGGATTTGTGGACATTAACCGAGAATTTTCTGGCCAGACATATCCTCAAAATCGAGTCCAGACTTTATGATATGTCACGTCAGTTGCGCACCTATTCACTGCATGCGCTCTCGATGAAACTGCGGGAGCTTTCGCCACAGGCATGGCTGCAGCTGGCCTCGATCGTCTTGAAGCATCTCAACTATACCATCGCTTCACAGTGCAACGATGCCGAAAGCGATCATACGTTTTTGTTCAGAGCCGAAGAAGCGCGCGGCCTGACGTATATTCCAGTGATCATCGAAGTTATCCACGCCAACCTGGTCGAAACGGATGATATCGTCAAATTCAGAGAACTGGTAAATGAATTTGGCTATGATCACGGCGTGTTGATGTGTAATGGCGATTTATCGAGGGATGCTTTGAACGAGTGTTCTACAAAGGAATTGCCGATTTATGCTTATTCTGCCAGACAAATTGCGCCGATTATGCTGGATGCAAGAATCGGCGTTACGCCACATGAATTGCCAATCGTGTTTATCGACAGCAACTTTTTTCAGTCGTTGTCGTCCGAAACGCCCGAAATCAATGCGGATACATCTGCAGATGCCAGTGCAGAAAATGAACATCCGACAGGGATTGAGGACAGCGTATTGTCCGAAGAGTTGATCGATGTTTATGATGTCGAAGATATTCGCAGCGGGGATTTTTTGTTCGAAACCGATCTCGATAAGTAGAAAGAACGCCGCAGGCGTTCATGGCTAAGAGCCGAATCTTCACCCAAAATATGCATAACATTGCAATTTTTGTGGTAATTTCTTTCGCGAAATTCTAAATTCGATGGGTCATTGTATAGCCAGAACTGCGGTTTGTGGCAGAACTCAATTTAGATAAGGAGTGTGTGATGCGTCGTCTGAATTTGTCGATTGTTTTAATGATGTTAGTGGCTGGATGCGCATTTTACTCAGAAACCTATGAGCAGCCAGAGCCTGGTGTTCACTGCGAATCGTTTGCAGAAATCGTCGGTCTGCAGGATAAAAATGTGCAGGTGAGATGCTGGATGAACAGCCAGCCAAATGCTGAGGTTTGGTTTCTGCCGCAAGTCAGTTACAGCGATTCCGATGAAGATGAGACGATATCGCCATCATCCGCAGTCGTTCCGGAATATGTCACTATCACACCGGATGTCTGGAAAAGCGAAATTCGATTCAATGTCCAGTGCAGCGATGATGAAGAACTGAAAGTTTCGATCCTGGCTGAGAGCATGGATGGAGACTATGACCGGATTAAAATCGATGATGTCAAGGTAGATTGCAGCAGCGACGAACTGAACGTCGTTAGTGAAGAATTGTGTCTGGAAACTGGCATTTGTACATACGAAGCATATATGGATCCAGCTAACGCACAGACCATTTGCAAATGGTATGATAATTGTGATGATCCGGAGGTTAAATGCCGTTTCCGCGAGACATGTGATGATCCCACACTGTTATGCAATTATTATGGCGAATGTGGTGAACCCAGTCAGCCGAGTGAACCCAGCAATCCGAGTGAATCCAGCAATCCGAGCGAACCTGGTGGCGGCGATGAACCCGGCGAAAACGAATTGACAACATGGGCAGAATTCTGTGTTGCGCTTGATTTATGCGACATACAGGATCCCGCAGATCCTGCAAACTGGGAAAGAATTTGTAACAAACTAAATGAAGCTCAACCAGGATTCTGTCCCCTCAACGATCCCGAGGGACCTCAGCGTTGGGAAGATATCTGCTGGTTACTTGGCTTATGTGAATTGCCAACTGCTGATGAATAGTAACTATTCAGCCCCGTCTGGTTTGTAGTATTGTGTAGTTTCATGTAGGCGTGAGAGACGTGACAAATGTTGGTCTAAATCGTTCCTCATGCCTGCAAACACACAAATATCCGTAACTGCAAAACGTTGCTTATAGGGCTGAATCGTCACGATGAATCATTTTCTTTATCATCTAAAAGGTATTGTTTCCCGATTGTGGATTTGCATGCGTTGCGCTTATGGCGGATATCAGCGAATGACGGTCTCTGTATTCAAAGTTCAAAGCAGCCATAATCCACAAGTGGTAAACAACATTTTTGTTTATCTATCGAATTATATAATTGGCATAAATTTCGCTAATAACTGAAGAATGCAGCGCCACGACACGGTTGTGGCTTTGGCTGGTCGAATTCCAGTTTTATATGTTTTATATAATTGAGACATGAAAACGCATGAATTTTATTGTATAAAGCACAAAACATCTCATACAGGGGTGTAATCGCATAGAGGAGAATTTGGAATGGGGCTGGTTAAAGGATTCAGAGTTGTAGCGAGCGCGGTTTTCTTTTTTTGCTTCGCAACATTTGCATTCGCAGAAGATTTAACGGTGAAGATGCTGGATGTTGGCCAGGCAGATGCGTTCCTGCTGGAAACCGCAGGCAAACGCGTACTGATCGATGCTGGTGAACAAAAAAATGGTGTCGAAGAACAGTTGCGTTCTAAAAATGTCAATGACATCGATTTGGTGATCACGACGCATCCTCATGCCGATCATATGGGCGGTATGCAGCGCGTCGTAGAAACGACCAATATCAAAGTCTATATGGATAATGGATTTCCAGCGACAACCAGCGGCTACAATAATCTGATGGAAGCGGTCGAAAGCAAGGTTGCTGCCGGCACAATGAAATATATTATTGGCCGTCAGGGAATGCGTTTGAATTTCGGTCCGGAAGCCCATTTCGACGTACTTTGGCCTACCAAGGAAGGTTTGAGCGGTACGCGGTCGGATATCAATGCCAATTCCATCGTTCTCAAACTGACCCATAAAAATGTTTGTATGCTATTTATGGGCGACGCCGAAGAAGAGACCGAACGCCAGGTGCTCGCTCAGTTAGATGGCAAATGCCAGGTTTATAAAGCATCGCATCATGGCAGCAAGCATAGTTCTATCCCGGATTTGCTGAATATCATCAAACCCGATGTCGCATTGATAAGCTGTGGTCTGGCCAATAAGCACGGTCATCCCGGTGAATCGACCATTAAGAATCTCTCCGCGCTGGGTGCAGATATCTATCGAACCGATTTAATGGGCGAAATTACGCTTGTTTCAGACGGTGATACTGTAAGCGTAGCGATGGAACATGCGCCATACGTCATCACGAAGATTAACATCAATGAGGCACCTGAAAATGTTCTCCGCATGTTGCCCGGTACCGGAGAAAAAACGGCACAGGCAATTATCGAATATCGCGAGACTTACGGACCATTTGAAAAAGAAGAGGATGTGCTGAAGGTTGCGAAGAACAGCAACAGTCGTAAACGCATTGAAAAGATTCTACCCTTTATTACAGTTACCGGCGGCAGCGTAACGGGTCTGATTGCTGATAGTTCCGTCGTTCCGCCACATCTGCGTGTTGTACGCGTACCGCTGAAAATCCGAACAGTCCGAGTGGTTCTGCCTTCACAGATCACGCATTATAAGAAATCACAAAAACCCATTAAATCCATTGATCCCAAGCGTCCTCTAAAGGTCAGTGTGCCTCAGGAACTACGCAAAAATGCTGCAAATTAGGGAATAAGATCCAAATAACCTGGATCTTCGCCCCCAAATCGCTCGCATTATCCGTTCACAAACGATTTTCTGGCATTCATTCACAGTCGAAAGTTAAGAATATTGCCACCCCCAAACGATAAATGACAATCATCCAGCCTATGGATTGATAAAAATTTTCTGCTAACATTGCATTTAGTCAGCGTTTACGTGACTTAATTATGGAGGAAAAGATTATGAACAGCTCAATTCGTACAAAGAAATGGTGGAGTCTCATCATTCTGGTCGTTTTCATTGTCATGACGGCAGGCATGGATGCGATGGCTAAACCCAAAACCGCAAAACAGCTCACCAGCGAAGGTGCCAAAGCTTTCGAAAAAGAAGACTATGACAAGGCACTGTCGCTGTTTAATGAAGCCTATGAGAAGGAACCATCCACATCGTTGCTGTATAATCTCGGCCGTGTGAACGAGACCAAAGGCGAGTTTGAAAAGGCAATGTCATATTATCGCGATTATGTCACTGCTGCAGATGCCGATGAAGATGCCAGATCGGATGCTTTAAACCGAATTGAGCAGCTCGAGAAAATCATCACTATTAAAAATGGTGGTTCGTTAACCGGCGGTAATGCTGCAGGCGGTGCCAAAGCAGCTCCGGCAAAAGCTGCAGGCGGTGCGAAATCCAGTGCATCCAAGGCTGCCGCAATGCCCGCAGGTGGCTGCATCGATGTCAATACCGCCGATGCCAAAACATTGACACAGCTCACTGGTATTGGTGATGCCAAAGCCAAACAAATTGTTGAGCTGCGTGGTTCCGGCAGCTTCAAGAGTCTGGATGAACTCACTTCAATTAAAGGTATTGGTCCGGGTACGGTGAATAAATTCCGTGCACAGGTTTGTCCGCCGCTTGGTGGTGGTGATGCCGCCGCAGCACCTGCTGCAGCGCCAAAAGCCGCTGGAAAAGCAGCTGCGTCCAAACCGGCAAAAACAGTGAAACCCTCTGAAACTGGCGATGTCGTGGATATCTAACATAACTTAAATGAGGCGGTATGACGTATACCGCGCAAACTAAATCATATTCAGGTATAGTCGAAATGGTGATGAATGCCATTTCGACTTTTTTTTGCGATGCGTCGTTCAAATGCGGTATCTCGTAATTGTTCAGATGTACATAAGCCTGTTAGAGGCTTGCATATCAATAGCCCCCGGCAACGCCGGGGGAGGAGGCAGTTTCTTATCTCCTTCTCCCAGTTTTTTGCCAGCCCATTGGGCTGGTAAAAAATTGGGGAAAAAGAGGGGATCGCTTTGATCCCCCGGTAGTCGCTACGTGCCAATCGGGGCTATTGATATTGAACGCCTACAGCGTTCTCACACAATGGCTGAATTGTAACGGTATCTCTGGGATATCCAATCTTTAGACTATACACACAATTCAACTGTGATTATAATTAAACGGCGTATAGTTATGCGCCGTTTCTTTTTTGTTTTTTGTGTGTCATCAACTTCGTATGACACAGTATTCTCTTTTTAGGGCGGAGTTAAAATGAGTCGGATTGCTATCGATCGTATGGAAGATGATATCGCTTACCTGGATGTGGATGGCGAAATCATTGAATTTCCTGTGTCAGCACTTCCCGAAGGCAGTAAAGAAGGTGATATGCTGCAGTTCGTGCAGATAGATGCCAGTGAAGTGATAGCCGAAGCCAAAGACCGCATTTGCAGGCTTCAGGCGATGTCCAAAACATCCGGTACAAGTGAAATCGATATTTGAACACAAGATTGGGGTTGCAGCCCCGATGCGACTCTTTTGCTAAGGAAACAGCACATGGATGCGAATGCATTAAGTTTGGAACAGGTTGCACGTGTCGAGGCTGCCGGCCTGGATATCGAAAACATTAAGTCTGAACGCACACAGATCGAATGCATGTATGATGATCTCATCGCCGGACTTAAAAATTATCACCCCGAAGCGGATATTCCGCTGATTCGAAAAGCATACGAATTCGCTTACGATAAGCATCTCACGCAGCGCCGCAAATCGGGTGAACCCTATATCATTCATCCGCTGGGTGTGGCAAAACTGGTCACTCAGTTAAAATTGGATGAAGCCAGTATTTGTGCGGCATTGCTGCACGATGTCGTCGAAGATACCGAAACGACGCATCGCGATGTCGTCGATGTTTTTGGTGCAGAAATTGCCGATCTCGTCGATGCACTGACCAAACTGGACAAATATCAGTTTACGTCCAAAGAAGAACGACAGGCCGCAAATTTCTGCAAAATGCTGTTCGCCATGAACAGCGATTTGCGCTGTATTCTTATCAAACTCGCCGATCGCCTTCATAATATGCGGACGCTGCAACACATGCGTCCGGATAAACAGGCGACGATCGCACAGGAAACCCTCGATATCTATGTTCCCATCGCCAATCGCCTGGGTATCGAATGGATGAAAGCGGAACTCGAGGATTTATCACTGAAATACTTGCATCCGGAAGAATATCAGGAACTCAGCGAGAAAGTTGAACACCTGATGGCAGACAAGCGCGATTACATCGAACGCATCAAGAATATTCTCAAGGATGCACTCGAAGCCGAGGGCATTACCGGGTTTAAGCTCAAAGGGCGCGTCAAGCATATCTATTCGATCTATCGAAAATTAAAGCGAAGTGACGGCATTTTTGAGAATCTGCATGACGTCATCGCATTTCGCGTTATCGTCAATACCAAGGCTGAATGCTATCATGTGCTTGGTATCGTACACGGCATGTGGAATCTGGTCGAGAACCGATTTAAAGATTATATCTCCAGACCCAAGGCAAATCAGTACAGTTCTTTGCATACATCGGTAATCGGCCCCGAACGCGAGCATTTCGAGGTCCAGATTCGAACGTATGAAATGGATCAGGTCGCCGAAGAAGGTATCGCGGCTCACTGGAAATATAAAGAAGGTAACATCACCCCCAAAAAAGACGCCCGCGATTTCGAATGGCTGCGGCAACTGGTTGAATTTCACGATGATTCAGCCGGAACAAGCGACTCAAACTATTTTCTCAACTCCGTCAAAGTCGATTTGTTCAATGATGACGTCTTTGTCTTTACACCCAATGGTGAAATCAAAGCATTGCCAAAAGGATCCGGTCCAATCGATTTCGCATACGCGGTGCATACCGAAGTCGGCGACCATTGTTCGGGAGCGCTCGTCAATGGCAATATCGTCTCTCTGCGATACGAGCTCCAGACCGGTGATGTCATCGACATCATCACCCGCCCGAACCAAAAGCCCAAAAGCGACTGGTTGCAGATGGTCGCCACCACCCGAGCCAAAAGCAAAATTAATAAGTTCCTGGCTCAGGAAGAGCGCAACACCCATAAACTCATTGGCGTTCAGGTTGCAGAAAAAGCGCTCAAAAAATGCCACCTCAATCTGAATCAGTTTGAGCGTTTGCCAGAGCTGCAAAAGATTATTTCGAGCATGAAACTCCAGAACCTTGAGGCGCTTTATGTCGCCCTCGGATCGGAGAAAGTGTCTTCCGATACCTTCATCGAAAAGGTTCAGCCCTATGTTGCGGTTGCGGAAGAAGTTACGCCGGAATCTTCGGATTCATCTGCATTATCCGGATTACAGCGCGAAGAACGTGCCGTCGAAAAAATCACCAAACGCGCACAGACCAATGTTTGCGTTGATGGCATCGACAATCTCGCCATTCATTTCGCCAAATGCTGTTCGCCTGTACCTGGTGAGCCCATCGTTGGATTCATCACGCGAGGACGCGGTCTGGCAGTCCATCACATGAATTGCCCCAGAATTCGGGAGCTGGAGCCGGAACGCCACGTCGAATGTCACTGGGATCCGCGTATGGCCGATGGTTCACAGGCCACGCGTTCGGTCAATTTGCAGGTGATTACAACCGATCGCATCGGCATTCTGCAGGATGTCGTCAAGGTGATGAGCGAAATGAAAATCAACATTTCGCAAACCCATTGCCGTACACTGGTCGATTCGATGCAGGGCATGCTCACGTTCGAAGTCCAGGTCATCGATATCAAACAGTTAAATATGTTGCTGCGCAATCTGCGTAAGACACCGGGCGTGATTTCGGCCGAACGCAGCACGGTATAGCGTTTGTTCTGCGGTATCAATAAAGCTGTATCGCGCAAAATAGAAATTGTGGCGTATCCCGCAGGGATAGCCACAATGGCGATCCGTAGTGGCGGCCTCGAAAAAGGCCGTCACAAGGAGCGCATTACAAAAAGACATCATAAATGGTGGGGGACGTCTCCCCCTACGCGTCTATTGGTTTGGGCATACCCAAACCAATACGCCGCTACCCCCTCGGAGCGAGGCATTTTAGGGACGAAAGCTTATTTCTTAATATTCTTTAACACCCATCGGATTTCGCCCGAGACATCGAGTTCCAGACCGGTTTCGTCGAGTTCGGCCAATGCGCGATCGATGGTTTGTTCCGGGAATCCCAAATTGAGAAGTGCCGAACGCGTATCGGCATGAGCCGATCGCACAACGGTTGCATGGGATTCGAATTGTCCGACATCTGCAAAATGAAAATTTTTCAATACATTTTGCAGCTCGACGACGATGAGTGACGCCGCTTTTGGCCCGATTCCAGGTACTTTCTTCAGGGTTACGGTATCACCCGTCAAAACGGCTGTCTGCAGTTCGGCAGGCGTAAGCGTATTCAAAATGGCCAAAGCCGATTTGGCTCCGACGCCTTTTACGGTAAGCAATTTGGTAAACAGCGTGCGCTCATCACGGCTTTTGAAGCCATAAAGTTCGATGGCATCTTCGCGCACCTGCGTATAAATGTGAAATTCGGTTTCGTCGTCAACTGCGATATTGGCCGCATCCGTCGAAGGCACCACAACGCGATAGCCGACGCCCGATTGTCCTGCTTCGATGATAATCTCGTTATCATTGACAAAAACAACTCTTCCCCTGATATATCCAATCATAAGCCCTCATAAATCGGTGCAAAATCGACTTGTCGCAAGGCTTCATAAAGGCCGATTGAAGCCGAAACAGCCAAATTGAGGCTACGAATGTGATCTTTGCGAATCGGCAGAGTCACACAGCGAGTTTCGAAAGTATCGCGGATTTGCTGCGAAAGACCGCGGGTTTCAGGGCCAAAGATGAGTGCGTCGCCTAGCTTGTACGAGACATCGGTAAACTTCCGTGGCGTCTTGGTTGTGAACAAATGCAGCCGTTCTGCGCCAAATAAAGAGACAATTTCGTCAAACGAATCGTGCACCGAAAGATGCACATTGGGCCAATAATCCAAACCTGCACGCTTGAGTTTTGTATCATCCAGCTCAAAAGCCAGTGGACGCACCAAATGCAAGTGTGAGTCGGTACCCGCACAAAGCCTGGCGATGGTCCCGGTATTTGGCGGAATCTCGGGTTCGACGAGTACGATGTGAAAATGCTTGTCTGCCGGCGTACCGATTTCCGGTGCTGGTGCAAAAATTGGAATTGTCATGATTTATCTCACTTCAATGTAAAACTTCATTCATGCTGCCGGTACGATAGCCCAGCAAGTCGAGCGTAATATAGCTAAATCCAAGCGATTTCAAGGCTTTGTGTATCTCCTCGCGTTTGGCTATCACCCGTTCAAATGCCGAATTCTCCACTTCAATCCTCGCCATCATACCGTGAATGCGCACGCGGATTTGTTTGAATCCGAGCGATCGTAAAAACTGTTCTGCCTGTTCGACCATCTGCAGTTTCTGTGGCGTTATAGGCTCGTCGTATACAAAACGCGATGCCAGACATGCAAAAGACGGTTTATCCCAGGTTTCGAGCCCCAGTTGATGTGACAGCTCACGAATTTCATTCTTGCGCAGGCCGGCTTCCCGCAATGGGCTTTGTATACCAAGTTCAGCAATGGCCTTCATTCCAGGGCGATAATCGCCCAAATCGTCCAGATTCGAACCTTCAGCGACGACAGAAATACCGGATTGTAACGCGATATTTTTCATTTTTTCGAACAACACGCGTTTGCAAAGATAACACCGGTTGGGCGGATTCTTGCTGAATCCTTCGATGATATCGGCACTGACCTCGACAATCACATGCCGGATATGTAATTGTTCACAAAAAGCCTTTGTTTCCTCAAGTTCATGAGCAGGGAACCAGTTGGCGCGAGCCGTGATGGCAATCGCATTATCTCCCAGCAAATCGTGCGCAACGCGAAGTAAAAACGTCGAATCCACGCCACTTGAATAGGTAATTGCGATTTTTTTATAGCGCAAAAGGATAGATTTCAGAGTATCGAATTTTAACTGTAACTCGTTGTTTTCCATTGGAATTTATTGTTTTCTATCCATTTTTTCAAGAAACGCACGAACGACACGTGTATGCGGCGGAAAGGCGAGTTCTTCGGGTTCAAAAATGATTTTGCTGTCGAGTACTTCTTCGTTTGTGGGGATGTGGGGCAGCGTAGAGAGGGTATAGGCAGGCACGACACCAAATACGAGCAAGCGATCTTTCTTGGGATTTACATCGACATCAAAAATCGAAATATTCTGATCGGGATCTTCGATAATCAGTGCGGTTTCTTCCCATAATTCACGGGCCGTGCCTTCCTGCCAGGTTTCGTGTAGTTCCATAAAACCGCCCGGCAATGCCCATTGGCCGAGGCAAGGCTCAATGCCGCGCTGAATGACCAAAACGCCGGTTTTTCCATTGTCGAACACAGGAACAATGGCATTGACACATGGAATTGGATTTCGATAGGTGATTTCGCCGCATGCACACGTTTTTGGCCATCCAGCTTCCGGATTTTCAAATGGACGGCCGCAGAAAGCGCAGTATTTTTCAATGGGTTTATGCATTTTATCCTCACAGTCCAAAAGGTTGGCGATTATCCAGTACCGTTCCCTCAATGTTCGAGAACTTTTGTATAAATTATGTGATAATCTGCTGTTTTTATTACATAAAAATGCTGGTCTATGCGCATGTGGCGACCTATTTTCGCCACATGCGCATACGGCCAGCAAGCGGCTGGCTATTTCGCTTGCGCGAAATACGCCGCCGTGTGCCCGCTATCTGCGATACGCGGGCACTGTGATGCTGTGTTTCAGTGCGCCATTCCCCGCATTCAAACCTGCATTAAGGCTTTTTACAGGAAATCGTATACGTCTTCTTCGCTTTACTCACACGACACACAATATCTTCGGGCAAATCCGGATTCGTCACATCTGAGCGCATTTTAAACGTTTCGATCTTGGGTATACCTTTGGCTTTTTTGGCTAGACTCTCACGAATTTCATCTCCATTGCTGCCTTTTTTGCGCATCTCACCAAGACCGCCAATTGCCACAGGTTTACCATCTTCACCAATGGCAAAAATGGTACGCCCATATGCCACAATATCACTTTCTTGTTCACATCGTGAAACCCACACCTCATCATCCGCATCTTCAGGGTGATAACAGTTGATTTCTTCGTGGGTAATCTCGTGGACCACGATGAATTTGACAGGGTTTTCATCGATAGTGCCAGCATAGACATCATCAAGACCAAAATCGCTTTCATAGCTGGCGCTTGTACCAGATCCTCTCAGCAACACACTCGCATCATCTCCACTTTGAATCGTATAGAATGATACCTGCTGTTTGCCATTGACGGTGTTGCGTAAACCGACAAAACAGATGCCGCGGTCGCTGTATTTTTCGCTGCTTTCGAGAAAATAGGCCTTACCTGCACTATTTTTCACAGTACGCCCCTGAGTGGTTTCCAGGTCATTCAGAGAATCAACAGAATCAGGGCGAACGCTTTGGGTTATCAGCATCTGGTTGAACTGCGCAACGGTCCACGGTTCGGGAAGTGAGAAATGCGGTCCGCTGATTTGTGTGAATTCATAGCCAAGCCCAATTCCCGGAATCAACACTGCTATCGCAGCTAGCAAAGCACCCAGAATAGCTGTATGCGCGATTTTGTGCATTTATAGCCCCTCCAGTGATGAAAAAATTTTATGCCCATCCATGCCGTGATCCATCGTCATCTGATGTCGGTATGACAAGCTTTAATCCGATTAAATCTATAGTTAAAGCCCAAATGGATGTCAACCAGCAGTAGGGTGGGGATGAGAGTGAGCGAAGTAAACCTCAACATCCCCGATTTGTGGTTAGGAAAAAGCCACTTTGGCGAGTGTGCGGCGGATAACTTCGTCGACCGGAGGCGCATCGGGTTTGAGGATGAGGCGGTGATTGAGTACAAACGGCGCAACTTCGCGAACATCGTCGGGCGTGATGAACTCCCGATCATTGAGAAATGCGCTGCTTCGGGCTGCTCTGAGCATGGTTGCGCCAGCTCGTGGGCTTGCTCCGCGGGCAATATCGGAATCACGACGCGTTTGTCGAACGATATCCGAGATGTATTTGGCGATATTCTCGGAAGTTCGCACATTCTGAATTGCACGGCGCAGTTGTTTGAAATCTTCAAGCGTCATTACCGGGCGAATATCGGGATCGGGCTGTGATGAAAGCATGATGATGCGCTGCTCATCACTTGCCGACGGATAACTGAGGCGGATCCTGAACATAAAGCGATCCAGCTCGCTTTCGGGAAGCGGCCAGGTGCCGCGTTCTTCGGCAGCATTTTGCGTGGCAATCACGAAAAATGGCTGTTTGAGCTCGTAGGTCTGCCCATCAACCGTCACCTGATTCTCTTGCATGGCTTCGAGCAATGCGCTTTGTGTTCGGGCGGATGCGCGGTTGATTTCGTCGGCGAGCAGAATATTGGTGAAAACAGGGCCAGGGATAAACTTGAATTCACCGTCGTTTATCTTATAAATGTTGGATCCGGTGATGTCCGACGGCATCAGATCCATGGTAAACTGAATGCGCCGGAAATTCGCATCGATCGTCGCTGCCAGCGATTTGGCAAGGGTCGTTTTCGCAAGTCCAGGCACGCCTTCGAGCAATACGTGGCCTTCGGCAAAAAGTGCAATCAACAGCGCCGATATCGTTTTGTTCTCACCAATATAGGCTTTTGATATTTCATTTTTAATCTGAGTGTAGATGGCGTTTGGCATGTATCAGGTTTCCAGTTTTTGGCATTCCATCTTTTGGAAAGCGGTCACACTTGGCGCAGGGAGTATACTCTTTTGCGCGAGTTTTGGGGAGCATAATGCATTGGCCGAAACGATATGGATCGAAGCCTCGACGCATATTCAGATCCATGTGGACGGACTTGCCGGCGGCCGCCTCAATCTGGGGCTGTTTAATGATTTGAACCAGGGAATGGCAGGCGAATCATTGCAGATCCGCATCCTGGATGAAAATAATATAAGCATAAAGGAAATATCGGCACAAACCGGCGATGATGGCAGGGTAAATGACTACGGATTAAAACTTCAGCCGGGAACATACCTTCTGGAAGCTGTCTTTCATGGGCATGACGGTTATCTGAATAGCAAGGCATCGATATCATTCACGGTAAAACGGTGTCGATGTGATGGTCATCTGGAGCCCGAATCCCATATCTGGCCGGTAAATCATCCGGTGCCGTTTGAATTGTCGAGAAGTTTTGATGCATGTTTGAATCTCGACGCAAACTGGATGGTCGTTGCGGAGTCGGAATCCATTCGCATACACATGGATCCTGGCGTTTCCAAAATGCCGGGTAAGTTCGATTTTGGCGAGCATGAAGAGGGAAGCGTATTTATCGAGGCCAATTTGAGCGAATCGATGAGTTATTATCCCGAAAAGCTGAATACTTCTGTCTATTTGTATGAATCGCTGTTTGACGATGTGGATGCCGTGAGCGATTCATCGGCAGCCTGGATAAAGGTAAAACTTGCACACGACGATGATTCTTTTAACGGAATGCCCGTAACCCTGCAGCTGAAAAACGCGGATAAATCGTTGCAGTTTGAGGCTGTTTCATACGACGGCATTGTCGCATTTCATCTGGGCGACGAAAACGACGGCTGTTTTACTGCGACTGTCTCGCGCCAGGATCTTTGGCCAGAAATCGGCGAAATATCCAAAGATATCTGTGTGCCGGAAATCCGGTTTAGTCGACGCAGGATTCGGTGGATTGTGGTCGGTGGATTTGGGCTGCTGGCTTTATTGCTCAGCTTTTGGCATTTGATGCATCGGACACGAAAACGGCTGGCTTTGCCGGATCCACAAAAATGGGCTGCCAATCAGCGACAGACCCGGGTCGATAAATGGCCCGAAGGTATTGAAGATGCACACAAAAATGAACCGAAAATCTGCGAAATCGTTTGCGTCGATGATGAAACCGGGCAAGTCGTTGCGCCGGATCTGATCGAGATGCGTTTGGATGCTGATGCAGATAAACCCTGTCGTATCTCCGGGTGGCCATTTAAACTCGATAAACCAGCAGCTTTAAAGCTGATTCATCCCAATTATATGACGTGGCATGGAACGATAAAGTCTTATGGGCGACATATTTTACGCCTAAAAACCCGCAGAAATTTTGTGATTGCCTGCTTTGAGGTCGTATGCGCCAATATCACGGGAAACACCATCAAATGGGGATATAAAACGCCAAAAGCACTCTATGACGATGCATCGGTTCAGGGAATGCTCAAACAGTATCCGGCGTTGGAAGCGTATTGCCATGAGGTTGAAGCTGCAGTTTTTGATGAAAAGCCCATCGATGACGAAACGGTTGAAAAGATCCGACTCGACAGCCGCATATTTTCGGCGAAAAATAAGCGAAAAAATACAAAAAACCGCTGAAAAATCAGCGGTTTGTATGAGCATTTGAAGAATGTTTGAGGGTGATTAATATTCATCATCCTCATCGTCATCGTCTTCGTCATCCTCATCGTCATCTTCGTCTTCATCGACGACTTTGTCGTAGATATCGTTGGTTTCTTCGATAAACGAATCGATATCTTCCTCGATGGCTTCTTCGACAAGCCAGGTATCGATGTATTCGTTGACATCATCGATAACTTCGTCGTCGAGACCGCTTTTGTGCAACCCTTTGCGCATGCTGTGGAGCAAAGAACGCAGGTTATTTGCATGTTTAGCCGGATCGTCTTCGTCAAGGATCTGAAAGATTTTGTCGAGTGCAGTTGTAATAAGCATGTTTGTTATCCTTTTGTGGCATCACCACAGGCATAAGATTCAAAAGGAGGTAAGCGCATTTAGAAATAATCGAGAGACGCAAAACGGGAGGATTCTGAGTGTTCTTCGGATTTGTTTTTTTGGTAATGCTGTTGCGTCCATGCGCGCAGCCATCTGGCATCGACGAACCACTCAATTCCCAGATCCCCGTCTGGTTTTTCGTGTGCTACTTCGTAAACGGAACCGGGAAAATCGTCAAGCAAATGTGGAGGAAATTCATCATCAAATGGCGGTTTGAGGTGAAACATTTGTTTGGCCAATGCTTCGTTGATATTGAGCAGTGCAGCACATCTGGACATGACTTCGGTTGCAATGGCAAAACAAATCTCAAGGGATTCCTGCGAGTCGTCGGGAGAATCACAAATCATTATCCGTTTGGGCGCAGCACCAATACCGATGCGGAAATCCTCGATTTCAGCATTTGAGAATCTGAGTGCAGAAACGAACAGATCAAACGCCCTGGCATGAAGAAACGGTCGAGTGATGGTTTCCGGAATATGGGTAATCCAAAGGCGTCGGCCACCATCAATGGCTTCCTGCGATCTGGCCAGTCCGGATAATCTGCGATCGAGCGCATTTAACGTGCTTTCTGCTGGCAATTCTGTAAAGAAGAGACGAAGTCTCATTACGCAAAGACCCCAAAATCAGTAACCATGTGTGCTGTAGATGCGCACGAACAGCCTAAGTGGCTCAATATAAATACAATCAACACCCCCGCAGTAAAAGCAAAAAAAAAGTGGCTATGTTTAACCAGTATGGATATCGCTTTCGCCCCCGATGTGTGAGAGATACTGGCTAAGAGCGCCGAGCATCGAGCGTCGAGTTGGCCAATGATCACTCGTGGCTCATTGCTCATCGCTCGTGGCCGTAAAACAAACAACTTTGCATTTTCATATCCACGATCATTAAACAGAGCCAATCAGAAAGGGCAGAGCAGTTACAAAAAAGGCTCTGTACGGCAAGCGTGCTGACAGCATCAAAATGATCATGACATATCAAAGCGCTACAACAATATGACACGCCTGGAAAGCGTCACTTCTGTATCAGTAACCGGGCGTGCCTGAGGCACACCCGGACAGACTAGCTAATTGCCCAATACCTGATAAGATCAACGCAGTCGCCATACAAAGCTAAAAAAAAAGTCCCCAATTGGGGACGATTTAAGGCATGAAGCAAAATGTGCCTCATGCCGCAGAATTGAGAACGCTGAATTATTTTTTCACTGCAGGCTTAATGC
>JAEEGL015689009.1_pt1 | contig 28039 bp, 25 predicted proteins | sample 9134231 | NCBI WGS metagenome assembly JAEEGL01 (sample SAMN16246548, study PRJNA631951) | gut metagenome | biome: gut microbiome; feature: rumen; material: fiber-attached | host: Bos | place: Iran: Karaj | collected 2018-10
CCTCACCTCTTCTCCCTCGTTACTTGTACCACGCTCCAGGATATCTTCGCACATCTCCTTAAAGATCACGTCCGCACGGCTCATTTTCATCACCTCTTCCGGATAAAATCTGCTGTCTGCTCAAACAGATTTATTCTAATCGCAGCGATGATGTGCGTCAAGATTATGCAAGGAAGCCGTCTCCGTTGATCCCTATACTCTTAAGCATCTTCATACCTACATCATGCATCATACGGACAGCTTCATCCTTTGGCAGTCTGTAACTGTCAAACATCATCATGACTGCCAGACCGTGGGTGTATATGACCGTGTCTCTGACGGCTTTTCCGATCTCTTCCGCGGAGACTTCATACTGTGATGTGAGCATCCTGAAAGCATCCTCGTCAAATTGTAAGTCAAATATGCTTTTTTCGCTGTATATATGTTCACCAACGGTCTTGGTCGTATCGTCCACATTGACGAACCTGAACACATTGGGATGATCGCATGCACATGATAGGTAATGCTTTCCGGAGATGAAAAATGCCTCTATAGCCTCCTTACCCCTCATCGCATCATCCAATGGTCCATACAGTTTCATGGCAGCATATTTAAACAGTTCCTTTTTCAGTTCTGTCATGCTGCCGAAATGCCATGAAACAGGCTGGGTGGAGCACCCAAGCTTCAGGGCGATGGACTTGATCGCCACAGCGCCTATCCCGGACTCATCAAGCAGCTCGTATGCCGCCTCCAATATCATTTCTCTGGTTATCCTGGTTTTTCTTCCCATGATCTTCTTCCTTTTACTGATTCGATCTGTGATCGAGAGGCCCGGTACAGCCCCAGCTGCGGGATATTCTTCTTACTTTACTGATAAGGTCTGTAGTCGAGAGGCCTGGTACAGCCCCAGCTGCGGGATATTTTTGTAAACATGACCCTGCCGACGGTCCGAAAGACTATCCCGAGTATGATCCGCATGTGTGCAGGAAATATCTCATAGCCGGTAAAGGCCTTGCATTCCTTTGTACCGAATCCGGCATTTGCAGCATACTCCCGTCCCATACCGGTATAAGGTCCTGTGACTTTATCCCTCATATCCCCTTCAAAGAATCTTATACTGAAGTTATCACCTTTTACAAGAGTTCCGGCATATTCGCATCCGAGATAACCCGTCAGTTTTTCAAGATAGGCTTCTCCGCATCGAAGCTGTATGCCCTCGGCAAACCCGCTCTGCAGGATATAAGCGATCCTTGTACCGTCGCCTTTGGGTGTGAGAGTTTCAAGAAATTCCATGAGCAGACCCGGTATGCATTCCACATAGAGAGGAAGGGCGATCAGGATATTGTTATTATCATAATACGCTTTGCGTATATCCTCCCACTGCTTTCTGTCCGAGATTTCATATCGCTCGTATGTAGTTCCCGTCTCGCATAATCCTTCGATGAATTTATCCAGGATCTTATCGGTGTTGCTATATTTCTTTACCCGTGGACTTCCGTTGATCATCAGCACATGCATGATACCGCCTCCTTTATCCTATCGGTTCCGAATACGCCTAGGGATCTGCCGTCAAAGTTAAGTGCAGCTCTTTTACTCCATCTTTCAAGATATTCGCTGTCGGCCGCTCCGCGGTAGATGATCCCTATATCGGTTATATTGTCATAGCGGCGAACATGCCGCATCTGATCTCCGCCGAATTTCAGATACATTGTTGCTATGGGGAGTATCCTGTCAAAGATATTCTTCCCCTTATGATCAAGAAATCCCAATGCCGTATCGGAGATCACCCATAACTGATCCGCATGTATGATCTTCTTAAGGATGATCTCATAATCATCTTTGATAGAGCATTCTCCCGGTGTCTTAAGCCAGCAATAGTTACATCCTATACAATGACTGATGCGCAGTCCTGCAGCCTCTATCACCTCAAGCTCAAGGCCGCTATCTGCCGCATGTTTCTTTATCTCCTCGGTAACAGATGTATCCGAGGTGGTGTTCACTGCCAGTATCATGCCTGTCCTCCTTATCAGTGTAAGAACGCATTTAATGTAAACCTGTTTATATAAACACGTTTATATTAAATCAGAGCACTTTACATGTCAAGCATAAAAGTGTCCCACCTTTGCAAAAGGCGCATGCTGGGATATAATGTATGGGATTTTGAAATATAAATGCATGATTTAAGGGGAGACAAATGATAGCAGCAAATAACGTAACCTACAGAGTTGGAAAGAAAGCGCTTTTTGAGGAAGTTAACATCAAATTTACGGAAGGCAACTGTTACGGCATCATCGGTGCCAACGGAGCAGGCAAATCCACCTTCCTTAAGATCCTTTCCGGAGAATTGGAGACCACCAACGGGGATATAGAGGTAACCCCCGGACAGAGGATATCGGTCCTCGAGCAGGATCACTTCAAATACGACTCACAGACAGTACTGGACACGGTGATCCAGGGCAATCAGAGGCTTTATGATATCAAGGCCGAAAAGGATGCCATATATGCAAAGCCTGATTTTTCAGACGAGGATGGCATGCGGGCAGCCGAGCTTGAAAGCGAATTTGCCGAGATGAACGGATATGAAGCCGAAAGCGATGCAGAATCACTGTTAAACGGACTCGGTATAGATACATCCCTCCACTATTCACTAATGGGAGATCTGGCGGGGCCCCAGAAGGTAAAGGTCCTGCTGGCCAGAGCCCTTTTTGGTAATCCCGATATCCTCCTCCTTGACGAGCCTACCAACCATCTGGATCTGGACGCCATAGAGTGGCTTGAGGAGTTCCTCATAGACTTTCCAAATACTGTCATAGTCGTATCCCATGACAGATATTTCCTTAATAAGGTATGTACTCATACTGCAGATATCGACTACGGAAAGATCACTCTTTTCTCAGGCAATTACGACTTCTGGTACGAATCCTCCCAGCTGCTCATACAGCAGATGAAGGAAGCCAATAAGAAGAAGGAAGAAAAGATCAAGGAGCTGCAGGAATTTATCTCAAGATTCTCCGCCAACACATCCAAATCAAAACAGGCCACCTCAAGAAAGAGGGCCCTGGAAAAGATCGAGCTGGATACCATAAAGCCCTCTTCCAGAAAGTATCCCTACGTGGATTTCCGTCCCGACAGGGAAATAGGCAATGAGGTACTGGCTGTAGAGAACCTCACCAAATATCAGGACGGTAAGATAATCCTTGATAATCTCACCTTCACCTTGAGAAGGAATGACAAGGTAGCTCTGGTGGGAAGCAATGAGCAGGCTATTACCATGCTGATGAAGATACTGACAGGTGAGGAGGAGCCCGATTCCGGCTCTTACAAGTGGGGTGTCACCACAAAATGGGCTTATTTCCCAAAGGACAATACAAGCGAATTCGATAATGACTACACCATTACGGAGTGGCTCATGGGTTATTCTCCCGAGAAAGATGTGACCTATGTAAGAGGTTTCCTGGGACGCATGCTCTTCCCGGGTGAGGATGGTGTGAAAAAGGTACGCGTATTATCCGGAGGCGAAAAGGTACGCTGCATGCTGTCCAAGATGATGATAAGCGGAGCCAACGTACTGGTTCTGGACGAACCTACCAACCACCTGGACATGGAAAGCATAACCGCTCTCAACAACGGTCTCATCAAATTCCCGGGTGTGGAGATCTTCTCCTGCCATGATCATCAGTTTGTACAGACCACGGCAAACAGGATAATGGAAATACGGCCAGACGGAACCCTGATCGATAAGATCACCAGTTATGACGAGTATCTGGAGGGCAATGCGGAAGCAAGAAAGAACTATGTATATAATGCCAATATCGATGAGGATTCAAACTGAGCATGACAACAGTCGGTGTAATAGCTGAATTTGATCCGTTCCATAACGGGCATGCATATTTCCTGCGGAGGGTAAGGGAGCTTACCTCCGCAGATTTTATTATCGCCGTGATGAGCGGGGATTTCACCCAGCGTGGAAGTACAGCCATAGCGGGGAAGCGTATGCGTACCCGTATAGCCCTTGAGAACGGAGCTGATATCGTCATAGCCCTTCCCGTCCAATATTCCACCGCTTCAGCAGAGATCTTCGCTCTGGGAGGAGTATCCCTTCTCGACAGTTTAGGTGTGGCAGAGGGCATCTGCTTTGGTACGGAGGATGATGACCTTGACATATTAAAGGAGGCTGCCCTTCTCCTTGGCAGTGAAGATGATGATATAGGCGAGGGCATAAGATCAGGACTAAAGAGCGGTCTTAGTTATCCCGCAGCAAGGCTTCATGCCCTGAAAGCACAAAGCTCCACTCCGGCTCAGATAGCCGACGCTCTCACAAAGCCCAACAATATACTGGCTGTGGAATACCTTAAGGCCATGGTAAAGCTTAACTGCTCCCTTACTCCATTTAATATCAGAAGAGAGGGTACGGATCACGATTCCACCAATTCCTACGGTATCTACTGCAGTGCAAAAATGATCCGAAAGACACTTGAGGTCACCAGATCCGCCGACAGCATATTAAAATATGTGCCCGGGGATTCTGCCGCATCGTACCTGGAGGAAGCAGGGATCTTATATCCCATATTCCTTAATGACTTCTCTTCTCTCCTGAAATACAGGCTCCTTAATGAAGACGCCCGGTCTCTTATATCCTACAGTGACATGAATATAGATCTTGCCAGAAGGATCATGAAGAACCTGACAGGCTTTGTAAATGCCGATCAGTTCACGGAGCTCATCAAGACAAAGAACATGACTTATACAAGGATCTCAAGAGCCCTGATCCATACTCTCCTCGGCATAACCAAAGAGGATATGAAAACATACACTGACAGTGGGATCACGGGTTTTGCAAGGGTGCTGGGACTTAAGAAGGGCGCCGCCGGCATCCTTGATAAGATCAGGGAGGTGTCAAAGGTGCCTGTCATAACAAGGCCTTCCGAATACAAAAGCCTCCTGAAAAAGCCTTTTACAAAGATGTTCGAGGACGATCTTAAGGCATCAAGGATCTATGATACCGTGGTAAGAGAAAAATTCGACACCGCAGTTGATGATGACCTGACTCACGGTGCCGAAAAGATCGATGATATGATCCTGTTCTGATCCTGTACTTCCTTAATTCTTAAACGAATGTATGGGGGCAGGTATCCTTCCCTCTCTGTTTACAAACGCATCACAGGAGAAGGAATTCACGGGCATTATGGGTGCATGTCCCAGTAATCCGCCGAATTCTGCTTCATCTCCCACCCCTTTGCCTATGACGGGTATGAGCCTGCAGGCTGTGGTCTTCTGATTAACCATGCCCAAAGCCATCTCATCCGCCAGGATGCCGGATATGGTCGTTGCCTTTGTATCACCGGGAATGGCTATCATATCCAGACCGACCGAGCATACGCAGGTCATGGCTTCAAGCTTTTCGATGGTGAGGGCGCCTACGTTCACGGAATCGATCATCCCCTGATCCTCGGATACGGGTATAAATGCACCGGACAATCCGCCCACGTAACTTGCAGCCTTAACTCCGCCTTTCTTCACTTGATCGTTGAGTAGAGCCAGGGCGGCGGTGGTACCGGGAGCTCCGGTATATTCCAGTCCTATCTCCTGAAGGATATCCGCCACGGAATCGCCTATGGCCGGAGTAGGAGCCAGTGAGAGATCTATGACTCCAAAGGGTACTCCAAGACGTTTTGATGTCTCCTGAGCCACAAGCTCTCCGACGCTTGTAACCTTACACGCCGTATTCTTGATGGTATCGCACAGAGTCTCAAAATCCGCTCCTCTCACTTTCTCGAGGGCGGTCTTTATCACACCGGGGCCCGAGACACCGACATTGATAACAGTGTCTCCTTCTGTCACCCCGTGCAGTGCCCCTGCCATGAAGGGATTGTCATCCGGAGCGTTACAGAGTACCACAAGCTTGGTGCAGCCTATGGAATCATTGTCCTTTGTTTCTTCTGCAGTCTCAAGTATAATCTGTCCCATCAGTCGGACAGCATCCATATTGATGCCGCTTCTTGTGGATGCGGCCACAACAGAGGACATTACTCTATTTGTTTCTTTCAATGCAACGGGTATGGATCTGATAAGGAGACTCTCCTTTTCAGTCATTCCCTTTGCGACAAGGGCACTAAAGCCTCCGATGAAATTCACCCCTGTTGCATCGGCTGCCCTGTCAAGAGTCTTGGCGATCTTTACGAAGTCCTCTTCCGTTCTGCAGGCAGATGCTCCTATAAGTCCGATGGGTGTAACGGAGATCCTCTTGTTTACTATGGGTACTCCGAATTCGGCTTCTATACTCTCACCTGTTTTGACAAGGTCCTTTGCCCTGTCCGTGATCTTGTCATATATACCCTCGCACAGTCTGTCTGTATCCGAATCAATGCAGTCCGTAAGGGATATGCCCATGGTTATGGTCCTAACATCCAGATTTTCCTTCTGGATCATGTCATTGGTTTCTTTGACCTCACTAAGATTAATCATATTCTTCTTCCTGTACTCCTGATGATCCTGACGGGTAAGTCCTCAGATACGGTGCATCTTATCGAAGATCTCTTCTCTCTGGATCTTGATCGCAACCCCTATATCCTCTCCAAGCTTTTCCAGTTCCTCGGATATCTCGATAAAATGCTTCTTTTTATCGGAGAGGTCGGCGATCATCATCATGTTGAAATAACCGCCTACTATTGTCTGGCTGATATCAAGTATATTGATGTTATTATCAGCAAGATAGGTACAGACCTTCGCTATGATACCTACACTGTCATGTCCGACCACCGTGATTATCGCTCTTTTCATACCTCAAAACACTCCGTTCTCTCATCTCTTTTTGCAACTATTACATTAAGATCCCTCCATCTGGATTCGTCCCTTGACATGGTGACCTCCAGACGTACCGTCTCGTATGCGAGTTCAGTAAGATTGTTTTCCTTGGAGAGATGTCCCAGCACCACCTTCTGCAGCCTGTCGGACAATAGATCCACAAGAAGCTTTCCGCAAAGATCATTGGACAGGTGTCCCTCTCTCCCCATGATCCTTTTTTTCAGTCTGTAGGGATAGGGGCCGGCCTCAAGCATCCTGAGGTCGTGATTAGCCTCCAGCATCAATATGTCACTGTCCTTCATGATATCTACCAGCTTATCGTCATATATCCCAAGATCAGTCGCTATGGATGCCCTTTTTTTACCGTTCTGAAAGGAATAAGCCACCGGCTCCGCAGCATCATGGGATATGGCGGCAGGGGTTATATCGAAATCTCCTATCCTGAAGCTCTCATCGGCTTTCACCGTATGATAGAGCTCATCCGGTATCCGGTCAAACCTTGGGAATTTTTTTATGGCATCTATCGTTCCCCGTGTCGCATAAATGGGGATCCCGTATCTTCCCGCAACCACCGCCAGTCCTCCGATATGATCGGTATGCTCATGGGTTATCAGTATACCCGCCATGTCGGAAGTCGTAAGGTCTATGTCATTTAATCCGGCCTCGATCCTCTTTCCCGAAATACCTGCATCCACAAGCAGATGCGTCCCTTCATCTCCTATATATGTACAGTTTCCCGAGCTTCCGCTGGCGATATTACAGAATCTCATGGTCAGCTCTCCCAGTAGACATCCAGTCTGTCGCCGTTATGGATGAAAGCCGAGTACTCAGCCTTCATGCCGTTAAGCTTGGTTATGACCATTTTACCGTGAGGCTTTGTAAGGTCAAAGTCGATCTTATCAAATACATCCACGAAGACGTAATCCTTCTTTCCCGTAAGGGTAACTGCCTTATCATTGACTGTCACGGATATGGCTGTGGGATCCGCAGGCTTTTCAACCTTGGTGTCTCCTGTGTTGCTGTCCTTATTATCGGACACCTTAACACCTGCCCCGCCCTGCACCGTCTGCGCCTTATTGTCTGCGGCACTTTTTTCCGTTTGAGGCTTAACGGTCTGAGAACCTGTTGTGAAGCTTTCAGCTGCTTTATCCTGTACACTGTTATCAGGCTTTTTGTCTCCACCTGCCGGTGTTGTTGCGCCCTTCCCTGCATCTGTGGGTCCGGCTTCTGTTGCAGCAGGTGTATCCCCGGCAGACACTTCACTCTTTTTAGTTACCGTATCCGTTCCGGGCTTAGCAGCCTCAGCAGCTTTTGCAGTGTCAGCAGATTTTGCAGCCTCAACAGCTTTTGCAGCATCCGTATCCCCGGCAGTCTTATCATCCTTTACAGCATCGGCATCCTTTTCAGTTCCTGTATTATCGGCAGTATCTTCTGTGGCCGCGCCACCGGCATCACTCCCGGCCTCTCCTGTATCCGCCGCTGTCTTCCCGGTGTCAGGAGCCTTATCAGCCTTTGCATTGTCTTCTGCGTTTTCACCTGCAGCCTCTTCCTCCTCTGTTTCCTCATGCTCGTATTCCTCTGCAGGAGAGTCGTCGATCAGAAGATCCACTGCGAAGTTCTCATAGACCTTGGAATCCATGCCGCCTACGATATGATTGATCATCACTTCCGTATCCTTGGCAGGTCTGACATCCAGGAATTCAAGGAGCTGTTTAAGCGTCACATAGTCCCGCATTATGACTTCATCGCCGTTCTGTATCTCATAATAACCGCTCTGGAGCGAACCGTTCACCTCTGCATATTTGGGGATCACCACTTCATTGCCGTTCAGTATCACCTTCAGGGAAGCCTTGAACTCCGGAAGCTCATTAATGGCGATATGCGCTCCCTCTCCGGCTGTTGAGGGCTCCAGCTCTATGATGTCGCCGGCCTTGATGAGTGAATTGAGGGATGCACCGTCACCGTTCAATTTGATAACGGCACCTTCTCCCATCTCTCCTCTCACCACTCTCTTGTTTCCGTTTATGGTATAGGCTACCTCTTCTCCTCTCTTGGGGAACAGATCAGCATTAGGCACTCCCGCCTGTATGGCGGCATCCATTATCTTAAGCTTTGCATTGTCATAAAGCTTATACTGGACCCCGTTGAAGGATATGAAGATGAAATTATTCTTCTGATGGAAGAAATTAAGACATATGCCTATAGGTGTCACAAGCAGTGAATCCTCGGGAAGCGAATTATCCTTGAAATCTACGGATTTCAGCACATCCTTCCCCCTTACTGCCACACGGGTGCGGTCTATGCCCATCTCATCCGCGAGGCTGTCGGTAAAGCCCCTGGCCTTTCCGCCTCCGCCAACCACAAATATAGCGGATACGGGTTTGCCTCCGTTAAGCTTCTTTATCTGGTCCGATATCTCTCTGGTGATGGTCTTGATGGTGGGCGCTATTATCTCTCCGACCTCTTTGGCAGTTGTGGTCTGCTCAAGGCCCATGATATCCGTGAATTTGATCTCTTTCGCATCGCCGTCATCGGAAGAGGCGAACTTGATGTACTCCGACTGATCGAAATCCGTCAGATAATGCTTGGCTATAACCTCAGTGATCTCGTCTCCCGCGCTGGGTATCATCCCGTAAGCCACTATGGACTCGTCTCTGGTTATGGAGATATCACTTGTTCCCGCTCCCACGTCCACCAGAGCCAGGTTCAGCATCCTGAAATTCTGGGGTATGGCAACCTCCATGGCTGCTATGGGCTCCAGAGTCATATCGGCGACGTGCAGTCCCGACATATCCACTGCCTTATATAATCCGTCCACAACCTCATCCGGCAGGAATGTGGCTATAACATCTGCTCCGATCTCGTTGCCTTTATGGTCGATAAGATCGGACATGGGGTATTTGTTCAGATAATACCTCTGTACGGTATAGCCTACACAATAGAATTTAATATTCAGAGTACTCTCCGCAACGAATTTCTCATATGCTCTCTGGGCACCCAGAAGTTCAAGAGAATAAACATGCTCGGAGTTTATATCCACTTCCTCCTCCAGCTGCTGCTCAACATGCACGGTGACTGTGCGGAGCACTCTTCCGGCCGCAGCTATGCAGACCTCTCCGAGAGGACGTCCTATCTTCCTTTGAAGCTTGCTGGTAACCTCCGTGATGGATTCTGCAACATCGGCTATGCTGTGGATCTGACCGTCCAGCATGGCCCTGGTCTCATGAGGCTTGCTCTCTATGGCTACCACATGAAAGGTCTTGTCGTACATATAACCTACGGTACCGACTATGCTCCTTGTGCCTATATCCAGACCGTAGACCAGCTGTCCCGGGTATTTCCTGTTATCCGCCGCATTTCTTCTTTCAGCCATCTTATCCTCGCTCCCATCTACCTTCCAATAAGCTTATCCGTAAGATCCATTGCAAGCTCCACCACAAGATCGGAATTGTAATGCTCCCACTCTCCCCATCTTCCAAGACCGTAAATATCATGCTCTCCCGCTTCTTTAAGGATAGCACAAACGGCTTCGGGCTTATCGATGGTATTCAGCGGATATGCATATTCCGTTTCAAACGCCGTATCACCCTCTGAGGGTGCATATCTCTTTTTATTGATCTCGGCCCATGAGCCTTTTGATCCTTCGGCAAAGGTATTTCTGTACAGTATCCGGTGATGATCTATGCTCCTGTCAGGGAAATACTCCCAGTTCACAGCCTCATCCTCCACATCCGACAGGTACTTTACGACTATGGAGGAGTACTGCAGCCTGCCGACTGCCTCCATGAATCCATCCGATGCTCCCTCTATACGGTCAAAAGAAGTCCAGGGTGCCGTATTGATCACAACCTCAGCCCCGCTTATGTCATTAACTCTTCTGCTCTCAAGATCTATGCTTAATGCCGGTGTATCATACACGATATGATCCTTCACCCTGTCGGCAAGTCTCAGCCACAATTCTCCCGATCCGTGTTTTTTGGGATAATAGAACTTTGCATGGCCGGGAAGAGAACCGTAGGGCTCCTTCAGCAGGCAGGATCTTAAGGTATCTTCAAATGAAACATTGGGAAGCTTGTTCATCCAATAGGTGCCAAGGGTCTCAAGATCCACTGAAAAGATCTTTTCGTTGTACGGCAGCATGTATTCCTCCGCTATACGCTCTCCAAGCTTCCAGGTTATCCATTCCCTGAAGTTTTCCGGTTCCGCTGCCCCCGTATTGCATCCGGCCTTTGCTATGGCCATCAGATGCTCCACCTCGGAATCCACATCCATCTGCCAGATATTGGCTTCAAAAGGATAATCGATCCTTTGCTCTCCAAGCCTTATCTTTGTAACCCTGTCATAACTGTTCCATTCATCATCCTTCATGAATCTGAAAAGGAATTCATTGACCTTTGGGCGCCTAACATCTATGAAATGTCCTCCGGATATATCCAAAGGATATCCGTCCACCTCGGCCGATCTGCACAGTCCGCCGGCCTCGTGCAGGGCCTCAAGTACCGTAAAATCATCTATACCCTTATCAAGCAGCCGGTTGGCGACCGTAAGGCCTGCCGGTCCCGCTCCGATAATAAGAAATCTCATCCCAAATACTCCTTAAGTATACCATCCACCGAATCCTGCATGACCTCGATGGAGGAATCATTATCTATCACCCGATGGCAATGCTTTCTGTACTCGTCCTCCGAAAGCTGGGAAACGAATATCCCGTCTATCTTCCCGTCGGTATACCCTCTGCTTTCCTTTAGTCTACTGCGCCTTGTATCCTCCGAGGCATATACATACCACAGTTCATCCAGTATGCTCTCATAACCGCACTCAATAAGGAGTGCAGCCTCCACAAAGAGAAAATCCTTATCACCCAGGGCTCTTGCTTCATCCATAGTCCTGATTATCACATCCCTTACCGCAGGATGGACTATGTCGTTGACCCTGAGGAGCAGGTTGTCATCGGAGAATATCTTGGCTGCCATCTTCCTTTTGTCGATGCCCCCGGCATCGTCCAGGACATCCTCTCCCACTGCCTCTATGATTTTACCAAAAATATCATTGCCGGGCACATAGAATTTCAAGGCCTCTTCGTCCGCATAGATGATACGACAGGAAACAGTCTCCTTAAGGTATCTTAAAACCCTGCTCTTCCCTGCCCCGACGCCGCCTGTTATGCCTATGAAATGTGTGCCCTCAGTGTGCTTCATAGAAATCTTTTCCGGTATTGATGTCGATCTCAAGGGGAACGGCCAGATCACAGGCCTCCATCATACCCTTTTTAAGCACCTCGCAAACTGCTTCCTCTTCTCCGGGAGCAGTCTCTATGAGCAGTTCGTCATGTATCTGCAGTATGAGCCGTGAAGCCAATCCCTTCTGCCTTATCATATCGTAAACACTTACCATGGCCTTTTTCATGATGTCGGCGGCAGTTCCCTGGATAGGCATGTTCATGGCCACTCTCTCACCGAACTGTCTCTTCATGAAGTTTTGATCCTTAAGCTCGGGTATGGCACGTCTCCTGTTGAAATAAGTAACCGCTGCCCCGGTCTCCTTAGCACTCTCCACAAGCCGGTCAAGATACTGCTTTACTTTCGGGAAGGTCAGGAAATACTGCTCTATATAATCCTTTGCCTCCGCCCTTGATATGGATAGATTCTCTGACAGGCCAAAGGAGCTTATCCCGTAAACGATCCCGAAATTAACCGCCTTTGCATTCCTTCTCATCTGAGGTGTCACCTCATCGTAGGGCACATGGAATACATGGGCGGCAGTGCTCCTGTGGATATCCTGCCCCATCCTGAAGGCTTCTATAAGTCTCTCGTCCTGAGAAAGCGCCGCCAGGATCCGAAGCTCTATCTGGGAATAATCCGCATCCGTAAAGGTATAACCCTCTTTAGGGATGAACACCCGTCTTAATTCCCTTCCTCTTTCAGTCCTTATGGGTATGTTCTGCAGATTGGGATCTGCAGAGGACAGTCTTCCCGTGACAGTGACTGTCTGGTTAAAGGTGGAATGGATCCTTCCGCCTTCATCTATATATTCCGCAAGGGGGTCTGTGTAGGTATTCTTGAGCTTGTATACACTTCTGTACTCCAGCACCCTGGCAACGAGCGGTACGTCACCGGCCAGTTTTTCCAGCACATCCGCTGCAGTAGAATAACCGCTTTTGGTCTTCTTCCCTCCGGGAAGTCCCATCCTGCCGAATAATATCTCACCTAACTGTTTCGGGGAATTGATATTGAACTTCTCCCCTGCTTCCCGATAGATATCATCCTCCAGTGTCCTGATCTCTTTATCAAGAAGGGCAGAGATAGCCTGAAGTTCCTCCCTTGAGGCTCTTATTCCCTGCTGCTCCATATCATAAAGCACGAAGGACAAAGGCATCTCTATATCTTCAAAAAGGCTCTCCATCCCAAGTTCAACTATCTTCTCATATGCCGATGGTCCTTCCTTAAATGCCATATACGCTCTCTCACCGGCTTCCCCTGGTACTCCGTAATCATCTATCAAAGGGTTGAGCAGATAATCCATGAGGAGCAGATCGCGGAGCTTCCTGCTGTATCCTATGGGGATGTATCTCAGAGAGGATTTGATATCCATGGTGTAATATATCCCCTCTCCTTCCGTAAGGAGGGATCCTATGCACTCCTTCAGGTATGAGATATCCACCTCGCCGCCCAAGGCTATCCTGTAGGATCCGTCTTCACCGCACACTGCATAAAAAGCCTCACTGTCATAGCTTATCCCGGCATGGGAGCATCTTGAAAGCTCGTTGAACACTTCCCCGGCACGTGATCTGTCAGACACTTCCGTATAAGCATGCTTCTTTGCTTCATTAACGGCATCCGCCACATTCGCATCGAAATATCTGTACAGACTCTTAAGCTCCAGTTCGCTTATCTTTTCATAGGAATCGGGGTTGAATATGCTGTCGGCCTTCGCACCCTCCCAGTCAAAATCGATATCCGCATTCACATCTATTGTGGCAAGCTTCTTCGAAAGCTCTGCCATGTCAAAATGCTCTTCTAAAGTTTCTCTTACGGACTTTCTGGTTATCTCGGACAGATGCTCTTTCAGATTTTCTATATTGCCGTACTGCGAGATAAGAGATACCCCTGTCTTCTCGCCTATCTTCGGTACTCCGGGGATATTATCCGAAGAGTCACCCATAAGCGCCTTCAGTTCTATGATACCCTCAGGAGTTACTCCGTATTTTTCCATAACATCCGAGGCATAGAATATATCAACCGTAGTCACACCTTTAGAGGTATGAGGGAGTCTGAGTTTTACGCTGTCTGCATTGACAAGCTGCAGCAGATCCCTGTCACCGGACAGGATCACCGCATCCTTCTGATCCCTTATGGCGATGCGGCTTATGGTTCCTATGATGTCATCCGCCTCGATACCGCTCTTCGAGATGATCCTTATGCCCATGGAAGAGAGCACCTCCTTTATGAGAGGCACCTGCTCTTTCAGTTCATCGGGCATGGCATGTCTGGTCCCCTTGTAAGCCTCATACATTTCATGTCTGAAGGTAGGGGCATGCTCGTCAAAGGCAACAGTCAGATAATCCGGCTGTTCCTCGTTGATCACCTTGAACATTATATTGAGAAATCCAAGCACCGCGTTGGTATGTACTCCCTTGCTGTTAGTCAGAAGCGGCAGACCGTAATAGCCTCTGTTCAGCATGCTGTGCCCGTCAATAAGAAGTATCTTTTCCCTCATGTCTCACCTATATATACAAAAGCAGGATACAGACGCAGAGCATGAATACGGCAGTTCCCTCTATGAGCTTGACCGCAGTGTGAAACTGAGTGAGCCTCATCATGGTCTCCTCCGTATCACTGATCGTCCTGTCCAGATCCTCCGTAAGGTTTATAGTCTCTCCCCTCTCAACCTTCTCTATGCCGAATTTAAGCAGGTAGCTTATCTCCAGCTCGTCTCTGCATACAGCGCATTTTTTAACATGCTCCGTAAAGATCCTGGCGGAGTCCATATCCAGCGTTTCATCCAGATATCCCGGTATCATGGGCTGGATCTGTTTGCATCCGAACTCTGTTTTGTTTTTCTTCCCCATACAGTGTTTATCCCCTGTACTGCTGCCTGTCATTAACCCTTAATATCCGTATGCTGCAAGTCCATACAAACAGTTAAGATTTTATCATCTATCACCTTATCTTACAATCCGGTCACTATGTCATATATCTCCTCAAAAGAGTCCGCAACCGCCACAGCACCGAGGTCTTTAAGCTCTCCGGCCTCTCCGTATCCGAAGGATACTCCGATGCAGGACATACCGATATCCATAGCCCCGTCCACATCAAAATGGGTATCACCAACGAGAACTGACTCTGCAAGAAAGCGGGGATCATCCCCTCTCCTGCGGATAAGCTCGCAGAGGACCTCGCTCTTGGAATCTATGGCTCCGTCCGGTGTGGATCCCGTTACTTCATCAAAAAGATCGAGTATACCAAAATGCTCAAGTATCTTTCTGCACATGTGTTCAGGCTTTGATGAACCGAGTGCTATGGTATATCCTTCCTCCCTAAGCTTTATAAGGCATTCCTTCACTCCGGGATACAGTTCGTTCTCATAGGCACCGATGTCATTATAGCGTTCGCGGTATTTCTCTATCATCTTCCTTGCCTTATCCTCGGAAACCCCGTACATTTTCGTAAAGGTATATAAAAGAGGCGGTCCCACAAAAAAAGAAAGCTCCCGGTAGTCGGACACTTCAAATCCGAAGGCATTAAGAGCGTAGGCCGCAGATCTCATGATCCCCTCTCCCGAATCGGAAACTGTTCCGTCCAGATCAAAGATCACATTTCTCACGCCTGTTTTCTTAACATCCGCCAGCTTTCCTTCTTTATATGTCAGTTCATAGGATATCCTTTTCCTGTCCTCAAGGATATCCCTGAGAAATACCCTGTCTCCCTCCCATAGGGGCAGGTCCATTATCTCATCCTCCGGTATGAACCTTAATGTACCCTCATCACAGGAGCAAATATGCGAAGCCTCTTCTTCACTGATATCCGCAGTGTAGAGATACATTTCTTCACATACCTCGCATCCATCCTCCGGGATATCCCTGAAAAGTATGATCCCGCGAAACGCAAAGGAAGCAGGTTCAAGGCCTGTCTCTTCTCTGACTTCCCGTCTAAGACAGTTTCCGGCCTGCTCGCCGTCCTTAAACTTGCCTCCTACTCCTATCCATTTGCCCTTGTTTATATCCGCTTCTTTTTTATCGCGGAAGAGCATCAGTATTCTGTTATTGCATCTTATATAGCATAAAGTCGATCTGTACATAAGTGATATTATATCACTTTATGCATCTTATGCCATGAAATCTATGCTCTGTCCCAAAGGTGCCCCTGCACCGGCATCACCTTTTCCGAAATATGCCGAAACATTCTCTATCAGCTCGTCTATGGATGAAGCACGGATAATGTCATATCCGAAGTCTTCCTGCTCTCCGTAAGCTTCCCTGATCCTTTCGTTTCTGGCGTTCGTTATGTCCTTAAGCTTCTCCTGCTGCTCCTCTTTGGCTTCCTTCTTTGCTTCAGCCCTTCTCTCTTCTCTTCCTTCTTTGATACGCTCAGCCTGCAGGTCATTGGCTCTCTTTACAACCGCAAAGTAAGAAGCATTACCCTTATCGTCTATCTGGACACCGTAGCCCTTAACGTCATCATTGTTGCCGAAGCTGTCCTTCAGGGCAGATATGCCTTCCTTTGCCATCTGGATGATGCCTTCATACTTGCTCCTGAAGTTGGGGTCGGAAGCCATCTTCTCTACCTCTTCCTCGCTGATCAGCACCACCATCTTATCGGGATTGGCATAGCTTGCGGCATTCTGCTGTGCGGCATTCTTCATATCCTTGGAAACAAGGACAAAATCCATATCCCCAAATTTAGCCTTAAGAGACTCATAATACTTCTGAGCCTTTTCTGAAAGCTCAGGCTTTCCTACAGTCTTGCCGTATGCCGAAGATACAGGCGTAAGGTCCTCAACCATGCTCTGCAGTATGGTGGACTTGTCATAGACAACTCCCTGATCCTTCTTGCCATAGAAGGGAGCCCCGGTCTCCGTGCCGGCCTTGTCATCGGCAGACACTTTGTTATTCTTTTCCCTGTTTAATGCGGGATCTGTAATACTCTGGCTTTGATAAGCCTTTGAATTGTAAATGCTTGAATTGAAATCTACCATGATCCTTTTCCTCCTTGAAAAAACAACGAAAATCCGTTTCTATTCTTTTATATCGGATGGAATGGTAAAAAAAAGAACCCCCGGATTCATCTTAAGATCTTGAATCTTTTGAGGATGATGGAATGTATACCGGCATTGTCGGCAGCCTGTTTGTCCCTGTCGGCTCTGTCACCTACCAGTATGACCTTTTCTTTGGGTATTTCGGGATAGTCACTCATAATGCGGAACAGGCCGGAGGGGTTGGGCTTCATGGTCTTTATCTCCTCCTGACCGCAGTAATATTGTCTGATATCGGCCTCAAGTCCAATGGCATATGCCTTGTCCTCCGTGGGATAATCGGAATAAATACATATCTTCTTGCCCTGGCCTCTTAACCTGTCTATGATGTCCACGAGCTTCCTGTCCCTGCACTCCCTTACTACATCCATGGGATTGTCAAACATCCACTCATTTACCACCATTGCCACCTCTTCGGGATGGATGTCATATTTTTCCCCTACCTTGTCGTAAAGTTCATTGTCATCCATCTTTTCAAGGCTGTCCCACTGCTCCCGAAGCTTTCTGTATTCGAGTATGGCCTTAAGGTCCCTGATACCTCTTTTTGTGGTGAGAGCATGCCTGATAAGTCTGAGTGCCATCCTTATCCTCATGCCTGTCTGGAAATATAAAGTGCCGTCCATATCAAATATGATCAGATCATGATCGGATAATCTTTTATACAGCTCTTCATACATCATCGTGCCTCATGCTCCCCGTCCGCCGGTCTGCGACCATGACTTCGTTTCATATAAGGATATCGGCTCATTTGAACAGATTGACAACCAGTTTTATCCCGTATTTACAATAATTAAGGAATACGGAAGGGTGGGTTATGCACTCGCCCATTTTTCTGAATATATACTTGGGTCTTAAATAGAAGCCCAGCAGTATGTTCCTTCTCAGTTTCATGACTTCATCCATGGTCAGATACTTTGTTCCCGTCATGTTTGAATGGAAGAAATCACTTCCCAGTACGTTGTCCGCAAGAAGGTTCTCCTGCTTACAGGTCTCATACAGTGGTGTCCCGTAATAGGGCAGAGCTATGGTTATCTCTATGAAGTCCGGATCTGCCTTGTGGATCAGCTTCTTCGTTTCCATGATATGCTCCCTGTTCTCCCAGGGGAAGCCTATGACAAAGAATCCCCAGAAGGGAAGCCCCACCTCGTGACACCACTGGGCAGCCCTTAAGTTCTGCTCCACAGTGGCTCCCTTATGTATGGCCTTCAATATCTCATCGCTTCCGGACTCAAAGCCGAACGCCACAAGGAAACAGCCTGCCTTCTTCATAAGCTCCAGTGTTTCCTTCTTCAGGGGATTGACCCTTGAATTTGCCGTGAAATGGATATTACCGTAAAGTGGCGAATCAATGATCATCTCACAGAGCTTCTTTACCCATTCGGCATTGATGGTGAAGGTATCTGCCTTAAAGAAGAAATCCTTTATACCGTATTTCTCATAACATTCCGTAAGCTCCGCCATGACATTTTCGGGACTCCTGAATCTGACGCATTTTCCGGATATACCCGGTGTCAGACAGAACACGCAGCTTGAGGGGCATCCTCTCGCTGTCTGTATCGTTGCCATGGGAGCGTCGGTATCGGGTCTTGTGTACAGGGCATTGTTCATAAGCTGTCTTGCCGGGAAGGGCTGGGCGTCAAGATCCTGTCCCCACACATGGAACCTGGTGGAGATAAACTTACCGTCTTCTCCCTTGTAGAGGATGTTATCCACCTCCTCGATCTTCCCTTCTCCCTTAAAGGCATAATCCGCTATCTCTCCGATGGCAAAATCAACCTCACCTCCTATGAGATAATCGATCTGTGTCAGATCCATAAGATCCAGCATGGCCTGCTCGGGATCATAGAATATGGCTCCCTTTAATACATTGATACAGGAGAGCCTGCTCTTTAATTCGTTCATGATCTTGATATCATCGAACACCGTGGTATTGGTGGTGCTCATCATGATCATGTCAGGCCCAAACTCCTCCATCTCCTTATACATCTCATCCATGGTCCGAAGCTCGGTCTGGAAATCACGGAGTCTTACTTCATAATCCCTTTTAAGAAGAACCGCTGCGGCATAACCCAGATCGTTGCAGGCTCTCATGGCCTGTGCCGAGCCCTCGTCCACGTTCTGCTGGCACCTGTCCTCCCCTCTCTGAAACATGGGTCCCGGGGGATAGAATAGCATTATCTTTTTCTTGTCCATATCATTTCTCTCCATATTGTCAGTTTACCGTCGATGGTTTACAGTCTCCCAAACAGTTTTCAGGGATCAGATGTCTATAAGGAACGGATCCCCGAAAAGTTTCAGAGCCGGTATGTTCACAAAGGTCAGGATAATAAAAAGCAATACGATGAAAAGCACAAAGAGCATAAGTTTCTTTTCCTTATACAGCTTCTCCGGCTTCTGTACTGCCGAATCTTCCTTATATGCGATATAAAGGTAATAAACAAAAAGCAGGAACAGTGCAGGCATGGCAAGCACGTATTCCAGTCTGTATTTTATGAGGAATATACCCATGCAGAAGGTGGAGCAGAAAGCATAGAACATGCTGGAGCATAACAGCTTCTGCTCGTTGTACTTCTCAAAGGACTTCCTGTAGAGGCCGGCCACCTTGGGATCTCCTATCATACGGTACTCCGCAAATCTCTTGATGCCCATAAGGAAGGCTCCTCCCATCCAGTATCCAAGTAGTATACTGCCCGGAGGAAGCTGACTGCCCGTCACGCAGAACCAGCCAAGGAGCAGACGTATCATATTGTTCACCGACTCCGTTATGACATCGAGATAAGGTATATCCTTGGTCCTGACAGGCTTAACGTTATACAGGATCCCCATCACTAAAAGCCACAGCTCCGTGAAGAAGAAATTCCTGTTTATGAACCATGAGATGATAAGACCGATGGCTGCGAGAGCTGCATATTCAACCATAACAAGAGAAAACTTCATGTTCTCCGATACCACGGGTCGGTATTTCTTTGTGGGATGGTATTTATCGAATTCGGCATCCAGCCATTCGTTGATAACGTAATTGGCCGAGGCTATCATACAGGTGGCTATAAAGCCGAGTATGAACCTGATGACTATGTCCGGTATGGAATCAATACCCACCAGCAGAAATCCCACTGCAAGTCCGGGTATGATGAATATGTTCTTGACCCAGTGATCGGGTCTTGCTATCTTGATATAATTCTTCATTCCACCACCATATATCAAACCTTATTCAACAGTTTCATGATCAGCATCGATGTTCCGTTAAACACAAAGATGAAGCCTATAAGTATTATCATGATATCCGCCGTATAATCCAGGTTCATAAGTATCAACACTCCAAGGATAACGGTTATGATGGATATCACCAACGACATGGGCCACTTGGGAGCTCCGGCCTTTTTCTGGCTGAAGGCTGTACCGATGTTAAGGACTCCCGAAAGGAGTATGGCTATACCCATGAGCATAGGCAGAAAAGCTCTTACAAATGACGGCTGTACCAGAAAGATTATCCCGGCTGCTATGGCAACTGCCGTCCCGGACAGGGTATATACCCTGTAGGCTCCCTGTCCCTTAATGCCCAGTACAAGCCCTACGACACCGCATAACAAAAGGATTATGCCTATGACCTCTATGGTTATATCTATGGTCCTTGCCGGGAAAAGTATCAATATGATACCTATCACTATCAGCAGGATGTTCCATAACAGATTTTTCATTTTCTCCCTCGATTCATATCAAAAACAACTCACTTAAGAATACAGCAACACAAGCACTGATTGCAACCGTAAAGAGGTCCCCCGAAACAACGGCTGCCACAACTCCCACCAGCAGGGCTATGACACCTGATACCGGCGAGGAAGTAGCTCCTATGATGGCAGGAAAGGTCATCACCGCCAGAGTCACATAGGGCACATAATAAAGGAATGATCTGATGTGAACATTCTTTATCTCTCTCCTGAAAAGCACAAAGGGTATGAGTCTTATCAGATATATGGTAACTGTCATTACCAGAAGTGAAGCATATACACCCGCAGAACCCTTCATAATGCGCCTTCCTTTCCGGCTATCTTTTTGACGCTTTCGCCGTTCTCGTCAACGGGTCTTACAAAAGCCGCAATACCCGCTATCAGTATGGTAAGTATGATGACCTTGAAGCCGTCGGATATCATACTCAGATAGGGAAGTATCGTAAAGGTCCAGCTTAAGATCATGGATATGGTGACCAGAAGAGCCATAAAAGGACTTCTTTTTGCCGGAGGTATTATGATGGCCAGAAACATGCCGTACAATGCTACGCTCATGGCCGATGCAAGCCTTGGGGGAAGTATGTTTCCAACCAATACTCCGATGACAGTTCCAAGGCACCATCCGAAGGATGCCACTATCCCGGCTCCGTATGTATATACCGGATCCAGATGTCCTTTAACATTACTTGATATGCCGAAAAGTTCGTCCGTGACAAACCACGCCAGTAAACACCTCTTCCATGCCGGAGCATCGCTTTTAATCTTCTGTGAAAGAGAACAGCTCATGAGAAAGTATCTCATGTTTATGACTATGGTAGTCGTAACCATCTCGATGATACCCGCGCCGGATCCTATAAGGAGGATTGCAGCATATTCTCCTGCAGATGCAAGCATGCCAAAGGACATGAAAAAGCTCTGCAGCCATGTCATGTTTATGTTCTTTGCCGCTATTCCAAGTGTAAAGGCAACCGCCAGATATCCCATGGAGATCGGGATACCGTCTACCAGCCCTTTCTTAAACCAATCCCTGCTGCGCATGTATCGATAACTCCCGGTTTACTCAAAACAGATGACATTGTATCACACTCGGGCTTATGGTTCAAAACCGGGCAATCGAAAAAGAGCCCTTACGGGCTCTTTTATCTTATGTATCTAAATCTCAGTTCGAAAACAGATAAGCTGTGGTAAGTCTGATGCCATCGGAGGATGTCAATACGTTGGTATCTATACCCACCTTGGTGAAGGATTTGAATACCATATTGTCATAGTGGGTAGGAGAAGCCACCAGATTCTTAAACATCACCTCAGCCGCCTCGTCCTGCTCGCCGTCGGAATAATCAAAATCCGAATATGTTACGTATGAAAGATTCTCTCCTCTCCATTTGTTACCCGGTATCATATCACAGCCCTGTGATCCGTCAGGTCTCGTATGCGACCACTTGGTGGAGGCCTCTACCGCTCTTACAGCGGCTATGCCTATCAGCGAACTGTCCATGGAAAGATTACCGACTCCCACATCGGACCTCAATCCGTTCATCTTAACAAGCATCTCGTTGTTGAGGTGGTTCAGTCTGGAATCTCCTCCGGAGGAACCGCCGCCTGATTCTTTACTGACGGTTGACTTGGCTGTTATGGTCGCCTTTGCCGCTATGACTGTCGTCGCCGGTAGTATCGCAAGCAAAGCGCTTATCATCAATATGGAGATCAATCTGCAATTTGCTTTTTTCATGATAATCACCTCGGTATTATACAAAAGATCATCTCATGGCAACTGGCTGTCTTAAATAAATAAGACCCTATAGCTTTGCGTCCCTGCTTCACAACAGGTTTGCCACATAGTTACACCTATGTTACTTATAATATAATTCTTTGTTATTTTCCAGTCAATATGGGAGTGTGTACTTTTTTACATACACATAAGAAGAAAATGATCCATGACAAAATGCTGATCAGTATCCCTGCCATGAGTCCCTCCGGGATATATCTCATCTCCATATGAGCCGCGCCTGACGGAGGATCGATCCCCATAAGCACCCCAAGGACTGGAAAGGTCTTGCATCTCCTGCCGTCGGCATAAATCTTCCATCCCTTATCATAGGGTATGGTCATCATAAGGATCTCTCCATCATTTACATGGGTATCGTACAGGATCCGGGAGCTGCTTTTCATAACAGGATCCTTAAACCCTTCTCCCCTATCACTGCCGGATCCGGCCCATTCCTTAAGCCTGCCTTCATCCTCGAAGTAGAAGTATTCTCCGGTTATATCAAGCTCATCCTCATGGGATTCCAGGCGTATCTCGATCTCATCTCCCTCACCGAACCTGCCTGCTGTATATACTGCCCAGTTATTCTCCGTAAAATAAGGTCCCTCATCACGGCCGTTCACAAAAAGCTCCGCTCCCTGCCGCCCGGGGGCATCAAGGTAATAATACAATACGCCATCCCTGTCGGCTCTGATACGGTATGTTACACAAAAGCCGTCGCTCCCATCATCCCTTATTATCCTGGTGCCTTCACGATGGGCATTTTCACAGGACACCTCATATCCGGCCTTTATGTATATATCATCCACGCCTCCGGTTTTATCCGCAATGATGTTCTGCAGGATAAAGGGGTCCTCTTCACTCATGTCCACCTCCAGGATATCCCCAGATGTCGCAAAACACAAAGGCATCGCATTATCATTCTCATATATCCTGTATGGTCCGGACCGGCCATAGGTCTCCAGGGCCTTATCCGTATCATACATGGATATCAGATATTTTATTCCCATAAAGCTGCTGGCAAAGGAGGTGCTGCCCCTGCCGTAGAAGGAATAAAGCCCGGTATCGCCGAAGCCCATTTTTCGCATGAAACGGTTGATATACATCTTCTCACAGGAGCTCGAATGCGAAAGCCCGTAATAATCAAAGAGCATGGGATCGTTCATGGTAAAGTAGAAATCCTTCTCGATCCTGTAGATCCCTGAATCCCCCTCCTTTACGGTATCCACCGCATCCCCTATCGCGCTTATATATCCCCCGAATTCATTCCCACCTATGGCGGAGGATCCCGGGGTATTGATGGCCTCGTACAAATGGTGATCCGTATATACTGTCTCCGCAAAGACCTCCAGAAACAGCAGTATTGCGATTACTTTAATAAAAGATGCCCCGCGTCCGGTGCCGACAGCAGACATGACCTGCTCCATACCCTCGTAGCCCATGCAGATCATGACAAAGCTCAGCATATATGCATATCTGAAGGGGAATCCCACAGGATTGTTAAACCCATGCCAAATGGCATCAAGGGTATTTATATACATGCTGAGGATAAGTCCCAGAAAAGGGATCCCCCATACAAGCTTCTTAACCCGGCCTTTTCCGGGAAAGACGAGATATATCAGAGCACATATGAGAACAAAAACAGTGCAGTAAACAAGAGGCAGATGTGTATCATGTACCCTTCCGGGAATAAAAGCGTTCAGGAAATCCGTCATGGCAAACTTTCTGTAAAAGGCAAAGTCGGCATCGGCACTGCTCTTCTCCCCCCTGAGGGAAAGCACGGCAGGTACCAGTTCAAAGGCAGTCAGCATTACGGACAGTATCATGGCCCCTGCGATCTTTACGGCTTTTTTTATACAGCTCCTGTCACAGGCAGCATATCCAAAGAAAAGGAGGGCTATGAAGAGCATCATCATATAGCCCTGATAATAGCTCATATACACAGCAAGGGCCGATGTGATCACAAACCCGGCCCATCCCCTGTCCTCCTTCAGGATCCTCCTTAAGTACATCACCACAAGAGGCAGGATGGCCACATTGGAAAAGTAGATCAGGAGCACCAGATCTCCGAATACGAACCCATTCATGGCATATGCTGTGGAGAATAAAAGCACAAACCACTTCCCGCTTTTTATATCATCAAGGAGGAGCTCCATAAACAGCCCGCCAAGCCCCACCTGTAACAGAAGGACTGCTTCCACGCCATAGCATATATTCTCCTTAGGGAAGAAGAGAAGTATCAGAAGAATGGGGTTGTTGAGATAATATGCCTTGAACCCGGGGTAATCTCCCCCGATGGTCTTGCTGAAGGTATATAATGTATCCTCTTTATGGGACAGTATCACATCCCTGAAATTTGCGAAATACGTAACGAATTGGCTTCTCAGGTCTCCGGTGAGTATGGTGTTGTCCCCGAAAGGAAATATATCCCCCAGGGCAAAGATCACAAGAGTCAGTACCTGCGGGATAAGAAAGGCTGCCAGCGCAAAAGCTGTTTTTGTTATCCTGCTCCTTCTGTCCATCTCATTCTCCCGGATCCGTCATGCCGGATATGACCCTTTTTATCTCATCCCCGGTTGAGGAAATGCTGCCCTGCACCATCTCCTTTGAGCCGCCTCCTCTGGCATCCAGTTTTTCCTTAAGCCTTGCCGCAACATCCCTTGCATCACCTTCGGGGTATGAGATTATAAACCTGTAGTCCCCATCACGTCCCGCGAACACCGCACATATGCCCTTGTGGCTTTCTGCCAGGCGGTTTACGGCATTTCTCTGGCTTATATTATCCATATCATCAGCAAAGATCACGGCATCCCTTGAATCCACCGGTACAGATGCCACAAGATCAGCAAGTGCCGCTCTTGATCTTGCAGCCTCTCTCTCCTTTCCCAGGGCTATCTCCTTTTGCAGTCTCTCCACAGCCTCCGCAAGCTTATCCGGAGCTTCCGACAGCTTATGGGACAGTTCTTCTATGATCTCATGGGATCTGGCCGTATACTCATATGCTCTTCTGCCGGAAAGTATACTTAGTCTCATACCGCCCTTGTAGTTTATGGCTTTGATTATCCTGATGAGGCCTATCTCCCCGGTGTGACCCACATGAGGGGCACAGCAGGCACATATATCCACACCAGGTATGACAACAAGCCTGGCACTGTCTTTGAAAGTAAGCTTACTCCTGTATTCTATATCTTCCAGTTCCTTTGCATCATAATACCTGCACAACACCGGCAGATCCTTATAAACCACCTCATTGGCCCTTCTCTCAAGGACTGCAAGATCCTCCCTCGTAAGGCTCCTGCTCGTATCAAGGGTGACCGTGTTGTCGGACAGGTGAAATCCCACATTCTCGGACCCCCAGATCTCATGTAAGAGTCCGGAGAGGATATGCTCTCCGGTATGATTCTGCATATTTGAGAACCTCCTGTCCCAGTCAATCTGTCCCATGACCCTCATGCCCTCTAAGAAAGCGTCATCTCCGGCCTTAACCTCATGGGTTATGACCCCTTCGTCATCGATGGATACATGCATCACTTCATATCCGTTCAGATATCCGGTGTCACTGCTCTGTCCACCCTCCTCCGGGAAGAAAAGAGTCCTGTCACACTCTACGAGCCATCTGTCGTCCCCCGTATATGAGACCTTCCTAGTCAATGCCGAAAAATCTCTTCCGTATGCGTCATTGTCATATAGCTTTTCAGTCATAACGATCCCCGTTCAAGTCATTGATACATTGGTTACTCTACCACAAAAAGAAGCACCCTGTCATGTGACCATGAAGGATGCTTCCTTGGATATTAACTGTATCAGTGTTTTTATTATACGATGCCCTGTGCTTCCATAGCTGTTGCGACCTTCTTGAAGCCTGCGATATTGGCTCCGGCAACATAATTGCCCTCAAGGCCGTACTCTTTTGCTGCTTCTGAGATGCTCTTGTAGATATTTGCCATGATGCCCTGAAGCTTATTATCCACCTCTTCGAAGGTCCATGAGAGTCTCTCGGAGTTCTGGCTCATCTCCAGAGCTGATGTTGCGACACCGCCTGCATTTGAAGCCTTACCGCAGATAAAGAGAACCTTGTTGTTCTGCAGATACTCGGTAGCTTCGATGGTGGTAGGCATGTTTGCACCCTCACATACGGCAGTAACACCATTTGCCACAAGGGCCTTTGCATCATCAAGATCCAACTCGTTCTGTGTAGCGCAGGGAAGAGCCACGTCGCACTTCACACTCCATACGCCGTGCTCACCGTTCTTCTTCTCATGATACTCTGCCGATGAACGTGCTGCAGCATACTCGGTAAGTCTTGCTCTCTTAACCTCCTTGACCTCCTTGAGCAGATCCACATCGATTCCCTCGGGATCATATATCCATCCAGTGGAATCAGAACAGGTAACAGGCTTTGCACCAAGCTGGATCGCCTTCTGTATAGCATAGATGGCTACATTACCGGCACCGGATACAGCCACTGTCTTACCCTTAAGGCTTGTACCATGATCGCGTAAAAGCTCCTCGGTGATGTAAACAAGTCCGTATCCGGTTGCCTCGGTACGGGCAAGAGATCCACCGTATGTAAGGCCTTTACCTGTGAGCACACCTTCATACAGATTGCGGATCCTCTTGTACTGTCCGAAAAGGAATCCTATCTCTCTTCCGCCTACTCCTATATCTCCTGCAGGAACGTCGGTATCCGCTCCGATATGTCTGTACAGCTCTGTCATAAAGCTCTGGCAGAATCTCATTATCTCATTATCAGACTTTCCCTTGGGGTCGAAGTCACAGCCGCCCTTGCCTCCGCCGATGGGAAGTCCTGTAAGGCTGTTCTTGAAGATCTGCTCAAAGCCTAAAAACTTTATAATACCGAGATTAACCGAAGGGTGGAAACGAAGGCCTCCCTTGTAAGGTCCTATTGCGGAATTGAACTGGATCCTGAAGCCGTTGTTGACCTGAACCTGTCCCTTGTCATCTACCCAGGGCACTCTGAAGAGGATCTGTCTCTCAGGCGTTACCAGCCTCTCCAGCAGAGCCTCCTTCCTGTACTTCTCCTCATCCTTTTCGATGACTACACGAAGAGACTCCAAAACCTCCTTGACTGCCTGATGAAACTCCGGCTGTGCAGGATTCTTCTCCACCACGTACTCGTAAACCTCGTCTACATATGACATCGCTTTTTTCCTCCTAAATGAATAAAATATGGCGCCTTCAAAGAGAGGTTAACGACCTCTCTTCGTTGACGCCTTTGTCACGAAAGATGATACATCAGGTGATTTGAAAATTCAATACCGTTTTTTTTAATTCTTTGTTGCAAACTGTTTGCTTATATATCCGGTCTGATCCTTGTACTTGATCTGATACCATTCATCCTTCTCACCAATAAGGTCGAAGGTATCTCCCGAGTCAGCCCTTCCTATTACATTACTGTCACCGCTGGTATCGGCGGAGGATCTGACCCTGACGCCGGAATCATTGACTGTAACGGTCCCCGATGCGGCAGTGGTAATGCCTGTATCCGCCG
>JAEEGL012416433.1_pt1 | contig 28038 bp, 57 predicted proteins | sample 9134231 | NCBI WGS metagenome assembly JAEEGL01 (sample SAMN16246548, study PRJNA631951) | gut metagenome | biome: gut microbiome; feature: rumen; material: fiber-attached | host: Bos | place: Iran: Karaj | collected 2018-10
ATTCATCATTTCCACATATGTATCCTGATTAGTTTGATGAGTAGCATTTTTGGACTTCTTACACTCTAGAGTTGCCCATTTGTTTTTATACAAAACAGTAAGATCAGGAATACCCTGAATATGGTTAGGGTCATTTTTCATAACGATAGAGCCAGGAAACTTTTCTTCTATTTCCTGAATAAGCTTTCGTTGAAATGCATTTTCTCTAGCCATAAACAACTCCTTCATTACATAAAAAATAAAGGAAATGTACGACACATTTCCTTCTCTCCTATATAATGGCATGTTTTTCGTGCGTATTTAAAAAGAAGCCCATGTAGGGCTAATCAAGTGAAAATCCTCGAGCATTAAAATTCTTTTTCTTTTGTAAAGCTCTCATAATGGAAATATCTATACTTGAATTAGACCTAATATGATAATAATACAAATCCTGAAATGGTGTGTTTAGTCTATCTATTCGTCCTGCGGACTGTGTCATAATTTTATAAGAATAATTTTGTGAATAGAAAATAATAGTATCAGTTTCCGTACAATTCCAGCCTTCTGCTCCTGCTATATATTGAACTAAATATACCCAAGATGTATATTTTGAATTTGGAACTGGTTCATGAATATGACCGTTCCATTCTGCTTTTTTAACACCGAGCTGTTTGGCCATGTCTCGAAGTATTTCGAGTTCATAATCAAAATTGTAAAATATAATAGTTTTAGGATGCTCTTTGATTAAATCGGAAACTATACGTACTCTATCTGGATCACTGTTTACTATCTTTCGAAGTGATAAACATAATGTTCCAATATTCTTAAATGGCATCTCAGTTTCATAATCTTTTCGATTTTTAATTACATAATTGTATTTTTCTTTATCAAACTGAGAAATCAACGTTTGATGGTGACATGTTGTTGGTTTAACAAACTTCATATTTACTAATATAGATCTACGAAGTTTCAAAAGACGCCCAACATCTAAATATCTATCAACTTTTGGATATTTAGTATATCGACTATATACGATATGTCTTCGAACAAACTCTGTTTTATTCTTATAAAAACCATTAGCTATAAACACCGGAATATAATCAGACCAAGTATCACCAGGAGTTGCACTTAATAGTATCCATCTATTCTTTTTAGAAATAGCTAAAAAAGCCTTAGTCCATGCACCATATCCGACGACTCGTTGTTCATCAAAAATAAAAAAAGCACCACAGACACTTGTATATTTACCAATATTGTTCCATGAATCTATGGTTATAGATATATTATTAAATTCGAAAGGGACACATTCATCAGCCCATTCGTTTGTATCGCGCTTTCGCGCTGTTGTAATAATATATAGATCTCTTGGATATTCTTTTTCCAAAAAATAAGCAAGGGCCGTCCTGGATTTACCAGAGCCGACCCCGCCACATAATATAGATCCATTTTTGATCTTTAGTAGTGCTTCCTTTTGGTGCTCGTATAATTCGACGGACACCGAATCACCTCCTAATTAAATGGAATATCGTCTTCGTCATCAAAGACAGGTTCTTTAGGACCAAAATATTCTTCATAAAGTTCGTTTGGTTCTATAGTAAAGAAGCCGATATTAAGAACTATTGACCACTGATCATAATTTCTGTAATAAATACGACTAATAGTTACATCAACCTTTTCAAAATAACATCCTTCTAACTGATCGATTGTAGATTCATCTAGAAGGACTTTATTATTTCTGGTAACCATATATACAGATGGTTTCTTACGAAGATTGTAATTAATTTTAACTTTAAGATATGGATACGGTTCATAATCCGGATTATCTATTCTAGGTTTAGTCCATTTAACAGCCCATCCTTCATCTTCGAGAGTTCTAGCAAGTTCAGGATCGAGTCTTATAATAAAATGACGATCTCCCTCCCTATCCTTTGGTCCTCTTGGACGACCACTAAAATTAGCTAACGCTCCATTTACCTGTGCATTTCTGATTGTAATAGTATTTTCCATTTTGGCTCCTTTCAATTAACCATAAATAAATTGCTCAACATCACCATATTTAGAAATAGTAGCTATAGCATCATCAACCAACTTCCTATAATATGACTCATCAATATCATCTTCTTTACCAACATTTTTAACTGTTTCCGATTCTAGCCACCGATAACCTTTAGTTCCGGTTACAGCATAATATTTATTATTTTGGTCTCTTAGTAATATTCCTCCACCACAACCAGACTTGATAGGACAAAATAAACCAGTCTTACCTATGAAAATATAATTATGCTCATCTTCACCAAGATCTTCGTTCATATCGAGATACATAGCCGATTTAACCGATTTGGTTTCGCATTTATCTTCGAACTTAATGGCTTCTTTACTGAATAATGTTTTAAATACATACGGCACTGCAAACTGTGCTCCCGTTGCAGACCATTTGCCATCTTTTTCTTTAGCAATATAGACTGCGTCGTTGACGAGACACATTCTGTCATACACAGATTCAACTTCAAACGTGTAGCCATATTTCTTACCAAAGCTGACAATGAATTCTTCAATTTCTTTATCAGCATTTGGAATTTTGATACTATCTGTTTTAATATGCACAACAGTGTATCCACGTTTCTGTACCTCCTCTTTTAGATCGACCATAAATAAAGCACCACGCTTTGCAACGATATTGTCTACATTACGTGGGTCTCTTAATTTATTATCGAAATGAGCAGCAGTTAAACCGTATACAGAATTTATAGCCGTCTTTAAAGCATTAGCCAATGCTTTTGCTTTATTCTTATCATCTAAGAAAGGCTTAAGCTTTCCATCAAATAATTTACCGGCAGATTCATAATCTTCATGTTTAATATATAAACGTGCTTTTACCAAATCTTCAAAATTCTTTGTATAAGGGCCGAATATGTTTAGCGCTATCGCGCTTGAAGGGTGCATTGATGCAATATCAAAAGTTTTAACATTTCTATATATGCCGGGTTCAGCATATACATATCCGCCTTCCCCAACATTTTCACCTTTATACGTAGATATACCATTTTCATACCGATATCCGGGGAACATAATACTTAAATCTGTATATACAAATTTACTTTGTGGATTCTTGTCATTCCCGACAATCAACTGAGTAGTGTGTTGATTAGTTGTAGAATTAAGAGATAAACCTGTTAATTTAGATAATATCTCTCTAGCCTCAAAATCAGCTGATAAATAATCGAATACTACTTCTGTTGCTATAACATCATTAGCACAATAATCCATAACAACAGGCCACATTTCTTCCGGAACCGGTTTATCCCATGGTAATGCTAATTCCTGATGTTTTATAACAAAATCCTTATTCAGATATTTATTAAGAAAGTCCTCAGATACTCGTAATTCTTTAGATATCTCTCCAATGGTTTTTCCAGCTTCAGACATATCCTTAGCTTTTCCAAGTAATGCCTGTATTTCAATCTCCCATTTCTTAAGACTCTTTTTATTACCAGCAGATGCAAAATCAAATATGTCAGTTTCCGATGCATTGTAAGCTTCTTTAAAATATGCAGACTGATCTTTTTTATCGATTATTCGTCTTGAAATATCATAGACTTCTGCATTATTAAAACCTTGCATTCTAGCATACATAACATGATTATCATATTTACGATTGTTGTATCCAGCCAGTCGATATCTCATTAAATGTTCAACTTCTGCTGGAGATGGGTTAAACATTTTATTAACATGATCATCTCCATAGAATTTCCAAGCAATACCAAAGAAATTTATAAAAGTTTCAACATCAAATATAACTAACTTGTCACTTAAATACTGACCGCCAGCTTCTTCAATCTTTTGAACTTTCTCTACTTCATTATCTTTAGACATGAAGTGCATCTTACCAACAGTCTTAATACATTTCTGTGCTTGATTGGTACTATTACTTGCAAATATAAGAACAACCTGTCTCATATCAGACAGGTCATAGCTAAAATCAGATTCATAAGCATTGTCCAGAATCGCTTTTATAAAATCAATTTCTGGTGCTGTTGCTCCATGATGTTCTTTTCTTAAACATTTCTCTATTCGCGTTCGTAGTTGCTTTTCAGTTTTTATAATATCTTTATTAACCACTTTTTTCTGCTCCTTTAATGGGAGTCCTGAATTAATATGTGTTATCTTCAAATTATTACATTTCGTTAATTTCCTCCTTAAAGAAGAACCACCTGTGAATACCTTAACCTCGATATTATCTGCATATAAATTTGATAGTTTAGTTACATCGCCATCATAAATATAATGAAGATGTATCCCATTACCACCTTTGCTAACCTCTGCATATGTTTGAGGAAATTTAGACGCAGCTTCAAGATTCATATCAAAACATTTATTTCCGTCTTTATCTTTAAGATCGAAATCTATTACTATATGATTTTCAGGTACTTTCACATAATGAATACGTCCGGTATTAATATCGGATAATACAGTATTAACCTCCTCCCATTTCTGTACTGGTATCTCATTTCTCGAAGCATATTGAGCTGGACAATCATGACAATATTTATCAAACACGGACTCTTGTCGCTTAAGATCTAACTTGTAGTCTTCGATAGTCTCTTGAATATCATCAATTGACTGACCCATGATCATATCGATTTTAAAACCTGAATATACATTTCTGGAATACACACCATCGATCCTGGTCCTTTCAGAGAAGTCCTTATAATATCCCTTTAATTCCTCTTTTAACAAATTTCTTGGTAAAGGTTTTAGAATCTTTTCGGAATCGCAATACTTCTTATAAATATCCCAGGCGATGTTTAATGTAATCGGATCATGCATTATGAAATCATCTAGTTTAAAATCAACAAAATCATAAAAGTCATTAGTCACAGCCATCATACTTAACGGACTATAATCATCGTAGAATTCTTCGCCAAGTTCTTCATACACTTTTAAACAATGCATAGCTATACCACCAAGCTCATAGTTAATATCTTTCATGAGTTTGTTGTATCTCCTATGCGGAACCTTATCTCCTGTTGGTTTTACGTCAATAAGTCGTCTAAGTAATCCAGACTTTGCTTCTGTTATCTTTACAGGTTTGTTTGTTCCCATAAATATAAATGAATCAAATGTCGCATTATACTTGCTCTTGAACTTCTCATTAACAACCATACTTTCATGAGAAACAATACTGTTTAATTTTGTATTATCGGCTATTCTACTTAAATCACCATCATGCTGTATAGCAATAAGCGGATTACTCTTGAAATCTTCCAGCGCAAATTCATTATTCGTAGATGCTAAAGACTTAGCGTTAAACATCGCATAATATCCTTCGAACAATTTCTGAATAATATTAAGCACTGTGGATTTACCAGTTCCAGCTGAACCATAAAGCACAATAAATTTTTGAATATGTTTTGAATCACCACTAACTATAGATCCTATTGCCCACTCGATTTTCTGTCTTTCCTCGGGAGAATATAAGGTCGACATAATTTCTTCGTAAGCTGACGTGTCACAATCAGTCAACGAATAATTCAATCGTTTGCTAATATGATCTTCCTTTTTAATCTCGGTGTTTTGAAATATAATCTTACGGTCAAGTTGTTCATACATATCTCTCGATTGTTTCTGAACATACTTATGCCATTTATCTATACTTCCGGAATCAGAATCCCACATATACTTAGGTATAATAGAAATATCCATTCCTTCATGGTCTTTCTCAACCTCATCGATCTTCTTATGAATCTCCCTATCAATTATCTCATTGACAGTTCCTTCTTTCGTAGACCAAAGACCGATTGAGTCATCCCAAACAGCATAAAAATCGCCTCCGCGTATCATCAAATCCTGAGATTTATTATTTATAATGAATTTAGGAGCAATGGTTATAGATTTGGGTTTGTCTTTCTTTTGTGTCTCACTGACACAAATTTTAAAGAAATCATACATCTCCCATTTTTTCTCCTTTCTCAGCCGTTGGACCAGTTAACCAGTAAAAAGTCGAATCTATTATATATTTTATTTTTTTACTATTTTTTTATTTTCGCGCATAGATTTGAATATAAAGTGGTTAACTGGTCAAAGCATTGAAATTTCAACGAAAACCTTGGACCACTTTACTGGTCATGGACCACTTTTTTCTGGTCCAAAACGATTTTTTACTAATTTCTGCACATTAAAAAATGGCCTATGACCACTTTTTTCTGGTCCAGACCACTTTTTTTCTGGTCCAAACTGGTCATATTTTGGCTTTAAATTTCATAATTTTCCATCAAATATGACTGCGCTTGATACCAAATTTCGACATCTCTTTGATCCTGACTATTACCTTTTCGAAGTGGAAATATACCACCTACACCGTTGACATCGTATCTCCTATGAAGAAATCTATCGATTTTACAATATATGTCTTCCGAATCATGCCAATCCATATCAAGGTTATTTACCATCTCCCAGAACCATTTTGCTGTATTATCATTTTCGCCATCCCACATAATATCTCGATCTATCCTGCTAGCGAGTGCGATAAGCATTTCGAGAACAGAACAAGGCTCACCAGGAAAAGGAATAGTATTCCAACCTTCATCGTCAGCAAAAGTAGTGCGAAGGACAAGACCATCAGCAGCACGGTTATCATCATTCGCAACAGACCAAATATAATCGGTACTAAACAAGATAGTAAGAACCATATCAATATCAAAATCGTTATCATATACTTCCACCTTTCTCATCAGCCAGTCAAAATATGCATCATCCACTACAGGATTTCCCATGCACATCACCTCTATTCGTCACTATCATCACCCCCTAGTCCTACAATATCGCTATACTTTCCAAATCTCTTATTGACCATGTAATCGGTATTAAGGACTGGGTTTCTTACATAAATAACATCCTCGCTTTCGTCATTTCTGAAGTCGTCAAGAATATCATAGCCTATAGATGTATTAACATCCATAAGTTCATCAGCTTCATCAAGGAGAGCTTCGTCCTCAATAAAGTAGTCGAGTTCTACCTTATCAAAATATAACTCCTTCTCTGAGTATTCAACCTCATCAATTATGAAGGCTTCTTTCGGATAATCTCTTTCAGGTTCGTCAATCACAACTACTTCCTCCGTTTTTTCTGGGGCCATTTTTTCATAAGACACATATCCTTCTTTTTTAATAATGTTCTCGGCTACTTTAATTTCCGCGTCGTCTAATAACTTTTTATTGTAATGTTCTTTAAGTTCCTTGAGTTCTTCTTCTCTGTCATCATATTTCTTCTTGAAGTAGAGATAGGAGGCCGCACCCCCTACCCCTACTCCGGTCAGAAATATAACAGCTCCTTTCAATACGCTCATTATACTTCTCCCCATCTTCTAGTATACTTGTCAATGTCATTATAAATAGGTCCATCAACATTGAAATCAAGAATATAACACAGACCATCTTCATCTTTAGCAGATCTTACCTGTCTTATTCCGAAATCAATATATCCGTCACCGTCACCTTTCATCTGCCAGCCAACTATCTGACCGGCTGAACATTCGTGAAGTCCGATACTTCTAAGTACCTCGTTAAGAGTAATATAACCTCGAGCTTTAAGCAAGTTGTTAGCAGACTCTTGCGCTGCCTCCAATGTGCTTCTCGCTATAACTGGGTCGTCCACACGAGCCATGCAATGTGCATCGTCGTAGATAAATGAATATCCGCCTACATCACCGGCAATATACTCATCGTCAACTTTTTTGCGATGCTTTTTACCATCCTCTCCGACTTCTGTAACACTTACTTTCTCAACACCGATACTATTCTTAAGACGAATATCCTCTTCTTCTCCATACTTTTCTATTACGTTTTTACGATATGTCTTAAATCCATCGTCTACCGCTTTATACGCCGCGACGAGTGCGACGTTCCTTTTCTTGAGAATATAATGTCCACCTGTAAAACACCCAACAGAAAGGCTGCCAATAATACCCGCAGGGGCATAGCACGTAACTGCTTTCTTGGTTCTTTCAAGCTTAGTATCATCTTCATCTTTGATCTCCTCATATTTCTTAGTTCCCTTAGCAACTAATACACATGTGCCAAAAAATGTCAAAGCTCCTGCCACTACCATACCTGTTGGGGCATGCGCAGAAGCCCAAAATTTGGCCTTAGAGACGACTTTTACGACTGTCTTAGTCATTTTTACTTTACCTCCTCATAAAGACGCTGAAACATACTTTTGCTCATCGAATATATACGGTTCTGCCCGTCTTTGATTACCATTTCTCCATTGCTAGGCATAATATCACCGACGAATAAGCAACGGTTATACACGCTGGCGTCTTCAGAAATAGCTTCCTTTACCTCATCGATATTGTCGCCTTTCCATTCAACAGCATCGACGACATCCGGCTTGCGTTTGTACTTCATAAATATAACTCCTTTAGTAATCAAGTGGCTTAGGTTTCGGCAAATCTAATACCCAGGCTATTCTTCCGTCCGGAGTTCTAACCTTATAGGTATCAGCGTTAGTGAACACACGAATATCAATCCACCCCCAATTATTATCCGTAGGTCTCACCTCTACTCCTACGGCTTGGTAAAATTGCGCAACGGATATCTCGTTATACACTGTCCAGATATCCTTCATTTCTTTGATTACATCATCGATATCATCCAGATCGTCAAATTCTATGTCTGAGAAATCGAATCTGGCTCTTCGTGCAGCCTCTCTGTCACGTCTTCTAGGACTTCTTCTGGAATATCCATCGTACGCAACATACCCTCCACGATTGCCTGACCTACCTGCTCTGCCATCTCTAACTTCTCCATATAGTAAAATATCCTTTGTGTTGGTGATACAGACATCAAATATCTCTTTTGCTGACGGGATGAGCACATTAAATATAAGTTCATCCCAGAAATTCTCAATGCCGAGCTGTTCTTTAACTTTCTCACTGGTAGTTTTCTGATGTCTTCTGACATTTCCTTTTACTACTTTCTGAGCTTCTTTTTTCTCTGCTTCGGCTCTTGATTTATATGAGTTTGATTTGTATCTGGTTTCGTCTACTGTTGCCATTACTTCGACTCCTCAATTTTCTTAACTATTATTTCAACAGCATCGTCACAGGCAGCGTCTGCCACTCCACTTACACTTAGAACAATCATAGGCTTTGCTATGTGTTTAAATATAAGTCCAGCATTACTGATTCCTTTTGATGCTTTAATTATCTGACCGGCGGTTACGCCTAATTTAAATACATGATATACGTCGATCATCTTGGCTCCTTTCAAGGAAAAAAATAAAGGACCAGTGTTTCCACCGATCCTTACATCATCCTACAACTTACTTTTCTTCGGATTTCTCCTTGGTTTCTGTCTTCTTTCCTTTAGTCTTCTTCGAAGCCTCCTTCACTGGAACCTCCTGATCCTGTTCCTGAGTTTCTTCAGCTTCCTTTTTTGCCTTTTTCTTCGGCTTATGCTCCCGTACGAAGTCTGCTACTTTTCCGCGTGGCTTAGCTGTCTTTTTCCAGACCCACTTTCCACCTTCAAATACCAGTACTCCGGCGGCCATAATACCTCCGATAACTGCATATTCAGTTGCTGTAAGACCCTCATTCGCATTCACGTCTTCAGTTTCAACTACTTCAGTTTCTACGATTTCCTCTGTTCTGATTTCGTCTGCCATTTCAATTCTCCTTTCCAAATAATTGTTGAAATGATCAAATATCTGTCATTAAATAGCATGTAATTTTTGCGAATAAAAAAGAAAGGGGAATTGCTTCCCCAATCTTAGGTAACACCAAAACCCGTCTTGTTACTTGTTCTTCCTAGATTCATTCAATATTGCTACTACGATATAACCAATACCAAAACCTATAATTGTGAACCCTAAAATCATTAACATTCTCCTTTCTCGTTCATAATATGTGGATTAACCACAAACCTGTCATTAAAGAGAATGTTTTTTCTGCGAATATGGGCAGCACCAGTCCACACATGGTGCATTTAGGCTTGTCAGTCAAATGTATGGCAGAATATAACCATCCACATTGAAATCAAGCCAATACATAGGTTCTAACTGGTTGATTGCGTCGCCGTTTCTTAGAGAGAATATACCAAAATTGACATAATCATCGCCAATTCCGCAGCACCAACCAACACCGTCAGGTGCAAACTTGTCTACTAACCCTAAACCTTCATATACATCCTGCAGATAAATATAACCCTGCTCCTGAAGCACGGCATTTGCCCATTCCTCAGTCGATCTAAGAATATTAAATACGGTTTCCGGATCATCGTTATGGTCATCTATATGCAGAGAATATCCCTTGCCGAATAATGCTGCATAATCTGACAAATCTCTGTCCGGAATAAAAATGTCCTTAGGATTTACTGCTACAACTTCATTATCTATGAGTTCTACCTCGTCGACTTTATGTCTAGCATTAAAATCGGTAGCTTCTCCGTAGTTTTCCTTAATATAACTTCGGTAGTTTTTATAGGATTTATTCAGGCTTTCATATGCTACGACTAATCCGGCATATCTCTTAGCCAGAATATAATGTCCACTAACGATTATTACCAGTGACCCTCCAATCACTACAAATGACGGCCAATAAACTTTAGCAAATCTTTTGATTGCCGGAATATACTCTTTCTCACAAATATCAACCTTAGCCTGATTGATCTCATCAATCCCTGCTAAAGTGTCCTTGCAAGCTATTCCAACGCCGACGCCTACTCCAACAACTCCTAAGGCTACACATATCTTAGGACTGTTCTTTACTATAATGGCGCCCACCTTTGTTAGAACACTCATTCTGTCTCCTCCATTCTTTTATTTTTGCAGCAAATAATGCCAATTCTTTTTCGTCTATAGGTCCCGGTGCATCGGGAATTACAGACATCGGCCAAAAGAACCGAATATGCCTACCATCAAACGTGGCTTTTTCGAACACTTCAGTTCCCCATTTCTTTACGAAAATAAATTCCTCAGTTGTTTCAAATAGTTTTTTCCATCCGATATCTGCAAGCTGTTCATCAATAGACCTAAATGGATTAATAGCCATTTCTACGTTTTACCCCCATGAGTTCAGGCTTTATTCTGACACCGATACATGCCTCTCCTTGCGGGCTCATTGCAGGATGGAATGATACCGTAACATCTGGTTCGTCATTCATATTGTCATATATCCATCCCCAATATTCACCGGCAGCTATAGGTGGCAGTCCGATAAGTTCATAGAAATCATTTACGGTAGAATTACATAGTTTATTAGTCATGCGCTTATTAAGCATATTTACTCGTTTTTCTACCTCATTCTGCCCGGATCTGAAATATCTTTGACTCCAATCATCGAACATCAGCTGTTCGCCATATACCGTGTGAACAACATCGACTACTTCTGATGATTCTGCTTTCTCGATATGATCCTGAACAATTTCGTTGTCGATTTTCTTGAGTTTCTTCTCACCTATAGTGTCGGCAACCTTATTTCTAAACTCCCTTGCAGATTCTTCTGACATAGAATATGCAGCAGCAAGCGCAAGATTACGCGATGTACTTATACGATTCGAGCTAACTATACATGCAATAGTTGTTCCGCCAATAAATATCGGTCTTGCCCAAATTTTCCATGTAAGTTTCGCTTTTTCACCAAATGTACGCTCGCGATAATATACGATATGGTCGCTAACAACGCCGTCTACCTGTTCAATCTTCTCACACTTAAGTTCCTCATCCATTTCATGAGCTTTTATCATGTCTCTGGATTTAATTGCTGCATCGGCTGCCGTGACACCTGTCCAAACAGTTCCTCCAACAGCACAAGCCGTAAGGATCGTCGGGCTATTCTGAACTGCGAGTTCTCCGACTTTTTTAATAACATTACCAATCAGTCCTAAATTCATTTTCGCTCCTTTCTTCTCTTGGCAAAAAATAAAAAAGAGTAGGATTTGAACCTACGACCTCTCCAAAGAGCGCTCTACCACTGAGCTATCTTTTCTATTATAGGACATGTAAACTATGCGAATTTTTCAGATTATGCCAAATACTAAGAGTGCTGTTAAAACCGAGCAAGTTAGTGTGAAGCCAATCAAATATACAACTAGAAGTCCTAAAAATTCTTTCATATGAAAATATCCTCCTCGTCCGGATCGAATGCTTCTTGATTCCATTGCTGGGTTTCAACTTTGAGAACGAGCCTTCGATGTTTTCTCAAATCTTCAATCGGGGTAAAATATAACATTCGGTATATATCTTTGTTGGTGTATACATCGATGTGCAGTACACCGTTGACTTTAATTGTCCTGATCAAAAGCAGGAGGTTCTCCAATACCAAAATCAATATTAAACCCAGTATTATCCAGTTCATTCGGCTTCACCTCCCAAAATACATAAGTAATAACTGCCATTGCTTGATAGCCTTTATCTCCCGAGTAAGAAATATCACTATCAATTTTTACTATATCGCAGCCATTATCCTGTAATTCATTAAGAGCTTCATTAACTTTCTTTTCAAATAAAGCCGCTTTAGTAGATATAACGACTTTAATGTTTGTTCGATAAAATGGGCTATGCGAATCCATTAATCAAATCTCCCTTCTAAATAATCCATTGGCTTTGGTTCCATCGGATAGTTGATTTCTATATATGGAACCCCATTTTCTGTAATACGTGGAACATGAACAAAATCTACCCAGACGCTACACCATTCGAGCGCTAGGTAGTCGTAATTCCAGCCTATCTCTTTAGATTCCGCTGGTGGTTCCAAATTTAAATATGTATATAGGTATTCTAGATTCCCAAGACAAGTACCTGTAGCAAGACCACGATTGAAATTGTATTCACCTTCTAATACTGCCTGTGGGCTCGATTTAAACCATACTTTACATGCTGGCTCATAGAATAAACTATCGCCCTTTCCGGAATACTGAATCATTTTTCTTCTTTCTGTTTGAATTTAACCGGCTTATGAGAATATTCATTTACCGGCTCTTCTAAGCATTCATCACACGGTTTCTCGTTTTCGGCTAGTTTCTCGAATTCACACTTCGAGCAAAATTCGTCGAAATAAACTTCTTTAAGTCTTATTTCTTCCATCAACTTCCTCCTTCCATTTTTTATACAGTCTATCCGCTCGCTCATCTGCATCATGCGCCATTACAAGAAGACTGTATGCCACGATCAAAAGAATCGCATTAACAGCGAGCAGTACAAATATAATTGTGACCATCAGTGTCCTCCACTTTGTGCTTCGTCGTAATTAGATAAAAACGTAATATTACGAATAGTAAAATCCATAAGACATTTACACTCTTCCAATTTTTTCAATTCAACTTCTATGAATTTACGTTTTGCTTTTTCGATATCGGGTTTTGTAAACCAAACTCTATTCCAATATACTTCTCCGCATTTTATTGGAATTTTTGTAAACCATGTCTTACGATTATTTGGCTCTGACGTAAGTAATGTTAAATATATACCGTCTCGAACTTGTGGATCAGTATAAAAATAATACCCACAATGCTCTACTATTCTTTGTCTATCTGAATCCCAAAAATATGAATATATCGGCTTTCTATTCATTTTGTTACCCCCGTACTGCATGTAACCTTTGGCGATCCAAGCGTGCAGTTACAATTCCCGCTACCTCCGTTTGCCGGGTGGTTGCTACAGGATCTACACGCCTCTGGAATATAATTCGTCCACACAACTTGTGGTGCAGCAGTACTGTACGGATATTCAACTTTCTTCACTTCCGGCGTACTTTTTTCAAGACTCTCATCTTCCATCTCGCAAAGAAAAGCGATATTGCAGGCCAGATGCCAAAGATGTGGTAAACCTGACTCAGAGTCAACGGATTTTGGATCGTCAAGGTACCTGAGAAAGTGTCTGTAAGCCGCATCTCTATATCGTTCTGGCTCGACGGATCTCCAGTTGTCAGGTCCTCCGTCAGGGTATTTATTATTGCCGTACTCTCTAATCGTCGCCACATCCCAGATGATGCGTCTTGGTACGAGAGATAACTTTGATTTTCCGAAGTCTTGCTTGGCATGGTAGTCTGTCGTCTCCTTTACTATTCCCATAAAATCTCGAACCTGTTCCCTAAGAATTTCCTCCTCGCTCTTAACCGAATCTTCACCCATTTCTTCCTGTGCGATATAACTATTAGCATATTCTTGCATGTCTTCATCGGATTCTGCTACGTGTACAAATCCACAGCCCGGGCAGATGTATGTGTTCTCTACAGTATTTGATTTAATGACATTTGGCGTTTGGCGGCGGAGAAAGTACTCGTGGCATTTTGGACAAGCTATGTGACAAGAAAAGATAGGTGTGGTAGAACTGTCGTACATAAATATCACCTCCCGTTAACGTTCTCATACGGAGTAGTTGTCATGAGCCTTAACTGAAACGAATGAAGCTTCGAGCATTCCCCGTGTTCAAGATCACAATCAGTAACTCCATCTGGTCCTAAGAAACAATATGGTTCCCAGTGATCATCTACCCAACGTGTATCCGAAAACCAACAATCATCTTTACACGCTGGCATTTCATCTACTAAGATTTTCATCATCTGCTCCTTTCTTGTTTAGCCATGCATTTTTCTCCTCTTCGGTCATTGGCTTGCAGGCGTATGATTTCAGCAAGTCTTCAAACAGCATTCTGCTGATTTCTTTATTTTTATACATTATCTACTCCTTCACCCAGTCATTAAGTTTTCTTACACATTGGTAGCATAAAATATAAGTGCCGGTCTCAGCGTCGTCAGACCATTTTCGTATTTCTGGAGGTCTTACTTCGACTTCGAAAACGTCTACAAATATGTCATTGGATAATTCCTTACCGCATTTGTCACAAAAGTACTTAATCATTCCACTACCCTCGTGTTGTTATCTATAAGCTTTACCGTATTGTCGACCGCCCTCTTGAGTATCTCAGGGTCTATTACTACTGGGGAAATATAACCGCTCCGTGTTTTACCGGCACAGCAACAGTCTACAATATGCTCAATAACATCGATGAGATCTACATCATCCGGACACCTACTGTCTATGTGGTGACGCTCTTCACGAATATGAGTCTGATACCATTCCATATCGGTAAACTTCTCAGTTGATCCGTCAAGGACTTTGCAGAAATCGGCATAAAACTCTGGTTCATAAAACTTTTTTGTATAGTCATGCTCGAGCCCTGCTTTTCTTATGAGTTTAGCAATCTCAAGCATAACATCTTCGACATCGGTCATGTGACTTCCATTTGCAGCCTGGAACTCGTCAAAACTTGGTTTCCTATTGGCGGTTCTTGAGTCACCAAGATTATTTGCTGCAACATCTATTACTTTTTCAAAATTATGCATTACTGCCCACCTCCTAACTGATTAATAATCCACATGAACGCACTAGCATTCGGAGCAATGCACCATCCAATTATGTGGTATAACGCGATTCCAAATATAACAACGCCTATGAGGCCGGACCACACAGCAGTCAACACCATCACGCACCATGTTGATTCGTCCCATTGCATCGTTCCTCTCACCCGACGAACACTATCCAGAGTATTCAGCCATTCGTTGTGTGTATACGACGGAAGTTTACCATCCATCATCCCAGAGTCTCTAAGCTGCTGATCCAGTTTTCTAACTAGCTCAGGATATATCGCCAGCATCTCACCATCTCTTTTCTTCATCCAAAGAAGTCTGATAGTCAGTCCTATGCACACTCCTATGAATATAATAGAGATGGCCAGCCAGATTGAATGTTTAGCAATCTGATAACCGGCCATCTCTGGAATAAGCTTATTGGCAGTTGTGCCTAGCTTATCGCATAGGTTGTCTATTATTGAGTTTATATCATTACTGTTCATTCCTCATACTCCTTTCCATATGGGCAGAAGCCATTACCGTCAAATTCATCACGAAAACGTTGACACCAAGGAAAAGCCATTCTGCAGTTTTTGCATTGAACCAAAATAGCATTCTCTAAAATCTGCCTATAACTAACCTGAAGCCATTGAGGATCATCCTCGGTCCAAGGCTTTCCAAGTTTCACAACGTGAAGTTTATGATCCTGTAATTCATCGATGAGTTTCGAGACTAATTCCTGCTCGGCCTGCTGAATAACAAACTTAAGAAATTTGGATGACTGGTTACTATCGAGCATCACCTTGTCAAATGTCTGTTTTGTTTGCAGAATCATTTGGCACCTCCTTTATCTTCGCATAAATATCAACGTATGTACAATCAAAGTGGTCCTCGCAGTGATCCAGATACCATGGCTGTCCTTTTACGATTTTATCGCAGTCGTAACCTCCCCAGTTTCCAGAACCAAGTCGTGCATGAATATAAAGAACGTCATCTTGACCTGCATACTTATTCCACATGTCGAATTGTTCTTTTACTCTTTTCTTGATCTTCTTAATGACATACTTACAAGCTTTACGCTTCTTACCATGGATCCTATCCCAGCAAATATCAATGTACTTATGACATCCATACTCATCGACGTCGTACCAAAGATAGTAGTCACAAAGGGCATCGGTTTTACTGGAAAATTCAGTCACACATGAATTCCAATCCCATTTAGGACATCCTCGAATCAGATTTTGCACTTCCCATAAAATATCATCTTTGATGACTTCTTCTCGTTCTTCCTTTGTTAAAGGTTTTTCATCCTTCATCAAACGGAGACCTCTAAGTCTTGGAATATCGATGTTGTTGTCGCTCATGATCTGTTCCAAAATACCAATCTGAGCATAAGCACCTAAGTCCATTATTTTCCCTCCTTATTAAGCTTAACCTCTAACCTTCATAGCCTCACGGAATATGTTATTAAAGTTACCCTTATTTCCGAGCATTTTCTTCAGATAGCACATCGCGATTCCAGTATACTCATCATAAATATCATGCCGCGCACATTTAACAGTCGTCTTCGTGCCATCCCGCCAAAGGATTGTTGTAGCCGGACCGGAAAATATAACTTTCTTAGGTATTGGCTTCTCAAGTGTTACTGGTTTCTTAGATGTTACTGGTACTGATTTCCCTACACAAGCACGATGTATTTTGTAAAGATCAGGCCTGAGATACCCTTCTATTTCGCAACCTACGTCGCCCGAAGAGCGTCTAATAGTCGAAAGCTCTATGCCGAGTTCTTTCAGATCTTTCTCAAGATCAACAAATAATGTAGTATTTATTCCGCTCATTTCTGCCTCACTCTCCCTATAGATCTGATTAAGTTTTCTTTGAATTTCGTCATCCAAATATGATGTAGCATTTACGTTCGTTGTAATGGCATTTGATATAGACGAAAGTGACGTCGTATCAGCAGTAGTAAATTCCGGTTTATACTGCCATTTCTGTCTAACAAAATCAGTATTAATCGTATTCATATCTCCTCCTAATACGTATGACCTACCCACTCACACTTCTTGCAAATATACTTGTGCTGTGGCGGGTAGGTTGAAAGAATTACCAAATTGTCTCTAAATAAAGATGCCCCACAATTAGGGCATTCGACGGCCATTTCTGTATAACGACCCCAGTCGTTTCTCTGTGCCTCGCCAACTCGCAAAGCTTCAAAGTCTTTCCAGGTCATTTCATAAACCCCCACTTTTTACCATAGGTTGTAGCTTTTTGACTATACATCGTGCTTTTTTCCGAATGATAGTTAGCTCTTTCAACGTAATTCTCATAAGTTTCACGAGCATTTATGGCTTCATCATACATACTTTTGATCTTGGCCATTTGAGCATAAATCTTAGTTTCCTCGTCTTCTAATTCTTTCTTTTCGTCAAAAGATAAATATAAGTCGCTGGATTTCATATCGGTTATTTCTGATAAACGACTTTCTAACTGGTTTCCTCTTGTAATACAATACTTGATCGTTGATTCCTGAATATCGGACATTGTGCTATTCATCGCGACCCTCCTTAATACCTGTAAAATATAACTCAAAGAATTCCTCAGTCCTACTTTTACGATCAATATACTTATCATTCCTATACATTTTACCTACGAGATTCTTTTTGATATGGAGAACGGTGCTTGGGAAAATATCATACTTATTAGCGATCTTTTCTGCCCATTCCAATTCCATCATCTTTTCGTTCCTTTCCATTTCCCTGCTCCTTTGTTGCGGCGGTGTATAACATGTCATAAAGCATGTCGTTTGTAGCATCGTCATCTATGAATCCATGGTCGACCTTGCCAGGTGAAAATATCATTAAATGCATAAGTCCCTCCTTATTCGATCATGTCGCGAGTAAATGTATATGGAACACCGTATTGTGACACAACATCTTCAAGCTCATATCCATAAACTAAACTTTCTGCTTGAGTTACTCGCTTTTTTTTACCAATGCCCTCGTTTTCGATAATTCGACCTTTTGTTCTTTTTCTGCAGATTTTAGATATAAATGCTTCTTCTCCGTTATACTCAAGCATTCCAGGCGTTACGGCGTTATCGCCGGGAGTAAGGCGGATAGTCACCTTACTCCCCTTTCTAAGATATCTTCCTTCGGTCATATTAGTTAGCCTCCTCACGCTTCTTACTTTCATACAGCTTTTCCGGACACTTAAGAGTGAATCCATACATTTTGGAATTCTTTGTCTTAAGAACCTCTGAGATTTTTCTACACGGGCCATAATCCTGTGTATACCAACCCCAATCATCACAGTCTTCCTCTTTCCAATTGACAAGATTAAGATCTTTGTATATATTGGATACGGTTATTACCGAAGCGCCAGTCGTACCTGTGTAGAACTGATCCCTAAAGTACTCGAAGTACGTCTGTGCGCTTTCTTTATCTTTAAAATTGACTCTGATACTGCCAGTACCAGGTCGATACTCAACAAATATGGTTTCGTCCTTATTATTGGAGTTGAGTTTATAAGTGCGGTTTGCCACCCTAGTTCTCCTATGTCTCATTTCTTCAATGGCTGGAGTTTCAGGTACTTCTTCCGATTTATCCTCAACTTCTTCTCCCATTTCCCCATCGGTGATTTTTACGATAAGAAAATCGTTATTCTGAAGATTTGTAATACCATGTTTTGATACTGGCCAAAGTCCAAGTCCTTTGGTAGTTCTGGACAGCAGTTGACCACTTTCACCACGAGTTTCCAAATATGTATCACCGGAAGTGATGTAATATAACTGATCCATGTTTTTAACAAGATCGTTAAGTGACAGCGTATCCGGATTTAGTACTGTAAGATTCATAATTTCCCTCCTTAAATCTACCTAGTCATAAGATCCATAATCAGTTTCTGCACTTCACGTTTACGATAGTCACTATCAATCATCTCCCTTACCTTTCCAAGACAGATAACTGCATACTCCTTAGTAGCATCGTCAACGTCTTCTCTACACGCTAACTTGTAAATATCACCTGCTGCTTCGACTTTACGGAAATCAGACCATAAAGTTTTAGCATGCTTAGTGGTCGACAGAATAGCAGCTGCTGTTGAGTTCTTTGGCTTAAACAGCAGATCCAGATCCTCCACATCGAAATCGGAGTCTTTCCTAGAAGGACTCATCGAGATAAAATCAGTACCGACCGTAATCGGAATATCATACTTTGACTGCAGTATTCCGGCTATTGCAAGTTCGGCACTGAATAATCCTACTTTCTTTAAAGTAGTCTCATGTTTGATGAGGAAGTTGCTGATTTTTGTTACTGCAGAAATATTCATTTTGCGCTCCTTTCGTTAAAAAAAATAAAAGTGGTCTATTTAAAGACCACTGCCTTAGCATTAGTTTCTTCACCAATGATTTCGTAATTAACTATATAATCTGCGACGAGTTCATGTATTATTTCGAATTTTCTTGGCGTAAGTCTTGCCTGAATTAATACATCGTTCTTCCAAATATCATCCGGGTAGCAAGAGTTGTGCATCGTTGCTACGATTCCCAAATCTCCACTCGGTATCATCTGATTAAGAACGGATGCAAATTTCAAAGCTCCTTCTTGCGTCAGTCTTATTCCGTATAATTTTTTCTCGTTCTTGAGTAAATTAGTAATTCTCATGATTCTATCCTCCTTTGCTATTAGAGAGTCTGTAGATTCTGCGAATTTACTCAAGCACACGCATGCTATCGAGAATATCACTAAGCCTCTCACCGTTTTGCTTACGCTTATCGATTTCAAGCCATTCATCATTTCTAAGTTCCCTCCTTAACTTCCAATAATGCCCGAGGCTACGATCATAGCAATATAAGTTTTTAACATCCTCCTGAGCCTTGATGTTGTGGTTCTTTATGGCAGCTTTTCCCAAATAACATACTCCGGAAAATATCGCTCCCCCAATTGCCAAAGTCTCCTGAGGATGGGTTTTACACCATGTATACGCTCGCTTGATTCTAACTTCTGTATCAGTCTTAACTTTAAGTGCTTTATACTTAAATGTTGCAAAATCCATTACACTACCTCGCTTTCAATTTCACATTCTTCAAAATAATAATCATGGAAATCAAATGTATCATCTTCTATCTTCTGAAGGTCTCTTACTTTTCTTTCTGCTAATTCCTTTGATGCATAGACACCTATAATTCCGAAATTACTTGTTTCATGATAGAAACCAAAATCTTCCATAACAACCCAAACAGTTTTAATGTTCATAACTGTTCTTCCTCCTCCCAATGTATCCAGAGATTTTTATTAGTCTGAAATTCAACAATACAAACACTATGATAATCAGCATATTCTTCGACCATAGCATAGTATTTACTTTTTTCATATTCAGCCAGTGCTTCTTCAGCAGCTTTTTCTGTTGTATATATTCCAACAACAGTATCACTACCACCTTCATAATTAATTCCCGATGTATCAATTATTTGCCAAACAGTCATTAGTATCTCCTTTCAAAAATATAAGTGGCGCGCTTTGAACAAGAGATTTCACGATGCGAAAGGAGGTGCCCCATATTACCGCGCGCCATAATAATACGGGCATGAACAAGAATAACCTTGTTATCTAGGAGGTAATGTCTCGCAATGTACACCGAGACGATATCCATCTTTATTTCTATATACAGTACTAGTCTTTCCACCACTCCATGATGCATTTAGCCACATGTCATCTAAAAGCGCGTCTCCGCCTTTGGTATATCCATCAGAATATCCCTCGTTATAAGCTTTAGCGCTATCAGCAGCCCACATGCATCCGATAATCCATCCGCCTATCGCAGCACCGGTCAGACATGCCACAACATCAGCGTGTTCGTGACAGAATTCCTTAGTCTTACGAACATACTTGTTTTCAGAGATTTTCTTTTTAATAGATTCGAATTTAGTCATGACGACCCTCCTTGAAAAAAAATTGAGGACTATTAAAAGTCCTCTTCATCAATATTAAGTATATAATTGGCAAACCTTTTTGCTTGCTCGCTTGACGATTCATCGAATATCCCTGCCAGTACTACTGCGAATAATCCAATCGCGAATATACCGATCAGTATTTCGAAACCATAAGCGATCAACATCATTAAAGTTTCCATATCATCACCTCCATCTCGTTAAAGGCAATGCAAATAATGCGAACAGTTGTTTAAAAATAAAAAAAGCAGAGACCTAACGATCCCTGCTAGATATTCACTTTGATTTATACTCTATATTAAACCATCCAAGTTTGTCATATATGGCTGTCCATATAAATCCAAACATGAAGAATTTACCTATAAAGCCTATCGTTTTACCTATCAGTTTCATTAGATCTCCTCCTCAAGTTCTAAAACACTAAACCATCCTTTAGCCATCTTACCAAGTAATCTCCCATAACCTTCTGGGTCTACTACCATATATATGCATGATCCTATGCATACTACAGAGTAAACACCTATTGTTGCTGCGATTAATTTCTTCATAATAAAACTCCTTTACTGTTCGCTGTGTTAACTTGTTCATTAAACGGCTTGTAAAAAATGCGAATAGGAAAAATAAAAGGGACTCGTTAAAGTCCCTCGTTGGCTATTCTGTATATACCCAGGAATATTGCGGCTATGCCTATCATAACTCCTATAATATCCATAATAAACCTCCTTTATTTCTCCTTCTTATCTCTATTTGGTATAGAGTCGATTGTGAGATATGTCCCAATGAGCATCAGTGCTCCAATTGTTAACATAGTATTCATCTCTCTCCTCCTTACTTCTCCATTGTTTCTTGTTCATTACATGGATTGTAAATTTTGCGAAGAGAAAAATATAAGGAGTATTTCTACTCCTTCCCGTACCTCCAGATCCACGTACGGGTGGCTTCATCTCACTATAAGGCTTGTAAAAAATGCGAGGGAAATGCATCCCCCGCGAAATATCACTTACCGCTTATCATCTTAGCGCCGGCATCCAATGTAAATTTGTCTGTAAGCGATTCAGAATTATCATAAATAATCTTGCATACTACAATTCCGATTCCTGCTCCGATACCAGCAATCTTACCGATCAACTCCCTTTTACTCCTGCGCTCAGCTTGCTCGATTTCTTTCTCTCTGATTTCAGCATCACGGTCGAACTTATACCTTTCAAGTTCTAAACGTTCCTCCTTCTCATTGATTTCATTACCGAGTCTTGCCTCATTCACAACAGTATTATATCGTTTATCGATACTGTCACTGACTCTCTTCCATTCCTCGGAACCGAAAGTAAGCTTATCCAGCTTATCTAAATCTTTCTGAATTCCATCATACAAAATAAAATCATCGTATCCTGCCATAACTTTCTCCTTTCTTATGACACACGTTAAGTTTCTTCATTAGAACAAATGTTTCTAATGCGAAAAAATATAAAGGGCATGTTAGCCCTCCATTTGCTCTTTGTAGTCCGCTTCACTTGCGAACAACTCATACTTTTGTCCAGTCCATCCCATATAGCCGGATGGTACATAATATCCTTTTAATTCAATATCCATAATTTCCTCCTCAATAAAAAAGGGACCGAAGTCCCGATTTTTAGATTGCTGCATAAACAGCTTCGATCTCATTCAGTTCATTACTAAGCTCGATCTGGCGAGCATTACATTCCTTAACTTTCTCACACCACTTGTTATAGTTAACAACGTCTCCTCTATGCATTGCGTTCAATGCCTTATTGTAAGCGTCATTACGTACAACCAGAATGTTGTCCAGTTCCTTCATGAAAACTGCCATTGCTTCTTCAATAATGTTCTTCATTGTTCTATCTCCCCGCATATCGCGTTAACAATCTAATTTCTGTTCATTAAATAGCTTGTAAAATTTGCGAACGCGTGTTCGTTTTGCGGAGAAAAAAGAAGAGGCTATGCCTCCTCCTTACTATTAAGTTGTTCTTTGAGATCCTCGAGAAGAGATAACGCTCTTGTCATATGCTCTTTATCACCATTCCTCCAGTCTGGAAAGTCTTCACCTTCCTGTTCTTTCTGAATCTTGATATTAAATATAACTGCTTCTATATCTCTTTCGACTTCTCTAATAATTTCTTCATTAGTAAGTTTCATTTCACACCTCCTATGTGTTTAAGTGTTTTCTTCTCATCTCATAGAAGGTAAATTTTGCGAAAAAAAAAAGAAGGCTAATAGCCTTCCATGAAGTGCACTTGAGCTAAAGCATCGAGCGTCTCCATCATTACTTCGATTCCGCAGATACGTCCTGCATACACTTCAGCTGCTGGCCAATCTGAAGAGACTTTCATCAGTCTTTCTTCCAAATCTTCCAGATTCTTCTTTGTAAGCATTAACGTATTGCTAATATCGATAAGCATTTCGTCACTGATTTTCTTTGCCATTTTCATCACCTCCTATACTAGAAGCTGTTACAAATGCGAAAAAAGAAAGGGAGACTATGCTCCCAAAATATCACTTATGTTCCTCCATAAATCTTCTTGCGTTTGCTTGCCATTCAAGTTTTCCATTAGTAGCAAGTCTATAAATATCACTGACCTGCTCATCAGTAAGAACTCTTTCTCCAGTGTTATCGTCCTTAATGGATTTCAACCACTCTTTGAACATCTTACTGTGAACATCGCCACCGACATGTGTCCAACTTGCTATAATCCTTGAATAGTACATTCCATACTTTTTAAGATATACGTTTTCCCAATTATGATCTCCTCTGTTAAACATCGTTATTCTCCTTTCTCCGACCAATATCTTGTCATTAAAAGGAATGCAAAAAATGCGAGGGAATGTATCCCTCACAGTCTATTAATCAAATCGTTTACACTTTTAAGTGGTGCTCTCTTTAATTCAAGATTTTCTTTTCGATACATTTCTATTATCGCTTCTTGTGCTTTAATTTTTTCTTCTAAAGCGCTAATTTCACTTCCCAAATACTCTATATGTTCTTTATAGTGTTTGTTAATTTCAATTAACTCTTCAAGATGTTCTAAATTTTTCTTATAAGCTTTTCTTAATAACATATCTACTCACCTCCTATCAAGAGGCTTGTTATTCGTGCGAAGATCTGTTCTTTCAACAAAATATAATCTAATGCCGGCTCCACCATATGAGGCTTTTCAAATGTTTTCACCAAACCTCCATGAGGGGAAATTTCGAAATATAAAGTTAAAAGTTCATATAGTTCTTCTAACATCTTCTCGTCCTGAGCCATATCTCAAATTCCTCCTTCACTATTCTATATGGTTGCCCACTTTCTCTTGGCAATACCGGACATCCCCTTGTATTTAATAAACGTGTGGCTTCCTTCCTACTAAAGCCATACAATCTCATTACGTCCCCTATTCCAATAATTACTATGTCTGTATACATGGTCTCCTCCTTGGCCAAAATATAACTATCCATTCAGTCTAAGTCAAAAGCACAGGATGGACACAAATGTAAACGAATGTTAAACTTTGGATAAGGATGAGTAAGGGCAAAAAAATATAGGAAATGTAAGACACGCGTGTATGAAAAGAAAAACAAAAAAAAATGATAGAACGTCTCAGCTTCCGTGGCTTGGCTATCAGGACGACGGTATTTCATATGCGCCTACTGACCTGCTGGTACTTTGCGCCGTCTTAGATTCAGGGCTTATTGCCAATCATCCCTGTAATCTTCACTGTTTCCCTGATAGTTTCTTCTATCTTCATTACATACATTGTAAATTTTGCGAAATATAAAAGGAGGCGATTAAATGGGCAGAACTAAAGGCTCTGGTGCAGGGTCAGTATACAAACGCGGTAACAAATGGCGTGGACAGATAACCATTGATGGTGTTAGGCTATCTCACACTGCCGACCGTAAGAAAAATGTACTAGACTGGTTTGCATCTGTAAGAAATGACGGAGCGCCAAAGACTTCGGATTACACTGTAGAAGAGTGGTTCAAAATATACCTCGAACAATACTTCAGGCCAAGAGTTAGAGACAACACCTACTATGGAGCAAAAAGACTCCTACAGCATCATTTGTATCCGGTTCTCGGAGAAGACCTATTGTCAAATATAACAACTGAGGATCTGCAGAAAGCTATACCTGTGATGTTTAGTGAGCGCATGTATAGCGATGGTACTTACCGGGTATTCCATACGAGACTTAAAGATGGATTCGAATATGCTGTAAAATTAAACTTGATAGACCGCAATCCCGCTACGGATCTAATCATGCCTAAGCAAAATATAGCGAAGTCCATCGATGCTTACACAGCAGAAGACCAAAAGAAAATAGTTGAGTACTGCAGGGATAGTGACGGCTTAGACAGGGTTTATTACTTTCTCATAGCAACTGGCGTACGAGTTGGAGAAGCAATATGTCTAACATGGGATGATGTAAATCTTAAAGAAGGATATATAGACATCAACAAGACAGCTGTTAAAGCCGAAGGAGGAATCAGAGTCCAACTTCATCCAAAGACGGGGCAGAGCGTTAGGAGAATATACCTATCTGATAACACTATATGTTTTATGAGGAGACTGAAAGTTTGCAAGGAAAGCGAAGAGACTGATTTGGTTTTGCCTAACCGGAACGGTAATATCTATAACGTCTCTACCCTGCGTCAACATTGGATGAAAACGTGCGCCAAAATAAATATACCCTATAAGAGTATGCACGCACTTCGTCATAGCTGGGCTACACGGGCTTTGGAGGGAAATATACCAGTGCAGACCGTATCTAAAATGTTAGGACACAAAAGTGTCGCTACAACGATGGACATATACCAGAGTGTATTCTCCGAATCTAAGAAAAATGCAGCACAAATTATGAACCAATTTGTATAACTGCACCGTATTTACACCATTAGGTCTTTGAACTCTTTGAATTTCCAGCGTCCAGTTTATTCCAACAAAAAATGTCTCGTTGAAATCTTACTGAAACGCTGGATTCAAGGGTTTGTCAAAGGAAAACTATGCCAGATTATTCCAAATTTATCTATAATTTATTAAGTTTTTCTGAATAAATGCACCAAAAATACACCGGTCTGGAGCCCTCTTATAACTAATGGCCGCGTACTTTATATGGCTATGCCGGTGTATCTTGATGCATACTGTAGCGCATCAAGGCTCAAAAAAGAAGAAAGGTTGATAATACTTTAGTTTACGTACAAAAATATAACTCCCTACTTGATGCGCTAGGAGTTATCTTAATTATGTGCCCATTGGCGAGACTTCAGTCCACACGGCATAAAGAGTTGTATCTTTATCCGGTGTAAACGGACTAGTTACGGTTGCCGACTGAGCAGAGCTTGTCTTAGCCCATCCGGCAAATGCCAGGTCACCTCCAAGAGCTTCATCATCCGCAGGTGGTGTAAGTCCAGATCCATCGTCAACAGTAATCGATTCCCCAGCTACTACTTCTACCGGCTCTATTGTACCAGTACCTCCATTAGCGTTGTATGTAACTGTATACTTTACAACTTCTGGTTCTGATTCTGGTTCTGAATCATCATCCTCTGCAGGCATTCTTACAACTTCTGTGAAGTCAAACACCTTCTTAATTGTCTTATGACCATCGGCAGAGGCTTCCACAATAGCTTTTGGATTCTTAGAGCTATCTCTAAATATCGTTACGTGGAGTCCATCCGGATCCATAGTTACATTGTTTACCTTTACTGTAACATTAGTTCCTATTACCAGCTCTCCAACAGAGATATGGAACGCGACGTAGTTGCCTTCCTGTTCAGCAGGATCTCCAGAAAATCCCGTGTACCCAGTTACATACTTTGATGTTCCAGTTACTTTTCCAGTAGCATCAACAATCATATCTTCCTGAAGATCGCTTGCTACTTTACCAAGAAGATCAATAGAATCAGGAATATCAAAATCCATTGCTAATGCTGCGAGAGGATTATCTTTAATATCGATTTCTTTTTCGCTTATAACATCAGCAATAGTCTGACCACCCTGTCCACCAAGAACTTCCATAATTGTCTGGCCGCTTTTGCCGCCGAGTTCTTCCATAATTGTTGCCATTTATTTGTCCTCCTTAATAAGACTTAAAATATCACACTTATCATCGACCTCGAAGTCGCCATTTGTGAATACTGTAACTGTACAAGACATACTATGATGTTGGTCTGCGAACCGGACACCCATCTCTTTAAGTCTTTCTCTGAATGCTAAATATGCCTTATATTCACGAGGTACTCTGAAATCATATTCTTCTGTCTTTTTATAATGCATTTATTATTCTCCAATTAACACGCATAACTTACCATTAGAATCAACACCGACTGGATATAACCCCGTTGTTGTACCTATTGTGCCTAATGAAGTTTCCGAATTAAGTTTAACTTTAATCGTATTTGTAGGACTGTTGCCAGTAACAAAAGTATAATCTAAACCGGTACTTGGTATAATTTTAGCAACTGCTTGCCTTACTGTTATACTCCAACCACTGGATTTATTACACTTATATACATATACCTGATCACATTGGTCGTTATAAGTATGGCTATTTAAAGACCTATAATACTGGAACTCAAATTCAGTCGGAGAAGCTTCATTATTTACATATGCCAGAAACGCCATCCTAAGCTGATTTCCAGAAGCCGGATTGGAACTGGAACTAGCCCGACAATATACAACTTTATTTGCTTGATACGCTGCCAAAATGTCAGCGAAAACCGACTTACCATAAGCGGCTATATACATTCCTGTAATATAACCAGAGTC
>JAEEGL011375483.1_pt1 | contig 28037 bp, 18 predicted proteins | sample 9134231 | NCBI WGS metagenome assembly JAEEGL01 (sample SAMN16246548, study PRJNA631951) | gut metagenome | biome: gut microbiome; feature: rumen; material: fiber-attached | host: Bos | place: Iran: Karaj | collected 2018-10
ACACAATCATACCATTATATTCTTGTTCATAGTGGAACGCATCGAGGAAGCGATGGCTTCTCTATGTTTACTTCTTCTTATGTTGCAAGTATTCCCTGAATAAGCGGTTTGCTTTTGGCTTTCCTGTAACTGTTATGAAGAGCAATACGAAGTTTTTTGAAAGTGTTTTTGCTTTTTTGCTTGCATTTCTGTTCGCTTTCAGCGGCTGCATTATGCAAAGTGAAACGGAACCTTATACAGAAGCAATAACGGAGATAGCATCACAAGCAACAGAAGCCAGTGGAGACGAAACGATACCACTGGCTTTGACGCGTGGAGATGTGAGGATGCTCTGTCCAGCGAAGCTCAACGATTTTGAAAAGGAGATCATTAAGCGTTTTAACGCCACCCACGAAGAGCAGATCAGACTGGTGTATGCTGAGGAACCGAGTGATTATCTTCCCGGAGATACGCCATACTGGGATGCAGCTATCCGTGAAGACGTAGATCTCTATTGGATCAGCCCGCCGTCAGATACCGCATGGGTTTTCGGTTTGCACGACCTTCTTATGCCTTTGGACAGGTTGATGAGAGACGTTCTGGAAAAGGGCGATTACTGGAAGCCGGTTCTCGATGCCTGTAGATATCGGAATGAACTGATGATCCTTCCGGCTTTTTTTGAGGTCCGGAGCACGGCCGTCCCTCGCGTGCTTTATGAAAAAGATCCGGAAGCATTTGCATCGCTTATCCGTTTTCGTGATTTTATCCTATCCCTACCCGATCAGGATTTCTGGTTTTCTTCCCAAAGCTGGCTTGGGAATGAAACAGGCGCAAGCATCGATTATGAGAGCTTAACCTGTGATTTCAGAGGCGATTTTCTGTTGTGCAGGGAATTGCTGGAAATCGGCAAAACATATCGAGCGACGCATGATATGCCGGTTCCCGATGGAGTCTTGGACAGCGAAGAAAAATTGTATTACATTTCAAGGCAGAGCATCATGAGATGCGACTCAGTTGGAACCGCACTGCAGATATTATCCAGAGAACTGTTTGAGTATGGACCTTATGGAGAAAAAGGCGGTATGATTCTACCTTTCCCCGGGGAAAAAGGCTCGCTGCTTTCCGTCGGGTACGGTGCTGCAGTATCTCAATACGCTGAGAATCTCGGTACAATTAAGGATTTCCTTTCTTTTCTCCTCTCAGATGAGATCATGCGTATGGAACTTGACGCGCCACCCTTGAGCCTATATACCAATCCGCTCTACTCTCGTATGCCTCTTTCCCGGTATGCGTTTTCGGAACTTGTCGAATACCGGTACAACGAAGCCATGCCGGGGAAAAACAATGAACGGCTTATGGAAGTCAATGAAATGGTCGAAGGGATTACCTCATATTCTCCGGAGGGGAGCCTGCTTTATCGTGCATATATTGCGGCGGAACAGGAGATTCAGACAGAAGCCCCGGCTTCGCTCGAGGAAATCGCCGCCTGCTACGAAAAACACGTTATCCAGTATCTGGGGAAATACCGGGATGATATCGCGACGAAAAAAGCTGTGATGGAGAATAAGGGAAGATGAACCTGTGAAAAGCATTTCTGTTTGTATCTGTTGTTTTGACTCTGTAGGAAAGGAATAAGCATGCACCGTCGTTATCTGAATCGAAAAGCTCCGGGACGGGACACGGCACTATGGTTTGTAGTCCTTTGTTCTGTTTTGCTTTCCGTGCTTCTTAACGGGTGTACGGCTCCCGGCGGAGGGGAGCGAACGATTGAGCCCGAAACCGGCGAGACGCTCTGTTATCGGGCGCAGGAGATCCTGCTTTCCGAGAAGAGGCTTCTCAACCTGATCGCCGCGGACCAAGGCTATCTTCTCTATGCCGAAGGGCACGTATGCCGTCTCACCTCCGATTTCATCCCTTCCAAATGGGAAACGGAGGCGGACGGTTCCGCGTCAAGCGAGATCGGCCGCTTTTCCCGGAACGGGGTCGAATACCGCCTGACCGGAGACGGCCGGGCGACGGTCGACGGGAAAGCGATCTCCCTCGATCTCCGGGCTGGGGAAGCTCTTGCGGGCTTCTGGGCGATCGGGGAGGACGATTATTTCGTCACCTTCCTCAAGGTTGACGGGGAGACCGGAACAGGAATCTTTCTCCGACTCTGGGACGGCCAAAAAGCAGGAGTGCCGGTGAGGCTTTCGGGAATCCGGGGGGACGTCCGTCTTCTCGCCACCGACGGTGATTTCGGATATTTCGCAGACGGCGCGGAATTGTACCGCTTCGACGGGAAGAAGATCGATTCTCTCGGAAACCTCTTTGATCTCGGTGTGAATCCCGGCAAGACGCGGCGGCTCCTGCCCATTGGGGACGGGTTTCTGCTCCTTGCCGAGGACAGGCTTTTCCGTCTGATCCCGTCCGAAGAGTCGGCGGACAAGCCGGAGATCGTGATCGGTACGATCCGCGTTGCATCCTTTGCCATGGAGGATGCCGCCGCACGCTTCAACCGCGGAAAGCACGGATTTCAGGTGAAGATCAGGATCTTCGACGATGAAGTCGGCATGAATCTCGCCTTCCTTTCGGGGGAGATCGACGTGGCTTCCTGCTACGACTTTATGACCATGCGGAACTACGCGAAAAAAGGGCTTCTCGTGCCGTTGGATAGCTTGCTGAAAGAGAGACTTGACGCGGGAGCCTTTTTCCCCAACGTGGTGGAGGCGTCGAAAGTCGACGGGAGCATCTTCTTCCTGCCCACCGATTTCGCCGTCGTGGCGTCCTGCCTTCCGAAAGGCCTGATCGATCAATATGGCGTTCCCTCCACGGTGAAGGAACTGACTGCTCTTCTCGACAAGCTGGAATACGATTCCTATCTGAAAGAACAGTGCAAGGAATACGCCCTGAACAATTTCATGGCGAACGGGCTTTCCGCGTGGATGGATCCGGAGAGCGGGCAATGCCATTTCGACGATCCTGATTTTATTACGCTGCTGGAATTCCTGAATCGTTATGCGAAGGATCCGGAGGAGGTCCTCGGCAATTATCACAACGCGACCGAAAAGCCATGGCTCTTCTGGCCGGAATACGATATCGCCAGCGTACACCGCCTGGACCTTTCCCGTGTCTACGAGACCGCGGACAGCAGGGAACCGGCGACCACTTTTGGAATGGAAGGCACGGCCTTTTCTTCACCGACAGCCAAAGAGAAGGGACTCGCCATTCTTGCCGATCAGCTTCTGGGCGTCGCGAAGAACGCGCCGCACCGGAAAGAAGCGGAAGTGTTTTATGTCTGGCTCTTTTCGGAAGAGAGGTATCAAGATTATCTGAAATCCACGGAGCGCGAGACTACCTGGGGATTCCCGCTGAGCATAAAAGCGGCTGAAGCTCTGGTGGCGCGGGATGCTACGGATGGGGACGGCGTGTCTTATCTGGCTGAGGTCTCATGGAAAGAGATCCTTTCCTCTGCCGATCATTACGGGGAAGAGTCCCGCGCCGCAGACGATATCGTTCGTGAAGAGGCCATACGTTATTTCACGGGGGAGATCACGGCCAAACAAGCTGCTGAATATATCCAGAATCGCGTGTCGATCTATCTTGCGGAGCAGGGGTAAACACGAAAGCAAAGGGTCCCGGATTTGTATACCGGACGAGGAAAGAATATGTTTCGTTGCGGACCGTCTTCTGACGGCCCGCAACGTTTTCGGTATATGCACCTTGCTTCAGTCATCAGTTGTCAAATATGGAGAATAAAAGAGCGATTCCTCCCGCTACCTGCAAAGGGAGGGGAATCCTCACTACTTTATGTTGTCTGGACGCCTTTTCAGAAGCCGTAACAGAGATTAATCGGACTATTAGCCGGACGAGGAAAGCTTTGCAGGCGCCGGACTTGACGGATTCCCGGGAAAGAGATATAATGTGACCGAAGACTTTCCGGTGCGGGAATGAGGAGAAAAAACCGGAAAGGATCCATATTCGGCGTCATCCGGCGCTTTTTTGGGGAGCGGCGGATGCAGAAACAGATCGTACGGAAAGGAACGGCGTCATGTTGAAGCTCTTGATCGTCGACGACGAGAAGGCGGTCCGGGACAGGCTGTCCGGGATCGACTGGTCGGCATACGGGATCGGCGAGATCGACTTTGCGGAACACGGCCTGATCGGCCTTCAGAAGGTCTACGCCTGGAAGCCGGACATAGTGCTTTCGGATATCCAGATGCCGGTGATGAACGGCATCGACATGATCCGGCAGATCCATGAGAAGTTCCCGTGGATCAGCGTGGTGGTTTTGACCGGCTACGACAATTTTGAGTATATCCGCGCGTGCATGCGAAGCGCGGTGGTGGACTATATCCTCAAGCCCATCAATGAAAAAGAGCTGGACGAGACCTTCCGCAAGCTGGCCGCCGCCAAAAAGGATGAGGACGAAGAAAAGACGAGATACGAAACGCTCCGGTTCCAGAAGCAGGAGATCATCCGCGGGCTCAGGCGCCGTTTTTTCCGGCATTATTTCACCGAGCGCATGACGGAGGATGAAATCGAGGAGAGCAGCGCCTACGCCGAGATCAATCTGGAAGGAAACGACTTCTCGGTCGCCGTCCTTCGGCCCGATCTGGACGGACGGAACGCGAAGGAGGTCTACGGCGACGAACTGGAGCTGATCGTTTTTGCACTGGACAACGTCCTCAGCGAGTACACGGAGAAAAACGACCGGGTGTCCGGACGCGTCCTTCGCGACAGCGCCGAGTGCCAGTTCCTGATCACGGGCAGGCTTTCCCGGGAGGAAGCGCTGCGTCTGACCGAGAGCCTGAAGGAAACCGTCTATACGATCGCCGAGCTTCTGGGCACCACGGTCAGCGCCGCGGTGGGAAGGCCGGCGACGAAAACCAATATTCTCGCCTCTCTCCGTTCCGCAGAGGAGCTTCTGGACCGCAACCGGGAGCATGACGCGTTCCTGTACGCGGAGGGCGGCGGAGACCTGGAGGAAGAACCGCAGATCCGGGAGGAGGAGAGCCTGATCCCGCCGGACGACGCCTCCAAAATGAAACTGATCACCCGGGCGGCCATCGATTTTATCGACAAGAATTATACCCGCACCATCACGCTGGACGACGTGGCGGAGCACGTGTTCCTGTCGCCGACCTACGTGAGTTATCTCTTCCGCACCGAAGTCAAGATGAATTTCATCAACTATCTCACCACGAAACGCATGGAAAAGGCCAAGGAGCTCCTGAAAGACCCCAGGCTGCGCATTTACGAGATCTCGACCTCCGTGGGGTATGAGAACTCCCGCTATTTCTCCTCGATCTTCAAAAAGTATACGGGACAGACGCCGGTGGATTACCGGTCCAGCCTTGGCGTGGAGGAATGAGACGTCGTTCATGAAAAAGTACAAGCTGCGTCTGCCGCTGATCGCCGCGGCGCTGATGCTGGTGGTGGAGCTGGTCCTTCTGATCTCCTGCTACGGGATCGCGATCCAGACCAAAAGGCATCTTTCCGAAGAGGATTTCGGCATCACCGGATTCCGGATCCAGCAAAAGGCGGAAAACCGCTTCGCCGCTGCGGAGACGGTTTTGAAGGCCTGTGAGGATGAAAGCATCGTCGCCTTTACCGAAGCGTCCACCGCCACCCTTTCGGAGGAAGCGCTGGCCGGCTACGCCGAAGGCGCCGACCGGTTTCTGGACTCGCTGGAGATCCCGGAGGGAGTCGTGGATTCGGTCCTGATCCTCGGCTCCACCTACGACAAGATCGCGTTCGTCAAACGGATCGGGGAGCCCGGTTTCTTTACGGGCAGTCTTCCCAAAATCTCACAGCTCCGCTTCGCGCGCATGTCGGAGTGGGACGCCTCGACGCAGACGAAGACGTGGAATTACTATAAGCCCGGCTATCTGGACGAAGAATTCGACCGGGGTCTGCGCACGGGGGGCGTGACCCTGTCGGACGACGTGCGTGTGGATATCCGGTATTTTTTGTCGCTTCTGGACGGAAAGATCGTTTTGACCGCCCGGTCGTCCTTCGGCGGGTCGCAGATCTTCATAACCGTTCCGGCGACTTTTCTTTCTCCGCTGGCGGAAAAGGAAACGGCGGTCACGCTGTTCCGGGAGGATGAGCTTCTGGCCAGCAGTGCGGATCCCGCGTCGCTTTCGGCGATCATCGGAAACGAAAAGCACGAGGAGGACGTGTGGATCCACGCCGCGGGATCGGATTATTACAACAATCGCCGGATCCCCCTTTCCACCGAAGGCTTCTTTCTGGTGGTCAGCGCGCCGCTTCTGGCCGACGATTACTCTCTGCGGTTTTTTCCGGCGACGGTCGGATATGCGGCGGCGTTCGTGCTGCTTTCAGCCCTCCTGGCGCTTGGCCTTACAGCCGTTCTGATGCGCCCCCTTGAAAAGCTGAAGAGGACCTTCGACGAACAGTTCAACCATGGGAACTACCGGGAGATCGGCGGCTACCGCAAAAAGCTGCCCTTCCCGATGCTTTACCGGGTGCTTCTGATCCTGCTCCTTTCGGTGATGGGACCCGCGGTGGCTTCGGGGCTTCTGTTCCAGAGCCGGCTTCACAGCTACGTGATGGGCACCAATTACGAATACCTGGAAAAAGTATCTCTTTCCACCGCGGAAAGCGTGCGCGACCGGATGGACTATACGACGCTGGTCAGCTCGCTTTATCCCGAGAAACAGATCGCAGATTATATCGAAGGCGAATACAAGGTCGATTCGATCCTGAAGACGCGGATCGATACGGTCTTCGCGGAAGGGGGACTGTTCTCCCATTATGCGATTTTCGACCAGTCCCGCCGGGAAATCTACAACAGCCGCACCGTCGTAGCGTCCGAACCCCTGATCCTGAATCGGACGGAAGGGGAAAAAAGGCGGAACGTGACGATGGCCGTGGACAACACGCGTTCCGGCTCCGGCCTCCTGCCGGCCATCGTGTATCGGGTGGAGCGGCATACGGAGGAAGAGAGCGAGCCGGTCGGATATTTCGTGCTGTATCTCAACATGGCCCGGTTCTACGAGCTGCGTCCGGATATAGGGCACGAATTCTTCCTGACCGGTCCGGACGGTCAGATCCTGATTTCCTCGGTATCCGCCGGGGTGGCCCGGAACGTTCTGGACCAGATCGGCAGCCTTTCGGACGGAAGGAGCCTTTCCAACGACGAATATCAGGTGATGATCGATCAGGACGGCGTCTTCGGCGGCAAGATCGTGACCTACAACGATATGCGGTACTATACCGCGCAGAGAGAGACCCTGCGTTACCGGTATTACCTGGTCTTCTTCGGGGTCGCGGTCCTGATCCTGGCGGCCGCCATCTGGCTGTCCAGAAGACTTGCCTGGCCGCTGACGCGTATCGGAGAGAGCCTTGAAAACATAGGCGACGTCAGCGAATTCCGCCCCGTCGCCTATACCCGCGAGGACGAGATCGCAGGACTGATCGAAAGCTACAACCGCATGGTGGCGCGTATGTCCAGTCTGATCGAGGAAAACGCCCGCCGGATCAACCGGGAAAACGAGCTGATCGCGCTGAACACCCGCACCGAGCTGCAGATGCTCCAGCAGCAGATCAATCCGCACCTGCTTTATAACACGCTGGAATTCATCAGCTACAACGCCAAGCGCGAAGGCTCCAGCGCCGCGGGCGATATGGCCATGGCGCTGGCGGACTTCTTCCGGTATACCACCTCGGTCCGGGAAGACATCGTGCCCTTCCGGGACGAGCTGACCCACGTGAAGAACTATATCGCGATCCACAGGCTTCGTTACGGAGAGCGGTTTGACACGGTATATACGGTCACGGACGAAGCGATGAACTGCCGCGTGGTGAAATTCATTCTGCAGCCCTTCGTGGAAAACGCCTTCAAATACGGCATCGCCAACAAGCTGCGCGGCGCTCTGATCACCATCACCGCGCGGGTGGAGGAAGGCCGCTTCCTGATGACGATCAGCGATAACGGCGTCGGAATGCGTCCGTCGAAGCTTCAGGAGCTGAAGGAGAAGCTGGAGCGGTACCGCGCCGAGAGCCCGGAAAAAGCGGCCGACGAGGGAGAAGGCGGCGTCGGCATGCAGAATGTGGTGAAGCGGCTCAGGATGTATTACGGAGACGAAGCGTCGGTATCGCTGGAATCGGAATTCATGCACGGATTCCGGGTGATCCTGTCGATCCCGGCCGAGCCCTTCAGCGATCCGGCGCAGGAGGAGAAGCAAAGCGAAAGCTGAGTTTTCCCGCAAGAAAAGCGGCGTTTGCCTGTTGAAATCGGACGAGAAATATGCTATACTAATAAAACGGTCGGGTTTCGGGGCTTCCCGACCCCGTCAACCGGCGAAAACCGATTTTCTGCCGCGCGTATACGGCATGAAAGGGAACTGGAGCACATGAAGAAAAGAACTCTCGTCATCGTGATCGCCGCAGCGGTGGCGCTTTTGCTCGGCGCGGTCATATGGTTCCTCCTGTCGCAGGAGGAGGAAGCGATCCTCGATCCGGAAAAGGATCCTTATGCGACGGTATCCAAACAGGTGACCGATCTGTCTTCCTCCCGTATGGCGTCGGTGGAGGCGAAGAATTTCCCGGACGCGCCTGATTTCAAGGTGAAGATCAATTACAATTCCAAAGAGGATTCCTATTCCTGCACGATGCAGAACAATCCCGAAGGCTACTATTACAGCGACACCTACATGAATCTCATGGTGGCAACGCTGGAGAATCTGGAAGCGACCTCGGTCGCCGCGTCGGGCGGCGTGCGCCTTTCGGATTACGGCATCAGCGACAAAAGCATCACTTACGTGATCGAAGGCACCGCGGGGGAGAAGATCACCGTTCGCCTGGGTGCGCAGACCCCGCTCGGCTCCGGGTATTACATCACCCGGGACGGCAGCGATACGGTGTATATCATCACCAATTACCAGGGCTCCACGCTGCAGCGCAATCTTTACGAGATGCGCACCATCGTGATCTATCCGGAAATGGAGAGCTATCTGGATCTGAACCGGCTCCGCATCGAATACCCGGACGGCTCGGTGGTGGATTCCCGCCAGCTGACCTCCGCGGAGATCGCCGCGGGCGCGTCCTACGCGATGTTCAAATTTACCGAGCCTCTGGTGATCAACATCAACGACGACATCGCCAAGACGAATTATTACGAGGCGGCGCTGAATCTTTCGGTGAAGAACGTCGTACAGGACAACGTAGAAGGTCTCGCCAGATTCGGCCTGGACAACCCCACCGTGCTTCGCTTCGTCAGCAAGGAGGGAGAGGAGACGACCCTTTCTCTGGGCAATGCGGTGGACGGCGATCCCCGGACCCGCTACGGCATGATGAAGGGCATCGGCTGCGTCTTTACGGTATACGGAAGCTTTGATTTCCTGACCATGGATATCTACGATCTGGTTGACACCACCATCTGGATCCACTCCATCGACGACATCAAATTCATCAAGCTTTCCGGCGGCGGCAGGAAATACGAGCTCTTTATCGATTCCTTCACCAACGAAGACGATCCGTCCGATTACCGCTTCTACGCCGAGATGGACAACGTCTCCCGGGACGAGAACTCGGTCAGACGGCTCTATCTGGAGCTGGTATCCTTCCCGACGCTCGGCACTCTGCAGAGCGAAGGGATCGACGCCGACGCGCTGCGGCTGAAGAGACCGGATTATCAGATGAACATGACCTACGACAGCGGGGAAGAGCATTATATCCGGTTCTACGCCATCAACGATATGCAGCTTGCGGCCGACGTGGACGGCAATATGCTCTTCTACACGTCCCGCAGCCAGATCGTCAAGATCCTCGATTATTTCGAAATGCTCAAAAACAACGAAACGATCCCCGAGGTTTGAGACGAAACGAGTGAAGCAAACCAATAACTAACATAGACTGAATTGGGAGGAGAAAACAATGATCTCAGCAGGCGATTTCAGAAACGGCATTACTTTTGAGGAAAACGGCCAGGTCATCCAGGTCGTGGAATTCCAGCACGTAAAGCCGGGCAAAGGCGCGGCCTTCGTCCGCACCAAGACCCGCAACGTCATCTCCGGTGCGGTGGTGGAAAAAACCTACAACCCCACCGACAAATTCCCGGTTGCTTACGTGGAAAGAAAGGACATGGAGTATTCCTACAACGACGGTTCCCTTTACTACTTCATGGATCCCGAAACCTATGAGCAGATTCCCATCGGGGAAGACCTCCTGGGCGATTCCTTCAAATTTGTGAAGGAAAACATGATCTGCAAAGTCCTTTCGTACAAGGGCAACGTCTTCGGCATCGAGCCGCCGACCTTCGTCGAACTGGAAGTCACCCAATCCGAACCGGGCGTCCGCGGCGATACCGCCACCAACGTCACCAAGGCGGCGACTCTGGAAACCGGCGCTGTGGTCCGCGTTCCGATCTTCATCAACGAAGGCGACATGATCCGCATCGACACCCGCACGGGCGAGTATCTCGAAAGAGTCAGGAAGTAATCGAAAACCAAACGGGAAACCGCCGGAGGCAAAAAGCGCCGCCGGCGGTTTTTGCAGGAGCGTCCGGCTTTCGCCGGGAAACGCGAGGAAAGGAGAGAGCCGGTGCCGAAGTTTTTCGTGCCGAAAACGCGTCTGGGAGAGGAAGCTTTTCTCGAGGGCGAGGATGCGCGGCATCTTTCCCGGTCGCTTCGCGCCCGGGAAGGGGAGAAGATCGTCCTGTCGGACGGCGAGGGGGACGACTTCCTCTACGAGATCGCCGGCTTTACCCGGGAACGGGTGACGCTCAGACGCCTGGAAAAGCTGGAGTCCGGAAGCGAACCGGCGCTCCGCGTGACGCTTTTTCTGGCGGCGGCGAAGGGGGACAAAACCGAAGTGATGATCCAAAAGGCGGTGGAATGCGGCGCCGCCGCGCTGTGTCCCTTTGTTTCCCGGAACTGCGTTTCCCGCCCTGAACCGGGGAAGAAGAGCGAACGGTGGAATCGCGTGGCCGCAGAAGCCGCCATGCAGTCGGGACGCAGCGTCGTGCCGCCGGTTTCGGAGATCGTGACCTTTCGCGAAGCGGTGGAAAAGGCCGCGGCCGCAGGCGGCGCGATCCTTTATGAGAAGGCGGTCCTGCCCTTCGGAGAAAAGATCCCGGAGCTTCTGCGGGACGGAAGGCGGGAGATCGCATTTCTGATCGGCAGCGAGGGCGGCTTTACGCCGGAAGAGGCGCGGGAGGCGGAGGAAGCGGGGCTTCTTTCCCTTTCGCTCGGGAAACGGATCCTGCGGTGCGAAAGCGTGCCGTCCTTCGTGATGGGAGCGCTTCTGGCTCTTGCGGGGGAAATCTGAGGAGGGAATCTGTATGTCTGAAAAGATCGCGATCGTGACCGGCGGCAGACGGGGCATCGGCCTCGGCATCGTGGAGGCGCTGACCGGAAAGGGGTACCGCGTGGTGGCGACGGGCGTCAGCCCCGAACCGGGCGAAGGTCTTGAAAAACTCGGGGAAAAGGCCGTCTACCTCCGCGCCGATTCGGCGGTGACCGCCGACAGAAAAAGGCTTCTGGAGGCGGTGGAACGGGAATTCGGAAGGCTGGATCTTCTGGTCAACAACGCGGGGATCGCGCCGAAGGTGCGCGCCGACCTGCTGGAGATGAGCGAGGAGAGCTTCGACCGGGTGATCGGCACCAATCTGCGCGGGACCTTCTTTATGACCCAGGAGGCCGCGAAGCTTATGATCCGTCTCCGGAAAGACGGAGAGGATCCGCCGATGATCGTCAACATCGGCTCCATGTCGGCCTATACCTCCTCCACCAACCGCGGGGAGTACTGCATGTCCAAGGCGGGGGTCTCGATGGTGACGATGCTTTTCGCCGACCGGCTCGCGCCTTACGGCATCAACGTGTACGAGATCCGCCCGGGCATCATCAGGACCGATATGACCGAAAAGGTCACCGAAAAATACGACCGCCTGATCGCCGGGGGGATCACGCCGATCCAGAGATGGGGCACGCCCGAGGATATCGGCAAGGCGGTTGCCGCCATCGCCGGCGGCGCGTTCCCCTTCTCCACCGGAGAGATCCTCAACGTGGACGGAGGCTTTCATCTGCAAAGGCTTTGACGGGAAAGCGTCCTGACCCGGCGGGAAAGCAGCAGAATGGCGGCAAGCGACGGGAAAGCCATCATCGCGACCGCAGCGTCGCAGACCGCGTACAGGGTTTCGGTGGTAAACAGAGGCGCAAGGAGCGGCATGAGGAGATAGATCGCCCGGTAAAAAAGCTTCGCGCGTTTTCCGAAGACGGAAAGCGCGAAGCTTTCTCCCGCATAATACCAGGAAATCAGCGTGGTGTAGACCAATAGCAGGAGAAAGACCGCGACGAGGTGCGCGCCGAATCCCGGGAAAAAGCGCCCGAACACCGCGGGAAGCATTTTCATGGGATCGCTTTCTCCTGACATGACGCAGAGAATTCCCGCGATCCCGCAGAAGACCACCGTGTCCAGAAAAGGGCCGAGCATGGAGATCTCGCCCTGTCTCGCCGGATCGGAAAGCGCGGAAGCGGAAGAAAAAGCGGGCTCGCTCCCCATCCCGCATTCATTGGAATAGACCCCTTTTTTGACGCCTTCCCGGAAGGCGGGGGAGAAAAAGACGCCGGCAAAGCTTTTTTGATCGAAGGCGGAGGAAAAGATCGCCCGGAGAGCGGATGCCGCCTCGCCCGGCGCGCGAAGGAAGACCAGCAAAGCGAGAAAGAAGAAAAGGACCGAAACCGCCGCCACCGGGAAAGGGCAAAAGGACGCGACGCGCTTTTTCCCGCCGCAGAGGACCGGGAGCATGAGAAGAGAAAGAAGCGCGGCGCCCGCCGGGGCCGGGAAGGAATAGACCGAGCGAAGAGTGAAGACCATTGCGCCCGCCGAGGTGAGATCGGCCATCAGGAGGGACGCTGCGACGCCGCAGAAAGCGAAAAAGCAGGCGAGAAAAGGCAGACGGAGCCCCTTCCGGATCACCGAGACCATGCCCTCCGGCCGGCGTTCCTCCCGTCCGAAAAGAAGCGCAAGGAAGGTCTCGGCGTAACGCAGGGCCATCCCCGCGGCGCCGGAAAACCACATCCAGAACACCGCGCCGGGGCCGGCGAAGGCCACCGCCGCGGCGACTCCCAGAAGATTCCCCGGTCCCATCACGGCGCCGAGCCCCAGGAAAAGCACCCGCCGGGGAGAGAGCGCGCCGTCGGATCCCCGCTCCTGCTTCCGGAAGAGCGAACCGACCGCAGGGAGAAACCGGCGGAACTGCACGAAACCCGTGACGAGGGTGAGATAGACCCCCGAAAAGAAAAAAAGCAGGGGCGCGCCGGTCCCGAAAAGACCGGCGGCGGCTCCGGAAAGAAAGGAAAGCATAGAGGCTCCTCCGTGGGATGCATTGGGATATCACTCTATGCCGGCCGTCCGATGGATATGAAGCAAAGCGAATGGCGTGAGTTTTCCGACCTCCCGGGTCTTTCATCCGGGGAGGCGGCGGCGCGCGCCGCGGAAGGAAAGAGCAACCGGTATCAGGGCGTGCGGACGCCGAGCGTCGGAAGGATCGTCGTGCGCAACGTCTTCAGTCTGTTCCATCTTCTGATGGCGGGGCTGGCTGCGGCGGTGTTTCTCGCCGGAAGTCCGCGCAACGCCCTCTTTCTCGGGGTGATCGTCTCCAACGCCGCCATCGGGATCTTTCAGGAGCTGCGCGCCAAACGGGCTGCCGACAGACTGAATCTTCTGTCCGCCCGGCGCGTCGCCGTCATACGGGACGGCGGGGAGAAGCAGATCGTGCCGGAAGAGATCGTTCTGGGCGATCTTCTGCTCTGCCGGACCGGAGATCAGCTTCCCGTGGATGCCCGCGTCGTCCGGGGAGAGGCGGAGGTCAACGAATCCTTCCTGACCGGCGAGTCCGAGCCGGTGGAAAAAGCGGCGGGGGACGCGCTTCTCTCGGGCAGCTTTCTGACCGCGGGACGGTGCGCCGCGGAGGTCACCGCCGTGAACGCCGGCGTGTACGCCGCCCGCATCACCGACCGGGCGAAGAAGATCAAACGTCCGACCTCCGAGATCCGGCGCTCTCTGAATCTGATCCTGAAGATCGGCATGGTCCTGATCCCCTTTCTGGGAGGCGGACTTTTTCTGAAGCAGATCCTGGCCGGACAGACCGCCGGGGATGCGGTCGTGGCGGCCGTCGCCTCCATGCTCGGCATGATCCCGTCGGGGCTGATCCTTCTGTCCACCGTGGTATACGCCGCAGGGGTGACGAGGCTTGCCCGGAGAAGGGTCACGGTCAGCGAACACAACGCCATCGAAACGCTGGCCCGGGTCGACGTGCTGTGCCTGGACAAGACCGGTACCGTCACCGAAGGGAGCATGCGCGTCGCCGGGGTTTTCCCGATCGGAAGGAGCCGGGAAGAGGCGGAAGAGCTCTTAAGGCGCTTCGCCGCTCTCTCGCCCGACTCGAACGGCACGGCCGAGGCGCTTCGCCGCGCTTTTCCGGGGGAAAGGGAAAACGGCGGACGGACGATCCCCTTTTCCTCACGCCACCGGTTCAGCGCCGTATCGGACGGAGAAGGCGCGCTGTTCCTCGGCGCGCCTGAAACGGTGCTTCGAAAACAAGCGGAAGCCTGCGGCGAGAGACTCTCGTCGCTTCATGAAGAGGGCATGCGGGTGGTGGCTCTCGCTCTGGGAAAGGAGCTTCCCGAAAGGGCGGAGATCCCCGAAGGGCTGGAGCCCGCCGCACTGATCGCGCTGGAGGATCCGGTGAGGGAGACGGCGGAGGAAACCTTCCGCGCCTTCCGGGAGGCGGGAGTGGAGATCAAGCTGATATCCGGCGACGATGCGAAAACCGCGGAAGCCGTGGCGAAGAAGGCCGGGATCCCCGTGAAGGGGAGCGTCGATATGACCGGGATCGAAAGCTTCGACGCGGAGTTTGTCGGGAACAACACGGTTTTCGGCCGCGTGACGCCCGAAAAAAAGTGTGAGATCCTTCAGAAGCTGCGGCAAAAGCACGTGACCGCCATGGTGGGCGACGGCGTCAACGACGTTCTGGCTCTGCACGAGGCCGACGTAGGCGCGGCCATGGCCTCCGGCAGCAGTGCAGCCCGGAACAAGGCCGAACTGATCCTGCTCGATTCGGATCCGAAGGCGCTTCTGGACGCGGTCGAGGAGGGGAGACGCGCCATCCGGAGCGTCGAGCGGACCTCCACGCTGTATCTTGCGAAGACGATCTATACGCTTCTTCTGACCGTTCTGGTGCTGTTTTTCAGCGATACCTATCCCTTCCAGCCGATCCATATGACCCTGATCGGCGCGGTCACGATCGGGATCCCTTCGGTATTTCTGGGCCTGGAAAGGAACGAAGGACCGGTGCGGGGACGGTTCCTCGCGAACGTGATGCGTACGACCCTGCCCGCCGCGCTGTTAAGCCTTGCGGCCATGAGCGCGGGACACTTCGGCGGGAAGCTGCTGGGGCTTTCACCGGGAGAGATCTCCACGATGACGACGGCCGCCGCGGTGATCGCGGGGCTCACGGTGGTGTGGGGCCTCGCACGGCCTTTCACATGCCGGCACGCCCTGCTCCTCGCGGCCCTCGCGGCGATCTTTCTCGGCGCGGCGTTTCTTTTCCCGGGATTCTTCCTGCTTGCGCCGCTTCCCTCCTCCGCCGTTCTTCTGCTCGCGGCGGTCGGCGTGTGCTCTGTGATTTGCCATCCGCTTCTCTGCCGTCTGTTTCGACGGCTTTTGCCCGTGGAGAAAAAGCGCCCCCGAAACGACAAAAAAGCGCGTCCGGTCTGACCGGACGCGCTTTTTTCACCGAAAGACGGCTCAGTCCGTGATCTTGCCGGAGGCTTTGGAGAAAAAGATCCGCTGCGTTTTATAGAGACTGATATTCCCGGATACCGCGTAGCTCACCGCGGCGGCCAGAGCGAAAAACAGGAAGCCTTCAAAACCGAAAAGCTCCGCGCTGAGGACGACCGCGGAGACGGCGCAGTTGGTGACTCCGGCGAAAAGCGCGGCCATTCCCACCGCCGCGCCGAATGCGGGATCCAGGGAAAGAAGCGGCGCGAGAAGCGCGCCGAGACCTGCGCCGATCGCCAGCGTGGGAACGATCTCGCCGCCCTTGAAGCCGGAACCGACGGTCAAAGCCGTGAACAGCATCTTGAGAAGGAAAAAGAGCGGAAAGACCGGGCCGCCCGCAAGCAGCGAAGAGATCGCGCCCGCGCCTGAGCCGGCGAGCCCGTATTTTCCGAGGAAGAAGATGAGGACCGCGAGCAGGAGACCGCCCGCCGCGATCCGCAGAAAGCGGTTGGGAAGGATCTTCGCCAGAAGCTCTTCGGCGCCGTGAAGCAGGAGACAGAAGAGGATGGAGACGATCCCCGCAGCCAGCGCGAGAACCAGAACGCCGCCGAGCGTTCCGAAGGAAAGCTGCGGCACGGCGGGGACCGGGAAAGCCTCTCCCGCGGCGCCGAGAAGACGCGCGGTCAGAAGAGCCGTGACCGCGGCGAGAAGACAGGCGGGAAAGGCGGAGGCATGGATCACGCCGACCGACGTGAATTCCAGAACGAACAGCGACGCCGTGACGGGCGTGCCGAACACCGCGGAGAAAACCGCCGACATGCCGCAGAGAGAAACCAGAGTCGTCCCTTCGGCCGGGAGACGGCAGAGCCTGCCGACGCCGGAGCCGAGAGAGCTTCCGATCTGCAGGGCCGCGCCTTCCTTGCCTGCCGAGCCGCCGCAGAGCTGCGTCAGAAGCGTGCCGAGCATGACGAGAGGCATCATCAGGGGAGAAACCGGTTTGCCGGTCTGCGCCGCGGCGATGATCTCGTTGGTGCCGCGGTCGTCCTCCCGTTTGAAAAGCCGGTAGCTTCCCGCGATCAGGAGCCCCGCCAGGGGCAAGGCCCACGAGAGATACGGGATCTTCTGATAAAGCCCGACGACCAGCTCGAAAAGCCGCAGAAAGAGCGCGCCGATCCCGCCGCCGAGCATGCCGGTGAGAAGCGCGAAAAACGTCCATTTTCCCAAAGAGAGGAGATAAGCGAAGCTTTCCTTCCCGAACCGCACCGAAAAAACCTTCTTTCCGTAAACGGGATCAAAAGACGGAAATCATTATACCGCGTTTCCCGGAAGAATGCAAATCCGCCCCTCCGCAAAGAGAAAAAAAGAACGAAAAACGCGGCTTCCCGCTTGACAAGAGGGAGAAGGAGTGCTATACTGCGTGATAGTTGCAGAAGCAACAGTTGCAAAATCAAAAGTTGCAATGGCAAGGAACCGGGAACGGCGGAGGGACCGCCGCCCGCGTGAAAGGAGGAAGCCGCGTGAAAACGCATCGCATCATGCGATATATCAACCGCACCTTCCGCGTCGGAAAGCTCTACCGGAATGCGAGGCTTGCGGAAATCGGCCTGGAGGGAAGCGATCAGCCCTTTCTCCTGGCGCTTTGCCGGGAGCCGGGGATCTCGCAGGATCAGCTGGCAAAGGAGATCTATATCGACAAAAGCGTCGTGGCCCGAAAGCTCGCGGCGCTGGAAAAGAACGGCTACGTCAGGAGGGAAAGCGACCCGGACGACAAGCGGGTCCTGCGGGTCTATCCCACCGAAAAGGCGACCGCGCTCCAGCCCGCCATCGGCGTGACTCTGGCCGACTGGAACGAGCTGATCACCAGGGGCTTTTCCGAGGAGGAAAAGGAGACCCTGGAGACCCTGATGATCCGCGTGATGGAAAACGCCATGGCCTGGGCCGACGGAGAAAACAGGTAAAGAACTTTCCACCGAAAGGAAGATGACGTAACTCATATGCGACACGTATTGGCTTATCTGAAGCCCTACTGGCTGCGCGTGGTCTGGGAGCTGACGGTCAAGATGGGCGGCTCGATGATCGAGCTGGTGCTGCCGGCGATCCTCGCCCACCTGATCGACGAGGTTGCTCCGTCGAAGAACGTCCCCCTGACCTTTGTCTGGGGAGGCGTGATGGTGGTGTGCGCGGTGCTCGCCTGGCTCGGCAACGTCTACGCCAACCGCATGGCGGCCAGGATTTCCAGCTGGGTCGCCCGGAACATCCGTCTGGATCTGTTCCGGAAGATCTCCTATCTTTCCAGCCGAAAGACCGACGAATTCACCATCCCCTCGCTGATTTCGCGTCTGAGCTCCGATACCTATAACGTCCAGCAGTTCGTGGGCATGATCCAGCGCATGGGCGTGCGCGCGCCGATCCTGATGATCGGCGGCCTGATCATGACGGTGACCCTGGATCCTGTCCTGACCCTGGTGCTGGTGGCGATGATGCCGCTTCTTTCCATCGTGGTCTATCTCCGGGTGAAAAAGGGCTTTCCGCTCTTCCGGAAGCTGCAGGAGACCCAGGACGGCATGGTGCGCAAGGTGCGTGAAAACATCACCGGCGTGCGGGTGATCAAAGCCCTCTCCAAAAATGAGTTCGAACGCGAACGGTTCGACGAGGTCAACAAATCGGTCGTCAAGGCCGAGCTGAAGGCCAACATCGTGATGATGCTCACGGGACCGCTGCTCGATTTCTTCATGAATATCGGCCTGATCTTCATCATCATCGTCGGCGCTTGGCGGGTTTCCTCCGGCGCCACGCAGGTGGGCGTGATCACCGCCTTCTTCTCCTACCTGACCACGATCCTCAACGCCATGATGTCGGTTTCCCGCATCTTCACCATGTACACCCGCGCCGGCGCCTCGGGCGACCGTATCGCCGAGGTGCTTCTGACCGAGGACGACCTGACGGTGACCGGCGAGCCGGGGATCGACACCGACGCGCACGTGGTATTCGATCACGTCAGCTTTTCCTACAACAAGATCCGCGACAACGTGACCGACGTGGATTTCGCCCTGAAAAAGGGACAGATGCTGGGCGTCATCGGCCCCACCGGATCGGGGAAGAGCACCCTGATCCAGCTTCTGATGCGCTTTTACGACGTGGACAAGGGGCACATCTTTATCGACGGACGGGACGTCCGGTCGATCCCCTTCGAGGAGCTGCATCAGATGTTCGGGGTGGTCTTTCAGAACGACGCCCTGTTTGCCGACACGCTCCGGGAAAACATCGATCTCGGACGCGAGCTGACCGACGAGGAGATCGCCCACGGCGCCGACTGCGCCCAGGCGAAGGAATTCATCGACAGCCTTGACGGCGGGACCGGGTACAAGCTCGCGATCCGCGGCATGAACCTTTCCGGCGGCCAGAGGCAGCGCGTCCTGATCGCCCGGGCGCTTTCCGGACATCCGAAGATCCTGATCCTGGACGATTCCTCTTCGGCCCTGGATTACAAAACCGACGCGAAGCTGCGCCACGCCATTGAAAACGACTACAGCGACGTCACCTCGGTGGTGATCGCGCAGCGCGTTTCCTCCATCAAGAACGCCGATCTGATCCTCGTGATGGACAACGGCAAGGTCATCGGATCCGGGACCCACGACGAGCTGATGGAGACCTGCGACAGCTACAGAGAGATCGCTTTGATGCAGATGGGAGATGAAGTCAGTGCGTGATATGGGACGCGGCGGTCCCGGAGGCAGACCGGGCGGCGGACAGGAGGAGCCCAAACGCTCCCGCGCCAGCAAAAAATATCTGCTTCTCCGGATGTGGAGCTATCTTTTCAAATACCGCGGATTACTGTTCCTTTCATTGGGCCTTGCTCTGACCAGCACGCTTCTGACCCTTTTCTGCCCGCGTTTTTCGGGGCGGGCCATCGACGCGATCCTCGCGCCGGGCGGCGTCGATTTTTACGGGGAAAAGGGCGTGTTCCACTACTGCGTGCTGATGCTGATCTTTTACGTGGTGTCGGGGATCCTTTCCTACGCACTGTCTCTGACGATGCTGCATCTGAGCCAGAAGACGGTCTACCAGCTGCGCAAGGACGTATTCGACCGGCTTTCGGAGCTGCCGGTCTCCTTCTTCGACACCCACCAGACCGGTGATATCCTCAGCAGGATGCAGTATGACATCAATACGGTCAACGCCTCTCTGGCCAACGATCTGCGCCAGATCGTCACCAGCTCGGTCACCGTGATCTTCTCTCTGGTGATGATGTTCTCGATCTCCCGCTGGATGCTGATCCCCTTTGCGGTCACCATTCCGGCGACCGTGATCTTCACCCGGTACAAGACCAAGAAGGTCCGCCCGCTTTTCCGCAAGCGTTCGGCAAAGCTGGGCGAACTGAACGGTTATGCCGAGGAGATCCTGTCCGGACAGAAGACGATCAAGGCCTACAACCGCGAGGAGGTCATGACCGCCCGCTTCAAGATCAAGAACGAGGAGACCGCCGAGGCTTACTACCAGGCCGACTACTACGGTTCCCTGATCGGACCGTCGGTGAACTTCATCAACAACCTGAACCTCTGCTTCATCAGCGTGTTCGGCGCGATGCTCTATCTCTTCGGCATGATCAGCGTGGGCGATATCTCCTCCTTCGTGGTCTACTCGAAAAAATTCTCCGGCCCGATCAACGAGTTCGCCAACATCATGAACGAGCTGCAGTCGGCCTTCTCGGCGGCGGAGCGCGTCTTCCGCCTGATCGACGAGCCCACCGAGACGGCCGATCTTCCCGACGCCGAGGCCCTGATCGATCCCGAGGGCGACGTGGAAATGGAACACATCCACTTCGGGTACCTTCCCGAAAAGACCATCATCCACGATCTCTCGTTCAAGGCGGAAAAGGGCAAGCTGATCGCCATCGTCGGCCATACCGGCGCGGGCAAGACCACGCTGATCAACCTGCTGATGCGATTTTACGATCCGCAGTCGGGCGAGATCCGGGTGGACGGCAAAAACATCCTGCACCTGACGCGGAAATCCCTGCGCCTCGCCTACACCATGGTCCTGCAGGAGACGTGGCTTTTCAGCGGGACCATCGCCGAAAACATCGCCTATTCCCGCGCCGACGCCACCCGGGAGGAGATCGAGGAGGCCGCGAAGGCCGCCATGATCCACGACTATATCATGAGTCTGCCGGATGGCTACGACACACTGATCAACGAGGACGGCCTGAATATTTCGAAGGGGCAGAAGCAGCTGATGACCATCGCCCGGGCGATGCTGGCCAGAGCCAATATGCTGATCCTGGACGAAGCCACCTCCAACGTGGACACCCAGACCGAGATGAAGATCCAGGCCGCCATGTATAAACTGATGGAGGGGAAGACCAGCTTCGTCATTGCGCACCGGCTTTCCACCATCAAAAACGCCGACCACATCCTGGTGGTGGACGCCGGCGACATCGTGGAGCAGGGTACTCATAAGGAGCTTCTCGCCAAGGGAGGCTATTACGCGAAGCTGTACGCCTCGCAGTTTGAATAACGTACCGCGTTTTCTCCCTGCGGCAGATGCCGCGGGGAGAAAACGCTTCGCTTTTGTACGGAGGAAACGCAGCGGTTTCCCGCGCTTCTGCGGCAGGAAAGGATGAAACACCGTGAAGACCGAAATCTGTGAGCTGACCAACCTGTGCCTTTTGCGGGACGGGACGAGGATCCTTTTGGAAAACCGTCTGGCGCGCGACTGGAAGGGATGGACCCTGCCCGGCGGACACGTGGAGCCGGGAGAGTCGATGGTGGATGCGGTCGTGCGGGAAATGGAGGAGGAAAGCGGGCTCCGGATCCTGGACCCGAGACTTGCGGGGATCAAGCAGTTTCCCGGAAGGAACGGGAGCAGGTATCTGGTCTTTCTCTTCGTCGCCGACCGGTACGACGGGACCCTGCGGTCCTCGCCGGAAGGGGAGATGCGGTGGGTCGAAAGGGACGAGCTTGCCTCTCTCCCCGCGGTGAAGGATCTCTCCCTGCTGCTTTCGGTGATGGAGGACCCCGAAAAGAGCGAATTCCGGTATGTGATCGACGAGCGCGGCGTCTGGAACGCCGTGATCCGGTAAAGCGGCAAAACGAAAGCGCTCCGGGAAACGTCTGAAAACGCGTTTTCCGGGGCGCTTTTCCCGATTGCAAGCCGCGGGGAAATGTGATAGAATACAGATAATCTGAACCGAACGGAGGAATGACGCCATGCGCAAGTACGAAAGCCTGGAAATCCGCGCGGAAAAACGCCTGCCTCAGCGCTCCTATTATTTCCCCTACGAATCAAAGGAGAAGGCGCTGGCCGGCAACCGCGAGGATTCGGCTTATTATCTGCTTTTGAACGGCGAATGGGATTTCAAATACTACGACCGCGACGTGGATGAGGAAGCGGTCATCACCGACTGGGACAGGCTTCCCGTGCCCTCCTCGTGGCAGCTCTACGGCTACGGCAAGCCCTACTACACCAACGTGAACTATCCTTACCCGGTGGATCCTCCCTTCGTGCCCAACGACAATCCGCTCGGCGTCTACCGGACGACCTTCGTCCTGCCCGCGGGCTGGAAGGAGAGGCTGACCCGGATCGTCTTCGAGGGGATCAATTCCACCGGAGAGATCTATCTGAACGGCGCTTACGCCGGGTTCACCCAGGGGAGTCATCTGCAGGCCGAATTCGACCTTTCCGATCTGGTGAAGGAGGGCGAAAACGAGCTGGTGGTCAAGGTGCGGAAATACTCCGCCGGCAGCTATCTGGAGGATCAGGACTTCCTGCGCTTCTCCGGGATCTTCCGCGACGTGTATCTGCTTTCCCGCGATCCCGACTGTCTCCATGACGTCGTGGTGAAGGCCGATACGAAAACCATCTCCTGCGCATATGAGCACGAGATCTATTTTGCGGGCGAAAAGGTGGAGGACCTTTCGGAACCGAAGCTGTGGACCGCCGAGACGCCGAATCTTTACACCGTCCTGATCCACCACGGGACCGAGTATATCCCCATCAAGGTCGGTATGCGCGAGATCTCGGTCAGCGACAAGGCCGAGCTTCTGATCAACGGTCAGCCGGTGAAGCTGAAGGGCGTGAACCATCACGACACCCACCCGGTCACCGGTCATTACCTCCCCGACGACGTTCTGTGGGAAGACCTGGCCATGATGAAGGACCTGAACATCAACACGGTCCGCACCTCGCATTATCCGCCCCCGCCGATCTTCCTTTCCTACGCCGACGAGCTGGGCCTCTACATCGTCGACGAAACCGATATCGAAACCCACGGCTTCGCCACGCGGAACGCCCACGGCGGCTACGAGCCCAACAATCCAGAATGGCCCTGCGCCAATCCCGAATGGCGCGACGCCTTTGTGGAGCGGGCCGAAAGGATGGTGCTGCGCGACCGGAACCACCCCTCGGTGATTTTCTGGTCCCTGGGCAACGAATCCTGCTTCGGCGCGAACCACACCGCCATGACCGAACGGATCAGGGAGCTTGACTCCACGCGCCTGGTGCATTACGAAGGCGCGAGCTGCTTCGGCGATCCGAAGGACACCGTGGACGTGGTCAGCCGGATGTACACCGATACGGCCACGCTGGAAAAATTCGCCGTGGACGGCGATCCCAGACCCTTCTTCCTGTGCGAATACGCGCACGCCATGGGCAACGGCCCCGGCGACGTTTGCGACTACTGGGAAATCATCGACAAATATCCCCGCCTGATCGGCGGGTGCGTCTGGGAATGGGCCGATCACGCGGTGCTGGACGAAGCCGGCGTGTACCGCTACGGCGGCGATTTCGGCGAGGAGACCCACGATTTCAACTTCTGCTGCGACGGCATGGTGCTGGGCGACAGGAGCGAAAAGGCCGGGACTCTGGAGATCAAGACCGCCTACCAGCCGATCGCCGGCCGGTATGAAAACGGCGTCCTGACCATCCGCAACCGGTATGACTTCCTGGATCTCGAAGGATTCGAGCTCACCTGGCAGGTCGAATCCGACGGCAGGCTTCTGGACGAAGGCGCGCTGGATCCGGTGATCGAGCCGCACGGCGAGAGAAGCTACGAACCGCGGTTCGTTCTGCCCTCCGCCTGTCTCTACGGCACGGTCCTGAACGTGACCCTGACGAAGGACGGCGACGAGGCGGCGAAGCTGCAGTTCGAACTGCCGGTGAAAAAGACCGCGGTGAAGAAGGGCGGCGCAGCCGAGATCACCGAGGACGAAAAGAGGATCTATATCGCGGGAGAGGATTTCCGCTACGTCTTCGACAAGCACTACGGACTGATCGAAAGCATGGAAAAGGGCGGCCTGCCCCTGATCGCGGGAGAAGCGAAGCTTTCGGTCTGGAGAGCGCCCACCGACAACGACCGCAACATCGTGCGCCGCTGGGGCATCAGCCGCGGCATGGCGCCGGACGGTTCCGAACGCTTCAACGCGCTGTATAACAAGATCTACTCCTGCCGGCTGGAAGGAAACGTGGTCACGGCGGTGGGGAGCCTTGCCGGGGTGTCGCGGGCGCCGTTCCTGCGCTACACCGCGCGGTATACCTTCTATAAGGACGGGAAGATCGGCGTGAAGTTCGAGGCTGAAAAGGTGCGGGAATGCGTGTTCCTGCCGCGGCTCGGCTTTGAATTCACGCTGCCGGCCGGGGAAGGCGCGTTCCGGTATTACGCCAAAGGACCGCACGAGAATTACGCCGATATGTCGCGCTCCGCGCGTCTCGGCCTCTATGAAAGCAGCGCCGCCGAGGAGTATTATCCCTACCCCATGCCTCAGGAGCACGGCAACCACACCGGCGCCAGAATGCTGGAGATGGCGAACGGCCTGCGCTTCACCACCGACGGGACCTTTGAATTCTCGGTGCTTCCGTACACAGCCGACGAGCTGACCGAAGCCATGCACACCGACGAGCTGCCCGAAAGCGGCAGGACGGTGGTGCGGGTGGATTACAAGGTCAGCGGCATCGGTTCCAACAGCTGCGGACCGCAGCTTCTGGAAAAATACAGACTGGACGACGAAAAGATCGTCTGGGAATTCTTCATCAACTGACGCGGGAAAGGGGAAGAAGATGGCAAACGAAGGAAAAAAGATCCGCCGCATCGCGCTTTTGACCAGCGGCGGCGACGCGCCGGGCATGAACGCCGCGATCCGCGCCGTGGTGCGCACCGCGGTCTTCAACGGCGTCAAGGTCCTTGGCTTCCGGAGAGGGTACAACGGCCTGATCAACAACGATTTTCTGGAGATGGACAGCCGGTCGGTGAACCGGATGTCGGCCCGCGGCGGCACGATGCTCTACACCGCCCGCTGCGAGGAATTCCGCACCGAGGCCGGCGTCAAGAGGGCTGCCGACAACTGCCGGTATCTGGGCATCGACGGACTGGTGTGCATCGGCGGCGACGGCACCTTCCGAGGCGCGCTGGAGCTTTCTCATTACGGCGTTCCCGTAGTGGGGATCCCCGCCACCATCGATAACGACATCGGCTGCTCCCACTACACGATCGGCTTCGATACCGCCGCCAACACGGCTATCGACGCCATCGACAAGCTTTCGGACACCATGCAGTCCCACGAGCGGATCTCGGTGGTGGAGGTCATGGGCCGCCATGCGGGACATCTGGCCATGTACGTGGGCCTTTCCTGCGGCGCGGCGGTGACCCTGGTGCCCGAGGAGCCCTTCGACATGGAGCGGGATATCCTGGACGTGGTCCGGGAAGGCCGGATCAACGGACGCAATCACTTCATCGTCATCGTGGCGGAGGGCGTGGGCGGCGCGCCGGAGATCGCCCATGCGATCCAGGAACAGACCGGCATGGAGACGCGCATCACCATCATCGGCCACGTGCAGCGCGGCGGAAGCCCCACCGCCCGCGACCGGGTGATGGCCACCCGCATGGGACACTTTGCGGTGGAGTCGCTTCTGAAGGGCGAGAAGCAGATCGTCGTCTGCTATCGCGATTCCCATATCTGCTCGCTCGGGATCGAGGAAGCCCTGACCATGCACAAGGAGCTCGACCGGTACATGTACCGCGTCGCCAAGGAGATCTCCATCTGAATCGGTCGAAAAAACCCGGCGCGTCTTCCGCAGGAAGGCGCGCCGGGTCTTGCTTTGCCGGGAAGAAGGGTCAGGCGGGAAGGATCACGCGCACCGAGGCGGGAAGGATCCTGACCTCGGGATCGCGAAGCGAGACGAGCTCCCCGTCCAGATTCAGCGTGACCTCCTCCGGGGAAAGGATCCGGAGGACTTTCCGGAGAGAATGCCGGACGAAGGGGAGAAGCGGATTGGAAAGATGCTCCCCGCGCTTGAAATAGCCCACCAGCCGGAGGAAGCGCGGGATCGACAGGGTGGGGATGGTGATCACGTCCAGAAGGCCGTCGTTCAGCGAGGAGAGGGGAGAGGCCTTGAAGCCGCCGCCGTAATACCTTCCGTTGGCGGCGATGACGAAAAGGTGAGGATGGGTCCCGTCCTCGATCTCCTCTCCGTCGGCGACAAGACGGAAATAGTGCTTCCGGCTCCGGATCAGCGCGTCGGCCAGGGCGAGATCGTAAGCTCCCTTGCCGCCCACCAGGGGAAGATGCTTGTATTTTTTCATATACCGGCAGACTGCGGCGTCAAATCCCGCGGAGAGGATATTCAGGCTGTGGTATCGGCCGACGGCGATGGAATCGATCGTCACGGTCTTCCCGGCGGCAAGGCGGGGAAGATCCAGAAAATCTGCCGCGGTATATTCCGGAAAGCTCTTGATGAAGTCGTTGCCCGATCCCACCGGGACCGAGGCGAGGGAAAGACGCGGATCGCCGAAGCCGCCGTTGAGCGCCTCGAAAAGGGTGCCGTCGCCGCCGCAGGCGTAAACGGCGAGCGTGTCCTCGCCCCCCAGGGAAAGCAGGGCTTCCCGGGTCAGATCTTCGGCGTGTCCCGGCGCTTTGGTCAGCGCGTGAGAGACGGCGAGAGAGGGATCCAGAGCGGCGATCCTTTCCAGAACGCCGGCGGTGGGATCCTTTTTTCCGGCGGCGGGATTGATCAGGAAGAAGTGCTTTTTCATGTACGGATTCTCCCGGAAATGAGATGATCTGTCGCATCGGGCCTGCGGCGCGTTCTCCGCCGGTTATTTTTCCCAGTCCTTCGCCTTTTCCACGGCGTCGTGCCAGCGGGACAGGAGCCTTTCATAGGCAAAATCGGGAGAAGGAAGGAAGAGACGGTCGCGCACGCGCATTTTTTCCAGCGCCTCCAGATCCCAGAGCCCGGCCGAAAGCCCCGCGAGATAGGCCGCGCCGAGGGCGGTGGTTTCCCGCTCCCGGGGGCGGTCCACGGTGATGCGGGAGACGTCTGCCTGGAACTGCATCAGAAGGTCGCTGACGCTGGCGCCGCCGTCCACCCTGAGGGAGGAGACCGGGCAGGGAGCGTCGAGCCGCATGGTATCCAGAAGGTCGTTGACCTGATAGGCGATGCCCTCCAGGCATGCGCGGGCCAGGTGCGCCTTGGTGGCGCCGCGGGTCAGGCCGACGATCGCGCCGCGGGCGTACATATCCCAGTAAGGCGCGCCGAGACCGGTAAAGGCGGAGACGAAATAGACGCCGCCGTTGTCCGGCACTTCCGCGGCGAGCCGGTCGATCTCCGGCGCGGAAGAAACGAGACCCAGCTCGTCCCGGAGCCACTGGATGGAGGATCCGGCGTTGAACACGCTGCCCTCCAGGGCGTAAGTGGTTTTTCCGCCCAGCGTCCACGCTGCCGAGGTGACCAGGCCGTGAGTGGAACGCACCGAGCTTTCGCCCAGATTCATCAGGGTGAAGCATCCGGTGCCGTAGGTGTTTTTCACGAGGCCCGGCTCAAAGCAGCACTGGCCGAACAGCGCCGCCGCCTGATCGCCGGCCGCGCCGCAGATGGGGATCCCGGCCAGATCCTCGATGCCTTTGATGCCGGGGGCGACCCGGCCGAATTCGACCGAGGAGGGAACCGGACGGGGCAGCATCGCCTCGGGGATGCCGAGAAGAGAGAGAAGCTGGCGGTCGTAGGCGAGCTTGTCGATGTCGAAAAGCATGGTGCGGGAGAGGTTGGAATGGTCGCTGACGTGGGATGCGCCGCCGGTCAGACGCCAGATCAGATAGCTGTCCACCGTGCCGGCCAAAAGGCGGCCGTCCTCGGCGCGTTTCCGCGCGCCGGGGATCTCGTCCAGGATCCATTTGTATTTGGTGCCGGAGAAATAGGCGTCGATCAGAAGGCCGGTCTTTTCCCGGACGTAGGGCTCCACGCCGTCGGCCTTCAGCTTGCTGCAGAAATCGGCGGTGCGGCGGCACTGCCAGACGATGGCGTTGTAGACCGGCTTGCCGGTGGCCTTTTCCCAGACG
>JAEEGL014088117.1_pt1 | contig 28037 bp, 19 predicted proteins | sample 9134231 | NCBI WGS metagenome assembly JAEEGL01 (sample SAMN16246548, study PRJNA631951) | gut metagenome | biome: gut microbiome; feature: rumen; material: fiber-attached | host: Bos | place: Iran: Karaj | collected 2018-10
GCAAGAAGGGCTATAAGAAGGACTCTGACTGCTATAAGTTCAAAAAATCTCGGCTCTTTTTTGATATGAAAAGCTTCATCAGAAAGCACTTTTCCGCTTCCCCTGTCAAGGATCTGGATATGAAGCACATAGCTTCCGTAACGAAGGCCCGTATATTCAAGCGCCGAAAGTCTGTTAAGCTCTGATGTAATACCTGTGTTGTCTACATCAGACAAAAAGACGTGTACAGTTGGGTTTGTTACCGTGTAATCAAGTATGGCAGGGATGATCTGTATACGTTTACATTCAGAAGAAATAACATAGGCCCCGCTTGCGTCCTTTCCCGCCGATACGTCATCGCAAAGTATGTTCTTTACCGTAGTAATTATCTTTGTGTTTCTTTCAAAGTATTTTTCGATATTTACTCTTGAAACGCCGGACTGCCCTGCTATATAAAGGTTTCCTTCATTATCAAGAGCGCTGTAACCGTGTCCTATAGGAAGGCTTGTAAGTCCATTTGCAAGTGTATAAAGTCTGTATTCACTTATCGTATCTGCAAGCATATCATCACATCTTACAGAATAAACGCCATCAGAAGATAGGACCCAGTAATTGTCGTTTTTATCTGAAAGGATATCAAAGTTATTGTTATAAGGAAACGTGGAAACCTGCTTAATAATAAGGTCTTTCATGTATGCTATGGAATTTGAAGATATGATCCACATCACTCCTTTATTATCATCTCTTCTTATCCTCATGATTACATCGCTTGATAAGCCTTCTTCAGAGCCGATCCTTGTAACGTCATCATCACTTATGATATAAAGGCCATCTCCGTCGGTTCCCGCGTAAATCTCGCCGTTAAAACCTTCGCAAACCGTAAGGATCACAGTATTATTAAGGCCGTCAGTTGTCCCGTAAACTTTTATAATTTCGTCATTTTTAATTACAACAATGCCGTTATTAGTGCCTGCAAGTATACTTCCGTCACTTTTTTCGTATACATTACGCACTTCATTGCTTGGCATGCCGTTATTTTTATTAAATGCAGTAATATTGCCATCTTTATCATATTTAACAAGGCCAAGTCCGTATGTAAATGTACAGATCCAAAGGTTATCTTTACTGTCTGCAAAAATACATCTTATCCTGGCATCACCAAGATAACTTACAAGCTCGTTATAAACACGTTTATGGCCGGGAGCAATTATCTTAAGTCCCTTATCTGTACCCACATAAAGATTGTCTTTATAAAGGCAGGTCACGTTAACTACTTCATCAGGTATTCCCGACACCTTGGTATAGTCAAGGAAATTGTTTGCAATAACTTTACAGACGCCTTGCCTTGAAGAAGCTATCCAGATATTTCCCTGATAGTCTGATGTCATCATGGAAATGGAATCATTTACGGGAAGGTTCTTAATAAGTACAAACTTGCCGTCTGGTTCAAAATAACCCATAGAAGACTCGCCGCAGATAAAGATCCTGCCAACTTCATATGAAAGCCACTGGGCAGCTTCAATATTACCCGCAAAAAATTTATTCATTGATCCCACTTTATCGCCAAATGCGCCGCGGTACACTATGTTGCTGTCTGTTCCAAGGTATAAGATTCCTGCTTCATTCGGGTCACAAAGGATCGCAGTTATCTTGCTGATGCCAAGCTCGGCGCTTTCATAAATCTTCGTAACCTTGTTAAACTCAATGGAAAAGATTTTTCCGCTCTTTGTAAGACCGTAAACATTTCCCTGTGCATCTGATACCAGATTTAATATGATCTCGTTGTTTATTCTTTTATCATCAACATTATATAGAGTAAGCCCGTTATCAACGTATGAAACGCCTGATGTAGAGCCAATATATACAAGTCCGTCCTTACCTTGTGTAAAAGTTCTGATAGATGAAGAAGGAAGTCCGTCATTTTTGGTAATGTGCCTTGTTTCATCGCCGTCTATCACTACTACACCGTTATCGTTGGTTCCTACAAATACTCTTCCAAGGCTGTCTTCAAAAAGGCCTCTTCCGTTTGTAAGACCGCCATTTGCAGAAAGTCTTTCAAAGGAATTACCGTCGTATCTTATAATACCGCTGTATCCGCCAATAAGTACGTATCCGCTTGAAAGGCCAAGAATACAGTTTGCCTCAGATGTTGGAAGTCCGTTTTTAGCATCATAAAGAACAGACATGTAACCAACTTCAGGAAGCTGTCCTGTAATTGCATATCCTCCGCCCACATTTCCGTTTTCAGAATTTAGCGTCGCATTGTCATTACTTTTTGCAGTCTCCCCAAATGCTTTAGCACTGACGTATATTCCCGAAAGCAACGTCACTATACAGCAAAATATTATTGTTTTTCTTATTATCTTCTTTAGAAGCATAATAAAACCTCCGTAAAGACAGATCATTTATTTATAATTTTAGCCGATCTGGTATTTTTGCATTGTCTTTTTAATCTCAGGTACCGAATCAAGAAAAACCTCAACTATAAGCGGGTCAAACTGTTTTCCCGAACCGTCTTTTATGATCTCAAGGGCCTTTTCAAGAGGGAACCCCGGCTTATAAACTCTTGGCGAAGTCAGAGCATCAAACACGTCTGCCACAGCCATTATCCTTGCTGAAAGAGGTATGACTTTTCCGCTGAGCCCTTCAGGATACCCTTTTCCGTCCCATCTTTCATGATGGTACGCCGCCATGTTTCTGGCCTCTTTAAGGTAGTTCTCTCCCTCAACTGTACTAATAGCATTTTCAAGGATCTTTCTTCCTGCCGTGGTGTGAGTTTTCATGATCTCATACTCTTCATCCGTAAGTTTGCCCGGCTTATTAAGAACGGCATCAGGAACATTGATCTTACCTATGTCATGAAGAGGCGCTGATTTTTCAACATCATTTGCGTACTTGTCGGTGATCCTGTCTGCATAATATCCCTTTTCTTTTAGGCCTTTTAATATAATGCGAACGTAGGCAGCAGTTTTTTGTATGTGGGCCCCGGTATCCTTGTCTCTACTTTCTACAAGATCTGCCATTGTGATAATGAGGCCACGTTGCATTTTTTCATTTGATCTTGCAAGAAGTCTTATGCTTCGCATCTGATCTGCAGTACCTTTTGCCATCTCGCAAACCGATCTGTAAAGATTTTCTACCTCGTCATTTGTGCAGATATCAAGTTTGTCAAGCTTTCTTACGCTTTTATCAATTTTCTTTTGATCCTCTATCCCGCGCATAAACCCATCAATATATTTTTCAAGAGCGCTGATGGGATAAATAATAAAATTACCTGACATCCAGATACCAAAAGCAACAATAAGGGCAAAGAAGCCTGAAAAAATAAGCAAAGCCCTTACCACAAAGTTTTTAAGGTAATCAGATATCCTTGAAAATGAAATATCGGCTCCCACATATGCCACGCATTTGCCGTTGGAGTTATACAAAGGTTCATAGGCCGTAAGCAGGTATCCAAATCGGCTTTCTGCTTCCTGAACTTCTATTCTTTCTCCTTTTAACAGGGCAGGAACCAGGGGCAGATAACTTTCGTCAAATTCAATTCTCTCACCTATCTGTCCGCCTTCCTGAAAATAATCATCTGTATCAAAAACTGCATAGCAGGCATCTTCTCTGATCTGATAAACATAAATATATTCTAGATCCGTATATGAATCTTTAAGTTTACATAAAAGATCGTTAGTCTCTTTATATCCCGGCAGATCACAGTTAGGTGCAGTCTTACCGGACCTTAGATAGTTTTGTATCTGATCTGCATCAATAAGCTCCGCCGCAAAAGAAGCCGCATTAGCAACAGTTTTTCTTCCGTCATCTACCGATGCGTCATAATTCATTTTTATACTCAAAAAACCAAGGACAAGAGTAATGGCAAATGATGCCGATAAAAGAAGAAAAGAAAGCCTTAATCTTATAGATTCCTTCCCCTTTTCTTTCTTTGCATTTGCCTTTTTTAGATCTTCTGCTTTTAACGGGGTCTGTCTGAAAGAGCAATTAAAGAAAGATTGTCTCACATTTTCCGGTATAAAGTGAAAAGCCAAAGCAGAAATAAGTACAGAGATCCCTTTATCAACGATATTAAGGGCTATTATCAGGCCAAGAGACCATATGAAAAATGATGTATCATTCCTGTTTCCCGAAAAATAAACAGCAAGTTCTGCTACATAATCAAACTGAGGTCCTTTAAAAAGCATCCACTGAAAAATCGTTCCAAGGCTTCCGGAAATAACGCCTATTGTAAGGGCAAGAAGAATAATGTTGCTTTTTTTATGAAGATCTTTTTTAACATAATAACTGCTGCAAATAGCCACAAGAACACTTATAAGTGTAAAAAACATGGCATCAGGATTAAAAGCAGGTGAACAGATAAGGTTGGTGGCAACTGCGGTTATGACTCCCGGAAATGCTCCGCCAAGCATAGAAATAAAGATAGTGCCTATGGTATCAAGATACATAGGCAGTTTAAACCTGTATGCAAGATAAGCAAAGGCAACATTGAGCAAGGTACACCCAATTGTTGCCAATGCCATATATATTCTGTATTTTTCCCTGGTTTTTAAGTTGGTTTCCATTGTTTTAGTTGACTTTAAAGCTGCCTACTGCTCCTGAAAGCTCATCAGAAATACCTGATGCTCTTTCAGCCTCTGTGTTGATACCGCCAATACTGTCAGATACATCAAAAGCTTTTGCCGCTGCATCTTTGATTGCAGCCGAAGAATCCTTTACGGAATCATTAACGGTTCCGGTATGGCTCTTAATCTCATTGATCTTCATTTGAGCATCTTTACTCATAGATTCAAAAGCAGACATTATCTCATCCACGTGACTTGCGGAATTCTTGTAGCTTTCACTGTTTTCAACAAGTTTTTCATAGCTTTGAAGAACATTTTCATTAATAAATTCAATCATCTTCTTAGCTTCGTCTGCAAGATCGCTAACAGCAGAAATAACTTCAGCAGATACCTTCTGGATCTCTCCTGCCGCAACTGCTGAATCTGCAGCAAGGTTTCCGATCTCTGAAGCAACAACCGCAAATCCTTTTCCTGATTCGCCGGCTCTTGCAGCTTCTATACTTGCGTTAAGTGCAAGAAGCTTGGTCTGATCCGTAATATTAAGGATATTTTCAGTAAGGACATTGATATCTTTAACAGCTTCGCTCTTTTCGATCTTTTCCTGAACGGATCTTTGCATCTCATTTACAGAGATCTTCGCCTGTTCCTGAGCTTTTCTTGCAGCGTTACCTGTTTCAACCGCTACATTATGACTTTCATGAGCATAGTCAGAGCCGCTTTGAACCTCATGCACGATATCGCCAAATACTTCATTGATATCTCCTACAAGACCATTTATGTTATTCATGGCATTTGTGGTATCTGCCATAGTAGTTGAAAGATCTTTAAGGGCGCCGCTTACGGTTCCGGTATCTCCTTTGGCTGTTCCAAGTTTATCAAAGATCACTCCTGTGGCTTTTTCAAGCTCTCCTACATTTTCGGTGATCCTTATCATGATCTCTCTTATGTATGCAACAAGTTTGTTTACATTTTCTCCGATAACTTCAAACTCATCGCCGCTATGTATCTCAATCTTCTTTGTGAGGTCTCCGCCGCCTCCCGCAAGTTCTTCAACTTTAGAATTAAGCGTTCCAAAGCCTTTTGCGAGATTACTTCTAACGATTAAAAGGATACAGATTCCAACTATAAACGAAACAGAACAGATAATAATGATAAGTCTTAAGATACCTGCTTCCTGTTCTTTTACCCAGTTAAAGCTGGTATCGACTCCCACAACACCCACAACCTCTTTACCGTCAAAAATAGGGGCATAAGCTGTATAATGGGTTCCCCAGGCATCTGTATAAGGTTCAGGTTCCACAGTAATGGTTCCGTGAAAAGCCTGTATCTGTGTATCTTCGTAAGATTCAAACTCATCTCCGGAATCAGAAGCATCTTCAAGTGAAGTATCTACAAGGTATATACAATGATCGCCCATATCATTAAGCGTATAAACATACTCTACGCCGCTGCTGTCTCTAAAGTTTGCAAGAGTTTTATAAACATTTTCATATGCTTCACTTTCTGTATCTCCTACGGCAATCTGCCTGTAAATCGATCCGTCTACATTAGCAGCAACAGAAGAAGAAATGTTTTTTAAATTTTCTTTTGTCAGAGAAACTAAAAGTCCGGATGATCTTTGGTAAAACAAAACGCCAATTAAACCGTCTGATATCAGAAGAAGCAATGAGATGTAAATAAAAATTTTGGTTGACATCGAGATACGTCTAACTTTCATTGTAATACCCCCTGTAATTTTGTTCATTTTATTCATTATAGCATAGTTATCTATTAATTTAAAGCATTAAAGTAAGGAATTTCACAGTATTTCAGCAACATTTAAGCAATCTGTGTTTCATATTCCATCCCGTTTTCTCTTATATATGCTCTTGCATCATCTATGGACATAGGTTTTCCAAAGAAATACCCTTGTGCTCTGTCGCATCCGGCTTTTTTTAGAAACTCAAAATGCTCTGCTTTTTCTACACCCTCGCAAAGCGGCGAAAGTCCCATGCCTCTTGATCCTACGATAATATATTCAAGGAGCATTTTTGTCTTAGGGTTTTTATCAAAGCTCTTTAAAAACACAAGATCAAGTTTTAGTACATCAAAATCGTAATCACCAATGGTGTTAAGTGAAGAATAGCCACTGCCAAAGTCATCAAGCCAGATCTTATAGCCAAGTTCTCTCATTTTTTCGCACTCAAACTTTATATAACTTCCGTTTTCGTTAAGTGCGCTTTCTGTGATCTCAATGTCTATCATATTTCTCGGAACATTGTTTTTGGCTCTTTCTTCTTCCAAAATTCCGAATATATCGCAAAGTTCAAAATCAAGTCTTGAGATATTAACTGAAACCGGAACCACAGGTTCTCCTGCTTCAATAAGCCTTTTGTGATCTTCGCAAACCTTTTTGATCACATAAATATCAAGCTGATGAATAAGGTGGAACTGCTCGAGTGTTTCAATAAATTCACCCGGGTTCATCATTCCAATATTTGGATCCATCCACCTTACAAGTGCTTCACATCCGCATATCTTTCCTGTCTTTACTCTTATAACAGGCTGATAAAACACCTTGATATATTCTTTTTCAATTGCTTCTTCGATATGATCCAACACGTATTGCTGTTTGCGAAGTTTATCTATTAGCATATCATCGTAAATGCAGTAATATACATCATAGCGATACTTTATGCTGTTACATGCAAGTCTCGCATGGTCGCAGGCAAGCCCTACATCAAATATCTTAGTTCCCGGATAATAAAGACCTGCTCTAATCCTTACGCGTTTGCTCGGATCTTCATTACTAAGCATCTTCTTATAGACCTGCTCCACTTTTTTTACCGCATCCCCTCTGTTTCCCTCATAACAGATAAAAAAGTGGTCATTTGAAAACCTGGAAATCATATGTCCTTCAAAGATATCCGATAAATGCTTTGAAAGAGTGCATAAAAGCTCATCTCCTGCAGTAAAACCGTGCAACTCGTTATAAAGTTTAAAATTAGAGATATCAAAATGGATTATGGATAGATCTGCTTTTCTGTTTTCAGTAGAATTCATAAGTTTACCAACATGCTGATAGAAAAAAGACATATTAAATAAACCGGTAAGTATGTCGGTTTCAAGGCTCGCCGAAAGAACCTCTGCCTCAGCATAGGAATTTTTGCTTCGATTGTAAAATTCATTCTGGTCTACATCCACAATAAATACATAAAAAAAACTTTTTCCGTTATTTGTATGAAGAAGATGTCCAAAGTCTTCAACAAACTTTTCTTCTCCGGTTTTGGTCCTTATTCGATACCGCACATAATCATGCCTTTTTTCTCCGAAAAAGGTCTGTGCTTTTATCTGATTTTCTATTTTATAAAGGTCATCAGGATGGACCATACCTTTAAAGGTGCCACCTACATGATCTAAAAAATCATTAAAATCTGCGCATCCATACATCTTTATTACATTTGGCTCGGCAAAAATGATCTTTTCATCGCCACTCGCCTCGTAAATAAAGAAACCACCCGGCAGACCTGTAGGCATGGCACCTCCAAAACCGGTAGAAAGCATATAATCATCCATAATCGTACCTCCTTTATAAAAAACAAGGTCCTATGATGATTATACTGCTAATCATATCATATTTTCAAGACAAATTTATGATTCTTCATTAAATGTGAAGAATCGTTTCGCGTTTACAAATAGGTATAGAAGGCTTTTTTGCCAACTGCAAAACTGCCAACCTTGTCAAAAACACCGGCTTCAATAGCAGGGTTTACAGTGGCTGCTCTAACAGCCCACTCTTTTGGAACGCCCATCTTTATTGCTTCCCTTAAGCAATCATGAAGATTTGAAGCGCTACCTGCTAAGGTTCCGTCTGCAAGAGTTGCTCTGTTTCCCTTTTTAAAGACCTTTTGGCCGCCAAGCTCATACTCTCCGTCTTCCATGCCTGTAGCTTCGCAGCTGTCTGAGATAAGGATCACACGAGAAGGGCCAAAAGTTTTAAAGGTATTCCTTACTACTGCAGGATGAATATGTATGCCATCAGTTATAAGCTCGGCAAATACTCTTTCATCGTCCATCGCAGCTCCGATCACTCCCGGAGCTCTGTGGTTATATGCAGGCATGGCATTATAAAGGTGAGTTACATGTGTGGCACCTGCATTAAAGGCATTAATTGCTGTATCGTAATCTGCCGTGGTGTGGGCAACTGTATATTTATATTCTCTGCCTGCGTTTTTTATACAGTCCATTGCTCCGTCGCTTTCAGGCGCAATAGCTACAAAGCGAACTCTTCCTCCGCTTGCCGCATTAAGCCTTTTAATCATGTCATCATCAGGCTTTGCAATGTAGTCAGGATTTTGCGCGCCTCTTTTTTCGTAAGAGATAAACGGGCCTTCAAGATAGACTCCCCCAATTGTCTCATCTTTTTCGGCCACATCTTTTATACACGTACAAACCCTTGTAAGTCTTTCTTCATCAAAGGTCATGGTAGTTGGAAAATAAGTAAAAATACCGTTTTCCCTCTGGTAGGCAAGCATCTTTTTTAGGCCTTCCGGGTCTGCGTCGCATGTATCATGACCTACGCATCCGTGGGAATGAATATCCACAAGGCCCGGAATTATATATTTATCCTTCTCCGTATCGCTTAGTTCCGATTCCTTAAGTTCCTTTAATGAAACAATGATGCCGTTTTCCGTTACCATTTCTCCCGGCACAAACTTATAATCTTCCGTATATAAGTATCCTCTTACTGTTTCCATATTTGTCTCCCTTACAGGTCAAGATATTTATCAAAGTTATCTCCAAGTGCTGCCTCATCACCAACAAGGATCACGTCGTTATGAAGCTGAAGTACTGACGCAGGTACATTTGGTGTTATAGGACCAAAGAAAGCCTCTTTTACAATATTTCTCTTATTTTCACCTGTTACCATAAGAAGCACCTTCTTTGACTGCATAATACTCTTAATTCCCATGGTGATAGCCTGTTTTGGAACATCATCAATTGATGCAAAGAATCTGGAATTTGCATCAATGGTGCTCTTTGAAAGATCAACAACATGGGTTTCTTTATCAAAAGCTGCTCCCGGCTCATTAAAACCGATATGACCGTTAAGACCAAGGCCAAGAAGCTGCATATCTACTCCGCCCATGCTCTTAATGATCTTATTATAGTCTTTGCAAGCTTTTTCTGTATCTTTTTCAGTTCCGCAAGGGAGATTTGTATTCTCTTTTTTAATATTTATATGGTTAAAGAAATGACTGTCCATAAAATATCTGTAGCTCTGATCGTTGCTGCCATCAAGTCCCACATACTCATCAAGGTTAACGGTTCTTACCTTTTTGAAATCTATATCACCCTTTTTGTACCACTCTATAAGCTGCTTATAAAGCCCCTCAGGAGTAGAACCTGTGGCAAGACCAAGCACACAGTCAGGTTTCATTATTACCTGCGCTGATAAAATATTAGCCGCAACTCTAGAGGCATGATCGTAATCTCTTGTCTTATAAACTCTCATCTTTGTTTGTCTCCTTATTTCTGTAATCGTTTGCGCTGATACCGGTCATTTTCTTAAAAACTCTTGAAAAATGTGCAAGATCAAGAAATCCTACTTCAAGAGCTATGTCATAAATCCTGTAAGAAGGATCTTTTAACAGTTCTTTTGCTTTCTCGATCCTTATTCCATTTAAAACTTCAGAAAAATTCTTGCCGGTATGTTTGTTAAGAAGCTTGCTAAGGTGCCATTGACTCACAAATATATGGTCTGCAACATCAACAAGTTTTAATTTTTCTTTGTAATTATCCTTAATATAAGTTAGGGCATTATTTACAATAAAGGAACTTGCAGGGTTTTCAAGTATATCGCCGGGTTCATCCTGCTTTTTGTCATCTTCCTCATAAGGTATACTGTATCTTGCGTAATACTCACGAAGTTTTGCTGTCATGGCAGTTATGGCTTCTTCTATTTCCTCATGTTTTGAAGGCTTAAGAAGAAACCTTGACACTCCAAGTGATATAGCGGTCTTTGCATAATCAAAATCTCGGTACCCTGTTAGTATTGATATCTGCATATGAGGAAATTCGGACTTTACGGCAGCTATCATATTAAGGCCGTCCATATTTGGCATAGCAATATCTGAGATCAGAATATCCGGCTTTTCTTTTCTTATAAGGTCAAGCCCCTGCAGACCGTCGTATGCAAAGCCTACAACCTTTGCATCCCATTTTGCCCAGTCTACGGTTTTTGACAGACCCTCAACAATAATAGGCTCATCATCAATAATAGCTACTTTAAACATTCGATCACTTCCCCTATAGCTTCATCTATGTCTTTGTTGCCTTTTACAATATCAGGCATTTTTTCAAATATCGGTGCTCTGCTTTCAGCAGGCACATAGTCCTGAACAGCCTCTGAAACTCCCGTGGCATGTTCAGCCATATAAATGGCACTTTTAACGAGCCCGGAAACATCATCTTTTTCTAGTTTTACACCGCTTTTAAGAGCCGTGGCAGAAACATAGGCAAATCTTGAGACCATGTCATCTGTTGTCATGAACTCTACAAAACTAACGGCTGCATCTCGTTTATTAGGGTCCTCCCAAGCTTTTCTTGTGATGTAGTAACCGCTTGAAAGACCTCCAATGATATCTGTGGTTTTTCTGTCATTTTTTCCGGGCACAAAAGTAACGATAAAATCATCCACATTTGACGTTGCATTTTCAATGGCAGAAACCCTCCAGGAACCGTCAAGAAGAAAGGCTGCTCTCCCTTCAAGGAAATCACGCATGGTCTCATCATCTGATGCCGAAAGAGTATTTTCCGGAAAAAATCCTTTCTCATACATCTTTTTAATATCAGACAATCCTTTAGACCAGGCTATGCCTGCCCTGTCATATATACCTCTTGGAACTGTCGAGTGATTTTCCGGGTCTCCATAATTATATATACAAAACTCAAACCAGTAATGAGGCACATTTGCAAGAGATGCGGCAATAGGAATAAAGCCGGCATTTTTTATCTTTTCGCAGGTATCCATAAATGTATCCCAGTCCGTATTTTCATCAGGAACCGGAACACCTGCGGCCTCGCATACTTTTTGGTTTACAAAAAGGCCTTCCCAGTATCCGTTTACAGGTATGGAATAAATCATGCCATCAACAGGACTTGGCTGAATAAGGCTTTCTTTCATATTTGCTGCATATTCGGGGTAAACCTTTCTTATCTCATCTATAGATACCACTCTGTTGTTTTTAACAAGATTTGCAGCATCTTCGCCCGAAAAATAAAAAAGAACATCTGCTTCCGCGCCTGCAAGGAAATCCATTGAAACTCTTGTCTTAAAGGTTTCATCGGAAGTAACGGAACTGTCTTTTACAGTATATCCGGTCTTTACTTCCCACTCTTTTACCGCTTCTTTATAGTTAGTCGCATTGCCGTCGCTTCCTGCATACATAGTCATAACCGATAGTTCAAGCGATGCTTCATTCTTTGATACAGGACCTGTCTTTAAGCTTTCAAATCCGCAGGAAGAAAACAAAAGAGTGATAAAAACAGGTAAGATAAGAATAACAGGCTTTATCTTTTTCATACTCTCTCGCCTCCTTTTCTAATAGTAAGAAGGCTTTCTGTGCAATCACCGTTATTATATACTTTAAGACCGCTTAAGTCTCCGTACATAAGCTTTAAACGTTTGTTAACATTTCTGATGCCGATATTAACATGATGTTTTTCTTCGGTTTCAGAATCAGAAAGCAGTTCCGCAACTTTCTTAACATCATCTTCACTCATATTACCGGTATTTGTAACCTTGATATAAATAAAATCATCATCTGAATAAATGTTAAGACTGATGGTACTTTCCGTCGTGGCATTAATTCCGTGTTCTACTGCATTTTCAATAACAGGCTGTATAATAAGCCTTGGAACCTCTGTTTTAAGAAGGCTCTCATCCACATTTTTTTCTATCTTAAGCCTGCTTCCCATACGCTCTCCGATAATGTAAAGGTATGCATCTACATACTCTATCTCTTCAGAAAGGGATATGGTCTGTACGTTCTTTCGGTTTAATGTAGAATTAAGCATGGTAGAAAGAGCTTCTATCATGTTACTTACTTTATAAACTTTGTTAAGTCTTGCCTCCCAGTTAATGATCTCAAGAGTATTATTTAAAAAGTGAGGATTTATCTGAGATTGCAAAGCTTTTATATTGGCATCACGAAGTGCGATCTCCTCCAGGTATATCTTAAGAAACTGATTTTTAAGCTCGTCACTCATGGCATTGAATGACTCATTAAGGTATTCAAATTCCCTGCTTCCCGCATCACTGCTTTCAATATGATAACCGTAATTTCCTGCTGTTATCTCCTTTGCAGAAAGAACAAGTTTTTCAACAGGACCTGACACTCTTTTTCTAAGATATACAAATACAGTCACTATAAGCGGAATAAGTGAAAGTAACACTATCAAAAGGACATAATAAGTAGTCCTTATCTCGCCAAATAGCATATTACTGTCAAGCTTGACAACATATGAAAGGAAACTGCCGTTATAGTTCTCTGTAAGATAAACATAATAGTCTTTTCCGCTCTTTTCAATAACCGGGCCTTCTGTAACCTCTTTAAGGATAAAAGTTTCAGGAAGCTCTATACTCCTTCCGCTAATCTTTTCGCCGTTTAAAAAAACGTAGCCTCCACTGTAAGCTCTTACAGTACTTAATGCATCAAAAATCTTTTCTTTATTAAGCTCCATTACGATCATCGCAAACGGCTTATACCGGTCATTAAGAAGATTACGCATAAGATACAGGGAATTACCGCCTTTGTAGAGTTTTACCCTTGAATCTAAATTTCTTGAAATATAAAGAGCGTCTTTTAAATAATTATTCTTAAAATGAATAACGTTATCATATGAACTTCCTGAACTGTACGTAGAATAAAAAAGCTCCGGGTCATCTGTAAAAAAGACCATGGTAGTTTCAAAATTTGCATTAAAACGATACTGCTGAGCAAGGTAGATCGTCATTTGATCATAAAGTGTCTGCTTTTCGCCTGTTTTAACATACCCTTCGTAGTTTTCGGATATTACGTTAAAGTATGTGGCATTTCTTGATGCATTAACACATTCATCAAGTCTTGTATCTATACTGTAAACCGCTTTATTCATAGAAAGTGCAAGGGCGCTTTGTACCTGATCCCGCATTTTACCTGAGACCAAAAAATACACAACAAAAGAAGCCATCAAAATCGGCACCAGCCAGATAGAGATGAGCAATAAAATCATACTCCATTTTAAGTCAAGCTTCTTCACGTAAATTTCGTCCTTGTATAAAAATATCTAATGTGATTTTAGCATATGGCAGTCAAAAAACAAAGTGTTAAACGCTCTAAGAAGCCTGCCGGAAAGAAACCTTTCCGGCAAGCCCCTATGGAAGAAAACACAAATATGAGTTTATTTGTTTGCAAGGAATTCAGTAAGCTGTCTGTTAGCTTCATCAACGATTGTCTGCATTCCGTTTGCATCAAGTTTCTCAAGGAATTTTGGAAGAACCTCATCAGGGTCTACCGCACCGATTGAAAGTGGAAGTGCGTACTCTGCTGCAGCATTTGCTACTGCACCAAGTTCATTTCCAACGCTCTCTGAGTTAAATGTAAATCCAAGGATTGGGATCTCGTCAGCAGCACCGTAGTATGCCTTGAAACCATCCCAGAAATCTGCACCCTGTCCTGCCTGTGGAGGAAGGAGTGTTACATTACCCATACCATTTGTCCAAGGCTGATAGTTACCTCTCTCATCTGTAAATACTGCCTCACCCTGATCGTTAAGGTTGTAGTGGATTCCCTCTACACCAAAATCAAGAAGTGTGAAAAGGTATGGATCTGTGTTAAGAAGGTTAAGGAACATCATAGCTCTCTCAGGATTCTTTGAAGCTGTAGAAATAGCCATCATTGCGCCCTGTGAAGATGTTGTATCAACATAAGCCGGAGTTGTAGGAACGAATGCCACTTCAAATCCACGCTCTGCACTTGCCTGTGTCTCATAACCAAGTGAGTATGACTGTGTTCCGATAAGGTACTGACCTGTAAGCTGCTTTTCGCTTCTTACTGTATTTGCCTGATCTGCATTTGCAAGAGCAGGATCAATGTAGCCTGCCTCATAATATTTATGAGTCTGGTCTACAAACTTCTTGTACTCAGGTGTAGCAAATTTGTTAAGGATAACATTGCCGTAAGCACCTAAATCAGAAGTCTTGGTTGGATTTAAGTAGTATGAAAGAAGGTTTGTACTACCTGCATCACCTGCTACGATAATGGTGTTATCAACCATACGCTCAGCTACAGCACCTTCAAGAAGGAGTGGGTAGAAAGAATCACCCTCGCCGGCCTTAACAGTTGCAAGAATATTTTCAAAGCCATAGTAATCTGTGTTCTTGATATCATCAAGTGTAAATCCGTACTTTTCAAGAAGAGGAACGTTTACATCCCAGCAAAGCTGGCAGGCAATATCCTTATATCCCGGAACTGCATATACACCAAAACCGTCAGAACCCTCAATTGTTGCGCCCTGAGTAAGAACTGATGGAAGAAGGTTCCATACGTCTTTACCATACTGCTCAAGAAGGTTGTTTTCAGGATCGTCAAGTCTTACCCATGCACCGCGTCTTGCAAAGAGGTTGTACTCATCTGCTGACCATGAGCATGTAAAGTAGATGTCGATATCATCGCCGCCATTGATGGCAAGTACCGCATTGGTATCAAAATCGCCCCATGTTCCCCAGATAGGCTCAAGAGTAACATTAAGCTTTTCATCAAGATAAGCGTTAACTTTTTCAAGTACAGCGCTGTCATCTGTTACGTTGCTTCCGTGGAAGTACATTTTAAGTGTTACGTGATCAGCAGGTCTGTTTGAATCAGCTGCAGGCTCGCTTGTCTCTTCACTTGCATTTGTGTCGTTTGTTGCAGGTTTGGTTGTGTTTTCCTGCTTGCTGCCGCTTTCAGCAGGTGCGTTGTTTGCACTTTCGCTCTTTCCACATGCGCCAAGAACGCCTACGAGCATAACTGCTACAAGCAGAATGGATAGAATTTTTTTCATTCTCAAATCCTCCGTATAAAATTATTTTTATGTGAACGGCTATTAGCCGTGATCACCTTTTTTTACCTAGCCCTTAACAGATCCGATGGTAAGACCTGAGATAATATATCTCTGGAAGAACGGATAAGCAAAAGCTATTGGAACCACTATAAATACTACAAGGGCCATTCTAAGGGATTGTCCCGGAAGCTCAAGGAGCATCTTACTTGCTTCGGTTCCTATAAGTGCCGCATTTTTAAGAAGAAAATCCGACTGGTTTTGCATCTTCATAAGAAGATACTGTAAAGGTACTCTGTTTGCATTTTTAATGTAAAGCATTGCAAGCTGCCATTCGTTCCAGTAGCTGAGGGCCGTAAGAAGACCTACTGTTGCAAGACCCGGCTTTGCAAGAGGAAGAACTATGCGAAAAAGAGTCTTATATTCGCTGCTTCCATCTATTGCCGCTGCTTCTATAAGCTCTTCAGGGATCGAAGACTTAAGGAAAGTCCTTAAAATGATAATGTTAAAAGGGCTTATAAGTGCAGGAACGATAAGAGCCGCATAGTTGTCATTAAGTCCTAAAAGCTGCTTACATACCATAAACGTGGGAGCAAGTCCGCCGCCAAAAAGTGTGGTAAAAAAAGCAAACATGGTAAAGAAACTTTTGAACTTAAAATCTTTTCTGTAAAGAGCGTAGGCATAAAGCACGCTAAAGAAAAGGCTTAAAGCTGTTCCAAGTATAGTTACATAAAAACTGTTAAAATATGATACCCAAAGCTGTCTTCCAAGCTTTATTACGTATCTGTATGCATCTAAAGACCAGGCTGTCGGATGGAAAGAATATCCGATGGTCCTTATACTTTCTTCTGCCGAAAAAGAGATAATAACGACAAAAATAAAAGGAATGATACAAAAAGCACAAAAAACAGCAAGTAATACGTGAAATGATATCTCCGCAGGAAGGCTCACTCTTTGGAGACGATTAGGCGTGTAGTTGGTTTCTTTATTCTTACTCATCTTGTCATCTCCTAAAACAGTGCATTATCAGGGTCGATCTTTTTACTTATGGTATTTGCTATCATCATGATCACAAAACCGGCTGCATTCTGGAAAAGACCGGCTGCCGTAGTCATACCGATATCTCCGCCTGTTGCTGTAAGAGCACGAAGCACGTAAGTATCGATAGTCTGAGTTGTACTAAGAACTGCCTGCTGAGGCACGTTCCAGAAAAGACCGATGTCTGAGTTAAATATCTTTCCTACGTTCATGATAAAAAGAATTGATATCATGGTACGAAGGTTAGGCAAAGTAATAAACTTAATCTGTTGCCATTTGCTGGCTCCGTCTATTGCCGCAGCCTCATACTGGGATTTATCAAAGCCTGTTATGGCTGCAAGGTAAAGGATGCAGGCATATCCGGTGTTTTTCCAGACATTTGCTATGGTAAGGATCACAGGCCAAGGTTTTGCCTCATGGTACCAGTTGGTGGCCTTGCCAAACTTTGCTATCTCCCACTTAACCAAAAGTCCGCTTGTCGGATCAAGGAGTGCCATAACAAAGTAGCTGACTACTACCCAGCTAATAAAGTACGGAAAAAACATAAGAGTCTGGTAAGTTTTTGCCACAAACTTCTGAGTTATCTCATTTAAGATTATGGCAAATGTAACTGCAAGAAGTATTCCAAGCACTATCCAGAAAAAGTTGTAAAGTACAGTGTTTCTTATCATTATCAAAGAATCGGTGGTGGCAAAAAGAAATTTAAAATTTTTAAAGCCGACCCACGGCGAATTTATGATATTGTTTATAAGTGTAGGCGGTTTGGCTATCTTATATTTTTTAAATGCGATAACGATACCTGCCATAGGAACATATCTGAGTAAAATAAGCCATATAACCGTCGGTAGCGTCATAGTAAGAAGTATCAGATTGGTTTTTCTGCTTTTACTGCTTATCCCCTTTTTCTTCCCTGGTGTCTTCATTTACAAGTCCTCCTTTTGAAATAATATTAACAAGAAAAGATGCCAAAGTAATTAGACTGCTTTGGCATCTTTTGTCAAAATTTGTGCAACTTGTATAATTTTAGCATTTAAGGTCAAGGAATTTTTCAAATACTTCACAAAACCTTGCTGCTTCTTTAGGATCTTTCATCTCGCAGAAGATTCGAAGAAGCGGCTCTGTACCTGAAAATCTGACAGATATCCAGCCTCCGTCTTTAAGGTAAATCTTAAGACCGTCAAGATAAGATACCTTATCTACCTCGTAATCAATAGGAGGAAGACATTTATCTTCAAGAAGCATTCTCTTAATCTTTTCCTTCTTTTCATGACTGAATCTGTAATCACGCTCTTCAAGAGCCATGGCGCCATACTCTTTCCTTATGTGTTCCATGATCTGTGAAAGCTTCATACCTGTAACAGCAAGCATTTCAACAAGAAGAGCTGCGGCATAAATACCGTCTTTACCCTTAATATGGCCGTTTACTGCCATTCCGCCGGAAGACTCTCCGCCGATTATGGCATTTTTCTCATTCATCTTTGCAGAAATATACTTAAAGCCAACCGGTACCTCATGGCATTTGGCCCCAAAGCTTTCTGCTATCTTATCAAGAAGATGGGTTGTGCATATATTTCTTACGCAGTCTCCTTTCCATCCTTTATACTTAACAAGATAGTAATAAAGCACCGCAAGAATATCATTTGGATGAAGGAAATTTCCTTTATCGTCTATAACGCCGATCCTGTCAGCATCTCCGTCTGTAGCGATACCAAGATCATAGTTATAAGCCATTACATGATTCTTAAGATCGCGAAGTCTTTCTTCATTTGGTGCAGGAAGCTTACCTCCAAAAAGGGTATCGTGTCTTTCATGAATAGTTTCTATCTCGCATCTTGTGGTAAGAAGGATAGTCTCAAGCGAAGTCTTGCTGACTCCGTACATAGGGTCAAGAGCAACGCGAAGACCTGCATTTTTGATCTTTTCTGTATCTATAGCTGCAAGGATCGCGTCAATATAATCATTTAAAGGATAAATCTCTTCAATAAGCCCTGATGCAAGACCTTCCTCGTAATCAATCTCAGAAACCGGAATATCCGTAACGTTGTTAATATATTCCTCGATCTGAGCAGTCTGAGTTTCATCAGCATCTCTTCCGCCATATGTAAACACCTTGACACCGTTATATATAGCGGGGTTATGGCTCGCAGTTACCATCATTCCGTAATGAAGACCGTGTTTCATGACATAATACATGATAAGCGGTGTAGGCGCAGCCTTGTTTACAAGCTTTACCTTAACGCCCTCCTTTGCAAAAACACACGCAGCCCAGCGCATTGCCTCTTTTGAAAGGAATCTTTTATCATAGCCTATTACCATTCCGTCTTCAAGTACACCCTCATCCTTCATTTTGTCATACATGGCTCTGGAGAGTATCTGTATATTCTCTTTTGTAAATTCATCTCCGATTATAGCTCTCCAGCCGCCTGTTCCGAATTTGATCATTTTAATCTTTCCTTCCTTGGTGCTAACCCATTATTATCTCTACTTCATGCCTTGTGCCTTTTTCAAATACAGGTACATTTTCGCATAATTTTCCGTCAACCTTTATTTCCTTTACTCCCTTCATAACTCCTTCAGGATTTAAAACATGAATAACATATTCAGCTCCCCTGAATACTCTGTTTACTTTAAATTCCTTCCAAGTAGAAGGCACGCAAGGGTCGATAACAAGCCTGTCATAATCAGGTCTTACTCCAAGAATATAGGCTGTAGCCGTATAATAAGACCAGCCGCCTGAACCTGTCATAAACGGATGTCTTGCTCTTCCGTAGGCGCTGTGATCTCTGCCTGCTATAAACTGACAGTAAGAATAGGGCTCGCTCTCTCTTATCTCTATCTTGTCGTTCTGATAATAAGGGCAAAGCGCATCGTAAAACTTCATTGCAAGGTCTCCTCTTCCAAGAACACATGCAGCAGCCTGCGCCCATGGGTTTGGATGAGAAAAGATCGCTGCATTTTCTTTAAGACCCGGGTACACTCTTGTAACAAAGCCTATCTCAGAGTCAGGCTTGGTATAAGCCGGCTGATTTAATAAAATACCGTATGGAGTATAAAGATATTTGTCAATAGCTTCAAGGGCCTTCATTCCGTGATCTGCATCTGCGGCTCCAGAAAGAACTGCCCATGAATTAGATTCAAGGTGTACCCGTCCTTCTACGTCCTCATGACACCCGATCTTTCTTCCTGACTTTGTTACGCCTCTTATAAACCATTCTTCATCCCAAAGCTTGTCATTGCATACAGCTTTAACTTTTTCTGCAATTTCGCTGTATTTTGTTACATCTTCTTTCCTTCCGAGTTTTTCTGCAAGAGTAATAAAATTGCTGAGGGCCCAGTAGTGAAGAAAGCTTACCATAGCACTTTCTCCGCCCCCAAGATTAAGGCAGTCATTCCAGTCTGCACGAAGTCCCTTACAAATACCGCTTGCTCCTACCTGCTCTGCGCTAAAATCAAGGATCCTCTTTAAATGATCGTAAACAGACTCTTTAAAATCCTTACCATCTACATAGGTATCTGCATAAGTAAGCATTTTATCTGCAAAAGAAAGATCACCTGTTTCTTTTATATATCCTACCACAGAAGATACAAGCCAAAGGGCATCGTCCGAACATGCATCATCAAGACCATGAATAACGCTCTTATCTGCTCTTGGAACAACAGTAGGCGAATCAAAAGGTTTCTTTTCCTCTTCTTCAAACCACTCCGGCTGGAAAAGATGAAGTCCGTAGCCGTAAGTTGTAAGGCCTTTAAGGAGCTGCTCTATTCTTTCCTTGCATTTATCAGGATTAGAATGAGGAATTGTCATTGCATCCTGTGCCGTATCTCTGTATCCAAGACCCACTCTTCCACCAACCTCGATAAATGAAGCAAACCTTGAGAACATAACATTTATCTCTGACTGGTAAAGTGTCCAGGTATTGATAAGACTGTTCATACCTTCAGACGGTGTATCAATAACCATCTTGTCACATTTATCTTTCCAGTAAGCTGCCATATCTGCATACGCTGCATCAACTACGGACAGGTCGCTATACTTAGCACGAACTCTAACGCCTTCTTCTCTTCTTCCTTCACCAAGCATAAAAATAAATCTTTTTTCTTCACCGGGAGCAAGGCTTACTTTTTTCATAAGGCTTCCGCAGTGATTCATGCCTTTTTCTTCAGAACCGCTGCACTCACCTTTTATAACAGCCTGAGGGTTGGTCTCGGTATTATATGTGCCAAGGAACTTATCTCTTACGCAATCAAAACCGTCAGGTTCAAAGTTTGCCGTAAAATACTGATAGCCATCCTCTTCGTAATAAAGGTCCTCTTCTATGATGCCGTCTTTATAAGAACCTCCGGCACAATAAAGGCTCATCTGATAGTTCTGGTTATCTATCATAATATGGTGGAAAGAAAACTCAAGATACGAAAAAATGCTAAGGTCTCTTACCTTGTTTCCGGTGTTCTTAAGCTTAAGATCCCATAAAAGAACGTTTTCTCCTCTAGGGATAAACATCTTCTGCTCGCTGTGGATTCCTTCGTAATCGCACTCATAAACGGTATAAGAAAGACCGTGGCGAGTTACATATTTTGCTTTTGAAAGGTCTTTACCCACAGGCTGCCAGGATGCAGACCAATAGTCACTGTTTTCATTATCTCGAAAATAAAGATAAAAGCCCGGTCTGTCCATAGGTACGGAGTTACCGCGAAATCTTGATATTCTGTGATACTCCGGTGACTTATAAAAAGTATAACCGCCTGCTGTGTGATTGATAACAGCCGCCATATCCTCTACTCCAAGATAATTGGTCCAGGATGTCGGCAGATCGACCCTGTCTATTACATATTCTTTGTGCTCATCATCAAAATGCCCATACTGCATAAAAAAACCTCCGGATATAATATTTTGATCCTTTTATAAAATATTATATCAAGAGGTTTTTAAATAATTACATAGTTAAAAATGTGATATTTTGTTTCTTTTTGTTAAATTATTATTTTCTTTCCCAGCCCGCAAAATCGCCGCGCTCGTTTACTACATGATATCCGGCCTTTTCAACTCTTAAAGTCATACATCTGATACATTCTGCAGCTTCGTCGCCTGTGCAGATCTTATTATCGTAAAGAAGGTATTTACCTCTCACATTTGTAGGAGAAAGATTTGGCATTACAACGTTTGCTCCTGCTGCAAGGCCCTTTTCTCTTCCGAGAGGATCGAGGGTGCCAAGAGCTGTAGTTGCAGGTATAAGCGCCTTTGGAAGCATAAGCCTTATAATGGATAAAAGCCTTAAAGTCATTTCTACAGAACCTGCAGGTTCATCATTAAACTCTGTATCATGATGCGGTATAAAAGGTCCGATACCCACCATCTCAGGCTTAAAGTCTGATAAAAACAGCAGGTCTGAAACGATATTATCAATAGTCTGGTAAGGAGAGCCCACCATCATGCCGGCTCCTACCTGATAACCGATATCGTGAAGGACTTTAAGGCATTTCATCCTGTGGTCAAATGACATATCTGATGGATGAAGCTTGTTATAATGCTCTTTATCTGCAGTTTCGTGGCGAAGCAGGTATCTGTCAGCCCCTGCCGTGTAGAACTTTTCGTAAGAATCCTTTTCTCTTTCGCCAATCGAAAGAGTTACGGCGCAGTCAGGATGATTTTCTTTTAATGCTTTGATGATACTTACCATATCATCATCACTAAAGCTTAAATCCTCGCCACTTTGCAGTACAAAGGTCCTAAACCCGAGTTTGTATCCGATGTCAGCACAGGAAACTATATCTTCCATGCTGAGTCTGTATCTTTCTGCGTTTTTATTGTCACGCCTGATACCGCAATATTTGCAGTTGTTGCGGCAATAATTCGAAAACTCAATAAGGCCGCGAAGATAGACCTTGTCTCCGTAATTTGCTTTTCTTACGATATCTGCTCTTTCTTTAAGATAAGCAAGAAAATCTTCATCTTCACATATAAGGATATCCCTAAACTCCTCTTTGCTAAGTAATTGCTTCTTTTCAAGCTTATCCACAAGGCTGATGTACTTGTCCTTCTTATTTATCTCAGTCATTTTACCTGTCTCTTTCATGATTTATTCTATAAAGATTATAAATCATTTCAGAGTATCTGCAAGATATTTCGTATATTCGTGATCTAAAGTATCTTCTGTTATTTCCCAGACAAGAACACCGGCAAGTTTATACTTTTCTATAAGTGCGTATTTGCCGCAGATAGCATCAAGGCACTCGTAAGAAATGTACCAGTTATAATACTCGCTCTCAGGATCATCGTTCCAAAGATAGGCTCCGCCCACCTTATCGTTATAACCCTTATGCCAGCCAATGTTGTCAATATCTACTGCTTCACTTTCAAATATCTTTATCTGAGGAATGGTAAGAAAATCTTTACTTATACCGTTTGGAACGATTATCTTCGCACCGTTTGGATTCTTTGTACTTTCCGCAAGCTTAAAGCCTGTACCGTAATAAGGAATACCAAGATTTAGCTTTGTTTTATCTACTCCTGCATTTATAAAATAAGCCATAGCAGACTTGCTTCCGCTTACACTGGAAGCGTGCCCAGGCTGTTTATCCCAGTCTCCTGCCATATCATAGGTCATGATATTAATATAATCAAGATATGGAGAAGCCGCATACCAGTCCTGATTTGGAAGTGTCCAGCCTGTAGATGATGATGCGCAGGCCGTAAGAAGTTTTGTGCCCTGTCCAAATTCACTGTCAAGCCCTTCTCTTAAATCCTTTAATAGCGCCGGGAAATTAATCCTGTCTTCTAGCGAAGTTCCGTATATAGGGCAGCCCTGATCTCCTTCTCCTTCAGGCTTTCGCTCGCCGTCATTGCTTCCTGATGGATACTCCCAGTCTATATCAATTCCTGCCAAAAAATCATTTTCTTTAAGAAGATCAACGCAGGCTTTTACAAAGCTTTTTCTACCCACTTCTGTATATGCCATCTCGGAAAAGTATCCGCATCTGCTCCAGCCGCCAATAGACAGCATTATCTTTACATCAGGGAATCTGTCATGATATTCCTTGTATTTTTCAAAAATGACCTCATCATTTTCAGGAAGTGTTGACTTTATAATATATTCTGTTCTTGCCTCTTTTCTCGCATTTCTTCTTTCAAATGAGGTTTCAGAAGGATCATCAACAGGCGCGATTTCCCAGAAAGCATGATTTACCATGGTAACGCTTTTCCAGGGAATATCTTCAACATTTCCGTTTTCTCTTCCAAGCTTCCAGTTTGGAAAATATACGATTATCTCTTTACCGCCTATATAAGAAGGTCCTTCCTTTTCTTCTTTCTCGGGTTCATTTTCAGGCTCTTTTTTTTGTTCCGGAATTGTTTCGCTTGCAGTTTCTTCCTCCTTAACATTTTCATCAGATGTATTGTTAGCGTTAATCTCTGATGAAAGTTCTGCCTCGTCTTTTAAACTGCTTTCGGTATTCTTTGCGCTTTTACCGCACCCTGCCGTTAATATCAATGTAAACGCCAGCATAAGCACCAATATCTTTTTCATTTTCATAACAAAAACCCTCTCCTTGTATGTACTTTTTTAAGATTATAACATACAAAAAGAGGGTCTCATTTGCCTTAAATTGCTATCTTTTTTACATTTTTGGCATAAAATGATATTTAATTATTTACGCGCCATAGCCAGTTCAACTACTTTATATGCTCCGTCATAAAGGCCTGCCTTCTTGTTTCTTATAATTGACTCACACATCTGATCAAGAAGATCGCTGCCCATAAACAGGTCTATCATCTGAAGAGTATGAGGAATATCCCTGCACTCTAAAGTGCCATCGCCCATTTCAGCAGAATGGATAGCACCCCACATCTCGTGTTTACCGACTCTCTTTATAAAAAGCTTAGGTACCGGATAAAAAGCAAGTTCACTAGGTTTAGTAACAAGCACGTCACAGCTTCTCATAAGAAGATTAGTACAGTATACTGCCTCAAAGATATTCTTATGCCAAAAACCATGAATACCTGTAACATCACCGCTAAGAGCCATATCAGCAAATGCCGTGGTCTCTTCAAAATCATCAAAATGCTCGGTGGCAACACTTTTCATCTCAGGAATCTCACTCGTAAGCTCATCCCACACATTCTTATAATCGCCTACATTTACGTATAAAACGGCTTTATTCTCACGGATCTTTGGAAGAAGATATTTGATTATCTCCGCAAATATTTCTTTTTGAGCACCTGCACCGCCGATCGTAAGAAGAAAACGCATAGGTTTTCCGCTCTGCTTTCGCTCAAGCCTCTTTTTGCAGTCATCTTCAATGTTAACCACAAGCTCATGGTCAATATAATGACCAGTATAATAAAGGCTTCCTTCAGGCATTGGTTTAAGCACTTTGTCTTTTTCCATACCGTTTAATATCTTGTAGCCCATATAAGCATTCTGACACTGTATGGTATGAATGCTTCCTTCCGAAAGATGAAGAGCCATAGGCCAGTTATCAGGTATTGCATTTACAACATATTTCATACCTGCATGGATAGCGGCCTGCGCAGGCCATACATGAGTACCGACAACAGGTATCTCTTTTGGAATATTTTTATAAACAGGAGCCATAAGTTCAGCATTTTTCTGGTCAGCCGCATTATATGAAAGAGCCCTGAAGCCTTCGTAATTAAGAGGCTCCCAGACAAATTTATTAAAAAGCTTATACTTTGAAAGCCTGGAACCTAAAGAATAAAGGTCATTCTGAGCGCCTATAACCTTGGTACAGGTAGTCTCTCCGTAGGAATTAAGGTCCATCCAGTACGGAACATAACCCATGGAATGAGCAGCAGATGCTATAGCCATGGAAATGCGGTAATGACCAAATCCCATACGGATATTTCCTACGATCAAGCCTTTTTCAGTATCAAAATCTGCAGCCGGGAGTCCGTCAGGATGTTTTGCCCTGTCAAAATGCGCGTTCTTATCAAGATCTCCCACAAGAACATTCATAACCCCAAGGCTCTTACCAATGTACGGGTTTTCTTCAATGTAAACCGGATAAGAGATATTTGTATCATCTCCGTATTTTTTAGCAAATTTCTTCTTTGATGATACAGCCTTATTAAATACCTTATTACTCATCTCATTTCCAAAGATAGTTTTTGATCTTTCCATTATATTTCTCACTTTCTTTGATGATCCTGTTCACATTATAACATGACTAACCGATAATATAAACACCTTAATTCAGAGAGTCCGCCAAAATCCTTAATTTTACTTTTTTGCCGCGTGTCCTCCGAAGACGTCAAAAGACATGGTATCCAGTTTGGCGTCGATTTCAGCAATCTCATCCGCTGTAAGGAGGATATTTCCGGCTTCTCAGTCTTACAGTTTTCTCTGATTCAGGAATTTGACCAGATCCGTATCGAAATGATCGATGATCTCGCTGTGACCCAGGTCTTTCTTATTGATGACGGTCATTTCATCATCTGTCAGGGTGAAATCCCAGATATCGATGTTCTGCTCCATCCGTTCCACATGGGTCGATTTTGGAAGAATGGACACCCCACGCTGAGTGTTCCAGCGGAGTACTACTTGGGCAGCTGTTTTTCCATACTTCCTGCCGATCTCTGCAAGTTCCGGATCGGTAAAGATGCCGTGCTTGCCTTCTGCAAGCGGTCCCCAGGCCTGCGGGGCAACGCCATAGGATCTCATGACCTTAAGAGCATGTTCCTGAGTGAAAAACGGATGCAGTTCGATCTGATTCACCGCCGGGATCACTTCCACGTTTTCGCAGAAGTTGGTCAATACCCAAGGGAAAAAGTTGGATACACCAACAGCCCTGGCCAGGCCTTCTTTGTATGCTTTCGTTATTCCTCTGTATGCCGCAAAATAATCGCCCATCGCCTGATGTAGAAGAACCATATCCACATAGGGCATATCCAGCTTTTTAAGAGATGTCTTTACGGCTTCATAGGCTGTCTCCTCATTTCTGGCATCCGATACCCAGACTTTAGTCGTGATGAATAATTCCTCCCGGGTTACAAGACCATCGGCGATCGCTTTTTTTACACCGGTACCCACTGCTTCTTCATTGCCGTAAGAAGCGGCGGTATCCAGCAGACGATACCCTGTTCTGATGGCATCGTAAACAACTCTTTCACATTCTTCAAGGTCGCGGATCTGAAACACCCCAAACCCTTCCAGGGGCATCTTCGCTCCTGTATTCAATACTGCATATTCCATGATTGTTTTCCTTTCTTACGAATGATTTTTTCTGCCTGTTCCGATCATTAATGCACAAGGGCTGTAAACGTAAACTGGATCAGTTTTACGGTATCCGCCTGTTTCTGATACACTTCCGTTACCATGAAGTGATGGGTTGTCGGGTTTCCGCTCAAAAGAAGGCCATAGTCTACATCAGTAAGGCAGATAGCGACGTCTCCGAACTCCTTCACTTCCTGATTATGGATCGTAATATCCGTGGGCTGGAAAATCTTCCTTGTAAATGCCTTGATCTCATGATCCAGGTCAGCATTCATACCGATATGGACAAAACAACAGTCCGGATCCGCGACTTCTCTCATAGCAGCTTCATCGGAATAAAGCATTCCGTCCCAAAATTTTCTTGATAATGCAAGAACTGTTTCTCTCATAAGTATGATCCTCCTTATATTTAATCATTTTTCCTGAGTGAACCAAGGCTGTCAAGCCATTTTTTTACAGCTGCCACAGGTCCGTTCTCAGCGTCACGCATTTCCACCGCGAGACCAGTCAGCACTTTTGCCTTTGGCTCAAGCTTGCGTATCGTATCATATGTGCCACCGTCTCCGGAGCCCATATGGGTGTTAAAGGGGATGATTGTCTTGCCACTGAGATCGTATTTATCAAAGAAAGTGTAAATGATCATCGGGAAAGTATACCACCACATTGGATAACCGATGTAGATCGTATCATATGCATCGACATTGATCTCATTTTTGATTGCCGGGCGCTGATCCTCGTCATGTTCCTTCTTTGCGAGTCTTGCAAGCGCGTTATAATGATCCCGATTGCTGTCATAGGGTACGGCAGACTCGATTTCTGCGATATCTGCGCCGGTCTGCTTCGCGATCTCCTCTGCCACGATCCTTGCAGTGCCGTAGACACTGAAATAAACTACCAGTTCTTTTGCCATCTCTTTTGCCTCCTGCCCATTAAAGGTCCGGGCCAAGCTCCATCTTCGCATACTGCGCGAGCATTTCCGGAGTTCCGTTGTAGTAGCGTACGCCCTTGTCCACCTTTGCGATCTCAGCCATCTCTTCACCGGTCAGGGCAAAGTCGAAAATGTCGAAGTTGTCGCGGATGTGCTCCGGATTCCGGGAGCCGGGGAAGACGACGTTACCGCTCTGCACGTGCCAGCGCAGGATGATCTGGGCATTGGACTTGC